>VOFC01005137.1_pt1 | contig 18588 bp, 27 predicted proteins | sample 5384161 | NCBI WGS metagenome assembly VOFC01 (sample SAMN12384722, study PRJNA508395) | human gut metagenome | isolation source: healthy gut B | host: Homo sapiens
GCGGCGAAAATTTGTTGCCAGAGGAAACAATAGAGAGTGTTTAAATCAAACCTATTCCAATATAGAGGTTATCATTGTAGATGACTGCTCTAAGGATGGCAGCAGACAAATCATAGAAAAGTATCAGAAAAAAGACAGACGTGTCCGAACGATTCTGATGGATCAAAATTCCAATGTATGTGTGGCAGGTAACAGGCGTTTGCAAATGCAAATGGGAAGTATGTGGCGGTGATTGGGCATGATGATATTTGGAGAGAGGATAAGATCGAGAAGCAGATCACATTCTTGGAAGAACATCCAGATGTAGGTATATGTTTTACTTGGATAGAAGTGCTTGGGGAGAATGTGAGTGACGATCAGCAAGGAATATGAACAGCTTTATCATATGATGAATGCGGATATACCGCAGAAAACTGGCTGCGCTGTATGATATTAAATAAATCGAATTGGGCATGTGCACCTAGCGCATGTATCAGGGCGGTCAGTGTTAGATAAGACAGGATATTACCGGTACGGGTTGGTTCAGCAGGATTTTGACCTTTGGCTTAGAATATTGAATTATACATCGGTTTATGTACTGCAGGAGAAACTTGACATGGTATCGGCAGTTCGGCAGAAAAGGAAAATTTATCGGATCACAGGTGATAAAGGAAAAGAAAAATCGTCTGTATCATGAATGTTGGTGGATTATATCAAATGCAGTCGAGCAGATGTCGGATGAAAAATTTTTAGAGGTTTTCTCAGAGGAATTGCATTGGAAAAGAGGCTTTGTCACATGAAGCGGTAGTGTGTGAAAGGCATTTTTACTTTGAGGGGAGGCTCGTTGGCGGCGCCATATTTTATAGATATGCTTGAGAAGAAAGAGTGTAGAGAGATTTTGGAGCAGAAATATCAGTTTACGCTAAACGACTTTTATGCATTGAACCGCCAGGCATAGCGTAAGAGGCAGGGAAGTATAGAAAATGGATGAAAAAGAAGATTACATTTATCATATGTGTAAATGACCTCTGGTATTATGAGGAGTGTGTGAGATATATTGTTGAACTATACGTGCCGGACGGCAATATAGATATTTTGTGCGTATGAGGAAGCCGATTCATGGCACAAGGATATAATGGAGGGATGTGAAGCTGCGGATGCGAAATATAAAGTATATCTGCACCAGGATACGTTTATTACAAATCGCAACTTTATTTATGATATTCTTCATATTTTTGAGAACCGCCAGATCGGTATGATCGGAGTAGTGGGGGCGACAGAACTTTCAGACCCGATAAACTGGGATACCGGAAGCATGGTATTTTATAATCCGCAGCATGCACAGAATACCGATGGATTAAAACAGGATGTGGCACAAAAATGGATAGAGGTAAAAGCGGCTGGAAAATATTTACTGGCAACGCAATATGATATTCCATGGCAGGAAATGGATGGCAGTTGGACAATTATAATATATTGCAAAGTCTGGAGATGAGAAAAAGAGGGATATCGGGTTGTAGTACCGTACCAGGAAAGACAAATAGTGCTATCATGATGGAGGCTGGGAAACCGGCACAAAATTTTCTGAAAAAAAAAGAAGAAACGTACAGAGAAATATAACAGTAGAACTAAAAAGGGATGTTGCAGAACAAAAATTTACGGAATTAAATTATATCGCGGAGAACTTGCAGGACAAAAGCTGGATAATATAGCGATACAGGAGATTATGGATCTGGTGGAAATCTACGGACTGGAAGCAGCAGTGTAGCACCGGATCATAGTGAGGTGGTTTACATGTAATGACTGGAAAAAAATTGAGGAATATTATAGGTGGCTACGATTCGTAATTCTTCGTATTATGTATGAAATGAGAAGATGAGCGAATTTGGAACTGAAAAAAACGTAAAGAACGACGTATTTCACGTGACGCGATCGAAAAGTAGAGAATGTATGTATGTGTGGACCTAAAAGGAAACGCAAAGAGATCTGTTCGGTAAAATAAAGAGGAACCGTTGGTAAGTGTCGTTATACCTGTGTATAATGGTGAAAAACATTATAAATGAAACGTTGGATAGTGTTTTTGAGCCAAACCTATTATTATAATATGGAGGTTATTGTAATAGACGATGCTTCTGTGGACGGGAGTAGGGAAGGATACTGGCATAATGACGATAGAATCGATCAGTTTTCTGGAAAAAATCGCCATGTCTGTTATGCTGGAAATGAAGGATTTAAGCTGGCGTGTGGAAAATATGTGGCAGTGATAGGTCATGATGATGTCTCGGGGAAACAGACAAAGTGGAAAAAGCAGATTACGTTTTTGGAAGAACACCCCATATAATCTGTGTTTTTTCCTGGGCGGATATCATAGACGAAAACGGACAGAACAGAAACAGAGAGAATAAGGAACTTTACCAAAGGTTTTGTTCTGGTAATTATCCCACAAAAAAATGGATTCAAGCTTCTCGAAAGTAATAATTTTTTGCTGCGCCAAGCGTGTGTATTAGAGGAAGCGCCGGAGAGGCGCAGTTATAGATATGCGTTGGTTCAACTGCAGGACTATGATTTGTGGCTGCGGCTCTTGAAGAAGACGACGGGCGAAGTATATATTTTTGGAAAAAAGCTTACGCGCTATAGGCGTTTCTTTGAGAAAGGGAAAATATTAGTGAAGACAACGCTGCAACCCGGATAAGGGATGCGCACGAGAGACAGTGGATTCATTACAATAATAAAAAATATGTCGGCACAGGAATTTTTGAAATTTTCAGTGACGATCTGAAAAATCCAGCAGCAACACAGGAGAGAAAGAAGTCCTGTGTGAAAAAAGCGATCTGGCTGTGGAATGGTGGGAATTGTTTCGCAGAGGACATGTTTGCGCAGTTATTTGAGGATGAGGAAAGTAGAAAATATTCTTGAGGAGGAATATGGGGTTGGCTTGAAAGATTTTTACGAGATGAATACCAAGCCGATGCTGTTTGACGATTCGGCGATGGACGTAATTAAAAACAAGAACAGGAAACTCAGTGAATATGAGAAGCGAATAGAACGTTTGAGGAAGAACTATGCAAATTATAAAATATGCATTTCAGCAGCACGGTGACGAACGCGGGATGTTGGTGGCGCTGGAAGAGTATAATGATATTCCGTTTGAGATCAAGCGCGTTTATTACATGTATGATACCAGGAAGGAGTTACCCGGGGTTATCACGCACACAAATCACTGGAACAGATTCTGATCTGTATTCACGGTTCCTGTAAGATTCGTTTGGATAACGGGAGAGAGAAAAGATTGTTTTCTTGAAAAACCATATGAGGGTCTGTATGTTCCGAATAACATGTGGAGAGAGATGTATGACTTTTCACCGGATGCAGTCTTAATGGTGCTTGCATCAGAGATATACAAAGAAGAGGATTATATCCGGGATTACGACACGTTTTTAAAGATGGTGAAAGAAGGGCCGGAACATGCATGAGATACCATATCTGAATCTGAGAGGAGTTCACGATAATATAAAAGAAGAATTGGATCAGGCTTACCGGGAAGTGATGGATCGTGAATGGTTTATTGGCGGAGAGGCGGATCGCAGATTTGAGCAGGAGTTCGCAGCGTATTGCGGGGCGAAAGCATGTGTGGGAACTGGAAATGGACTGGATGCAATCCGCCTGATTTTGCTTGCATATGGGATTGGAGAAGGGGATGAGGTAATCGTTCCTGCCAATACCTTTATTGCGACGGTGCTTGCGATTACATATGTTGGGGCAAAGCCGGTATTCGTAGATGCGGATGCAAACACTTATACGATGGATCTGACCCGGGTGGAGGAGAAGATTACTGCCAGAACAAAAGCGATTGTTGTGGTACATCTGTATGGACGGGCTGTAGATGTGGCACCGATCCGTGATCTTGTAAAACAGCATGACATCAAGATTATAGAGGATGCTGCACAGGCGCACGGCGCAGCAGTGCGTGGCGTGAAAGTTGGGAAGATAGGGGATGCAGCTGCGTTCAGCTTTTATCCGGGAAAAAATCTTGGGAGCGCTTGGAGATGCAGGAGCAGTTGTGACGGATGATGAGGAACTTGCGAAAAAGGTTCAGGCTTATGGAAACTATGGCTCCTACCAGAAATATTGTCATGTATACAAGGGCTGCAATTCCAGGCTGGACGAATTGCAGGCTGCATTCCTCTCGGTAAAACTACCGCATCTGGATGCATGGAATGAGGAGCGGCGTAGAATTGCGGGAATTTATGGACGGCAGATTACAAATGAGAAAGTTGTGTTGCCGCAGATGCCAGTGGATGAAAGGAACATGTATTTCATATCTATCCGGTTCTTGTAAAGAACGGGAAGCGTTTGTGGAGAATTTAAAGGAACATGGAATAGCAACAAACATTCACTATCCGACGCCGATTATGGAGCAAGCAGGCATATCAGGAGTTTCGCGGACAGATGCAGCAGTATCCGGTGACAAAGCGGATCTGCGCAGAGGGAAGTCAGCTGCCGTTATATCCGGGCATGACAGAGGAAGAGATTTTGCAAGGTTATTAAAGCGGTAAATGAATTTTAATTAGTGGGGATGGAAGATGAAGGTAATTATACAGGCACGGCGACATTGCGCTGGAAGTATTAAGAAAATTACAGGATGATGTACGGATAAATGTACTGGGGTTATTTGCGATGCGTCGGTGAAATATGAGGCGAATGAACAATATCAACAGCAGATAATGGCGGCAGGCGGAAGATACTGGAGTTTCGGGAAGAAGAATCTTACGCAGGCGGATATTATATTTGCGTGTGAGTACAGGAAAAGCCATTGCAAAAGATTATGTAGAGCGCTATCTGTTTTTGAACTGCCATGCGGAATTTTGCCAAAAATACCGTGGTTTTCTGCAAATCCCTGGGCGATTATGAATGGGGAATCTGAGGTCGGTTATACCATTCACAGGATGGACGAGAAATTAGATAATGGAGATATCTGTTATATTGGAAAGTTTACAATTCAAAGACAGGAAACATATGCAGATGTGCATGAAAAATATTTCGAGGATATGGTAGCGCGAATCGGTGATATTTTATATGGCGTTTATCGAGGGAAGATAAAACTGCAAAAAGCAGGAGACAACCGAGTGTATATTGTAGCCGGTTCAATGCGCAGATATGGGCGATTTGGGGGACTTCTCTGAAAATGCAGAGTATATGTATAATCTTTTTTCGCTGTATGGCAAAACCGCATGGAACAGGAGTGTATTTTTTATTACAAAGGGAAACGGTACAATGTTGGTGCAATGGTGAATGATTTGCAGCTGGAAGATTATTTTGGGAATTCGGTAAAGTGGTGAATTGTGCAGACGGGGCTATCTGGGTAAAGACGCGCGATAATGTAGTAGTCCTTTCTGAACTGACAGATGAGGACGGGGGAACACATTCCGGTAGAGTATTTTAAAATCGGCAATAAGTTCGGAAAGTGAGATAAATGGTGGATATCGAGGATTGAAAAATACCGGGCAGAGTATGAAAAACAATGGGATCAATTTATACAGGAGAAATCCGTAAATGGAACATTCCTGCAGGAAAGAAGATTCCTGAACTATCATAGAGAGGACAGGTTCAAAGATTGTTCACTTTTTGTTTTTGACAAAACAAATCTGATTGCAGTCTGCCCGGCGTGAAGTGCTGCAGGATGGGGAAGAAAACGTTTACTCACACAAAGGGAAGTACATATGGAGGCATTAGTGCTTGAGAAGGAGATGCTTCGTGTAGATAAATTTCGATGCATATATGATGCCTTTGAAGCGTATTTAAAACAGCAGGGCTTCGAGTGTATATTAAAAAACTGACAATGGATCTGCTGTGTCAGTATCCGCAGGAGTTGATAAAGTTCTACTTATCGTATGCCGGTTATAAAGAGATAAAAAGAATTAAATGTTTATATCGATTATCGTAAATATAATAACGATGTTCTGTCGAATTTTTCTAAGATGAAAAAAGAAATGTTCGTAAATGTATCGAAGCGGGCATGCAACTGCGGGAATTACAATCTGAGAAAGAAATAGAGCGGTTCCATCACGTACTGTCAAAAACCTTCAGAAATATGATACTGTACCCGTGCATACTGTTTCAGAAATGATTGATTTGAAAAAGAGGCTGGGGAAGGTGTAATATTTACGGGGCATATATGGGGGAACTGCTTGTTGCAGGAACGATGGTATTTGTTTTTGAAAAGGTAAGATGTGCACATACGCAGTATCTTGCGGCAGATCCGGACTACGCGAATGTGAATGCGATGTCGTTTATTTACTATAAAATGATCGAAATATACATGGAAAAAGGATTTCGATATTTGTCGTGGGGCACAACAACAGAGCATGGTGGAGAAGAGATAAATTGAATTTGGCAAATAATAAAGAAGAGTTTGGGAGTCTGCATTCTGTAAATTCTATTTTTGAGAAAAAGTGTGGCGGATATTGAGCAGAAGATTTGAAGAGGTAAGATGTATGGATAACAGGAACAGTGGAACGATTAAAAAGAGCAATTACGGTCTATGTGCCGGGGAATGTATGTAACTTTAGATGTAGCTATTGTTATGTGTCAGAATGTCTGCGCGATGGACACGAGCAGGCAGGGCATTTTTAACTATTCTGTTGAACATATGGTAGAGGCATTCCGACCAGAACGGATTGGGGAAATGCGCATATTACGGGTCATCGGTGCGGGCGAGACTTTGATTCCACCAGAGGTAGTACCGTTTGTAAAAAGGGTTGCTTCATTTAGGACATGTTGTAGAGCTTGTTACAAATAATACATTAAATCAACGAATTGATGAATTACTAGATACACCCAAGGGAAGATATTGGAAGATTAATTGTGAAGTGCTCGCTTCATTGGAAGGAATTGAAAAGACTTCATAAAGTAGAGGATTACTTTAACAATATAAAACGCATTATTGCAGCTGGAGCATCTAGTTATCCTTTTTAGTTATTTGTGATGAAATATGAATGAATTGGACGAAATTATTGATATATGTAAGCGTGAACTTGGTGCGGTGCCACAATGTACACCCTGTGTAACAGCAGAGACACGTGCAGATTTTCTTAAGGGTGGGGTTGCGATGACGAGTCCGGCTTGTACGCCTGCGTTTGTGAAAGAAATAGACAAAAATTCCATTCAAAATTGTTTGAGCAAAGTGTCCGGTTTCTTGATGTAGATGTGAAACGTGTTTTCTGCTATGCAGGTAAATGGTCGCTTGGAGTTGGCATGGGGGATGGCGTTATGTGTAAATGCCACAATGTGGGATTCCGGGCAATTTTTTTTTGAAAATATAGAAGAACCATATATAGGAGAGCCTGTTGGATGTGAGTGTGGAATAGCAAGCTGCTGTTTACAATATGGGTTTTATGCACTTGGGTTAATACCGGAAATTCCGGAGGTGCCTACATATACAGAAATGGTATGTGGTGGCAGGGAGCATCTTTTTCGGAAGAAGTAAAAGCCTTGATGAATGTTAAAATTGGGGATTCGGAGGAAGCGTTATCAGACGAAGAAAAAATGCAGTTTTTAATGCGAAGAATGGAGGAAAAGGATGCAGATATTCAGAAATATAATGAATTAATAGTAAAATACAATACGGTGTTAAATGATTATAAACAGAGGTATGAGCCATCCAGTCAACAATTGGTAGAAAGTCTATTAAATATAATAGATGAAGATATTCTGGATGAAGAACATGTCAGCCGTATTACATATGGACATATAAGAGCATTAAGACAAATCTGCAATGAAGTGAATGACGGACAGCGCCTATATACTCAGATTTTGAAGAAACTGTACGGCGTAATCGTAGAAAAGAAATATTATAAAGAATCTTTTTGTATGTTGCGACATAAAGGAGTCGATGCATTATATCGATAAGCTGCCACTTAGTGTTTTGGTTATACCGGGAGAGAAGATAGAGGATGTAGAATATATTTTGGATATGGAGGATGTAGATGCGCTGGTTGATTTTTTTCTGGAAGGAGTTTGAGCACATTCTATGAGTGAAAAGTGATTATCTTGTATGATAGTCAGTACAAGAGAGCGTTGGAAGCGGCACTGGATAAGAAAATAGAGGATGTCAAATGGTACAGTGTGGATTCAATGACAACTCAACTTTACGAAATTGCAGTAACAATTATGCAGGACAGTTGCGTAACAAGCAATGCGCGGGTTTTTGTGCTTGTGGGGACATATAAGAGAAGAAAGTACATATGGAATATGTTGTTGACAATTGGATACTCGGAAGAGCAACTTGTCAATGTGTATCAATTTTATTGGGAAATGCAATCTCAAATGAGATATAGAAGAATTATGTCACATACGTGTGATATATTGATGGCATAGTATTAGGAATATCACATGGAAAGTGTGGAATTGATGTGGAAAGACTCCCCGGAAGATGGGTTAATTTGTGTTGCAGTTCTCGGGATATTTATTATAATTACAAAACGTTATGTGCGGTGTTGGGATGAGTATGATGAACAAATTAAGTCCGTCAAGTATATAGTAATTGATATGTTTGATTATACGTATTTTAATTATGATGTATTAATGGCTAGTGAATGTGAATCGTATTTGGAATCCAGTGGATTTTTTGGGTGAAACTAGGAATGGTATGAGTGAAAAGCGTAATATAGAGCAGATAAATGAAGAATTAATACATTTTTGGCAAGAAGGAAGAGAGGATAGAATAAAGAAGGCACTATTTGAAAAAGTATTTCCAGAAATGAAAATAGCAGATAAAAATTGGTATGGAACATGGAAGGATGATTTGATCGATCGGGGCGAGAACACTAAGTCAGAAGGAAATTGAAGATTATCGAAATTGGACGAAATTTTCGGCAATTCAGACAAAAATATATGAGAGTACGATTACATTCAAACAGAAGCGTTCCAAAAAATGCTTCAACGAATAACAGAGATAAATTCTGATATACACATATTAGGGGTATTGCTTCCAAAATATATTGTGGTAGAGCAGATGGAAAGCGGAACTAAATAAAGTGTGGAAAGAAGTGTTTGTGCCAATAGTCCGGGAGATGGAAAATACATATAAAAATTTTGCTTTTTTTGACCTTTTAAAGGAATGGATATTGTGCAACAATCAAGAGCGTATTGGTGGGATATGACCCATTTTAAACAAGGAGGGCGCAAGGATAATGACGGAGTATATTTCTACGATATTGACTGCTGGCGAATAGTTCATTAGAGATGAGAGGTAGATAAATATGGTAAAAGTATTGGTTGCATTTCATAATGGAATTGTAGATGACAAAAATCCGGAAGCGATGCCTGCTTTTTATGAGGCGTTTATTCGTGGCTTGGATTCTGCAGGAAATCAGGTCGTTGTGTATTCACATGGAATGTTTGGAGCAGATTTTGGAGAGATCGATGAGGACATAAAAACGAAATTTGCGGGTTTGAACCAGATATTTGTATTATTTTTAATAATTCTTTTTTCGATTTGGCAGAGGTGGTAGATTACTTGATTATTATTTATGAGGTAGACAGCCCGCTCTATTTTAGTAATAAAGACGATATACGGAAGAAACGGATCGCTATTTATATTTCATATTTAGGAAGAAAGCCGAAAGGTATTGAAAGAGGTTATGGAGTTAATGAAAAGCAGATATATTTGTCCCTTTTTTACAGAGGTATATGCAGATGGAGACTGTGCAGCAAACAACAAATGTTTCATTTATAGGAAGTTTGTTTTCACTAGGTTCCATAAATGTGTTTGAATCATTTATTCAAAAGACCTTCACTCAAAAGAGAAACAGATGATGGAAAGCTGTTTGCAGGAAATTACAAAAAATTCTCAAGTAACGTTAGCAATTTGATATATAAATATAACATTACATCGGAACTAGTGGTGCGCCATCTGGATCTTCAACAGCTTTTGATGATGCTGAGTAGAGAAAAAGCGGCTAAAGGTATTATCGGGAAGTAGCAGATTTGGGTTTGGAATTGTATGGAACAGAAAACTGGGATAGTACCTATTACAATGATTCTAAACTTAATATGGCATATACGTAAGAAAGTATATTTGTTGAAGATAATCAAGATATTTTGCAAATAGATCAAAAATAGGAATTAATGTTTTAACGTATTTGCAGGCGGCAGTGGATTTCCATGGCGCGTGATGGATATTATGGCAAGCAATGCGCCTGGTGACAGATTATCATGCGGGATTTAAACGTCTATTTGGTGATATCTATTCCGGTTTAGTCAGCAAGTGAGGCGTATGAACTGTGCAGACAGCTGGTAAAAAGATCAAGCAGAAGAAGGGGTGAGATTGTGCGGAGACGGTTGCAAATAAATATCGATTTAAGCATTTATTGCCTAAATTAGAAAGTATAGTGGTGTTACACTGCATATTTAAGTAGTTGCTAAAACAGAAATGTAGAGGTTATCTACAATATAAAATTTGAAATAGATTGATTTTGTGATGATAAAGGAATAATTCCTCTAAAGAAATATGTAAAACGATTCGATATAAATATCAGAAGTATATCGAAAAAACATCTCGGGGAAGAGGTAGAATAATATGGTAGTTAATCGCCAATATGGCATCGATCTGTGAGAGCAGACAGTTGCGTTATAATGTTAAGAAGATGGAGGTATCTTCTAAAAAGCTGGCGACAGGATATAAGATTATTGGAGCAAATGATGATGCGGCGGGCTTACAGATTTCAGAGACAATGCGCCATCAGACTAGAGGGATTGAATAAGGCATCCAGGAATTCGCAGGACGGAAATCAGCATGCTGCAGACGGCGGATGCAGCGCTGCAGGAGACACAGGATGTTCTGGGACGTATGGTGGAATTGACCACAGGCAGCCAATGATACACATACGGACGCGGATCGCAGATCAAGTCGGGACGAACTTGATCCAGCTGAATCGAAAGTCGATCGTATCGCGTATACGACAAACTTTAATCAGCAGTACATTCTTGCGGAAGGAACACCGCAGGCGGCACCAGGACGATTCTGGGCGGCATGGATATTTCCAAAATTGACCCGGAAAAGCTCATGAGCCTGTATTCCATCGTCTTTCAGGATGTGACCCTGTTTGACAACACGATCCTGGAAAACATCCGTCTGGGGCGCAAAGGCGCCACCGACGAGGAGGTCCTTGCGGCAGCAAAGCTGGCAAACTGCGAGGAATTTGCCGAGAAGCTGCCGGACAAGTGGAACACCAACATCGGCGAGAATGGCTGCACTCTTTCCGGCGGTGAGCGTCAGCGCATTTCCATTGCCCGCGCCTTCCTGAAGGATGCGCCCATCATCCTGCTGGACGAGGCCACCGCCAGCTTGGATGTGGAAAACGAAACTGCCATTCAGGAAGCACTATCCCGGCTCATAAAACACAAAACCGTCCTCATCATCGCCCATCGGATGCGCACCGTGGCAGGTGCAGACAAGGTTGTTGTGCTGAAGGATGGCATCGTAGCGGAGCAAGGCAGACCGGATGAGCTTTATGCTCGGAACGGATTGTATGCGCACATGGTTGATTTGCAATCAGCAAGTCAGAATTGGACGATTTAAAGCTATAATAAGAGAAAGCTGTTTCAAAAGGATGCTCTGTCATGGGATAGAACATCCTTTTTGAATACCGTTCAGCCGAAATTTGTACAGGAGTCCATCATAAAAATGACATTCAGGAAAAATGACATTCTATAAACCTATTGCAATAGGATGAAAAGCATGGTATATACATTATACGAAACATTGCTTTGAAATGAACACTCTACCGTCCATTGATGCATAAAAGAGAGGTGCTTGCCATGACCGCCGTGATCTATGCCCGCTATTCATCGGATAACCAGCGCGAAGAATCCATTGAAGGCCAGATTCGTGAATGCACTGCCTATGCGGAAAAGAATGGCATCACCATCGTCAAGCACTACATTGACCGTGCCATCTCTGCCAAAACGGACAACCGCCCGGAGTTTCAGCAGATGATAAAAGACAGCGACAAAAAGCTGTTTGACATCGTGCTGGTCTGGAAGCTTGACCGTTTTGCCCGGAACCGCTACGACAGTGCCCGGTACAAGACCCAGCTGAAGAAGAATGGTGTCAAGCTCATGTCTGCCACCGAGATCATCTCCGAGGGGCCGGAGGGCATCATTCTGGAATCGGTGCTGGAAGGTTATGCCGAGTATTATTCCGCTGACCTTGCCGAGAAGGTCGTGCGTGGACAGACCGAGAACATCCTGAAAGGACGCTGCAACGGTGGTCGTGGAACCTTTGGTTACACGCTGGATTCGGAACGGAAGTTCCATATTGACCCTCTCACCTCGCCTTTTGTGCTGGAATCGTTCAAGAAGTACAATGAAGGCTCCACCATGAAGGAGATCCGGGACTGGCTGAACGAAAACGGCATCAAGAACCCGGTGGGCGGTGCGTTTACATATAACAGCGTTGAACATATGCTCAAGAATCGGCGGTACATCGGGGAACTGAAATTCCGGGATGTGGTCGTACCGGATGCTATCCCGCCCATCATTCCGCTGGAATTGTTTGAGGATGTGCAGGAGAAAATCGCAAAAAAAACAAGAAAGCCCCTGCCCGTAGAAAGGCAGAGGATGACTACCTGCTCACCACCAAGCTGTTCTGCGGCTACTGTGGGGCGTTGATGTTTGGCGAAAGCGGCACGAGCCGGACGGGTGAAGTCCACCGCTACTATAAATGTGCCACTGCCAAAAAGCACAAGGGCTGCAAGAAAAAAGACCGTCCGTAAACAGTGGCTGGAAGATCTGGTATTACTAGGTGTTGGAGGATTGACCCCTTCAGTGCCGCAGTTAACACAATAAGTAATCCACCTGGGGAGTACGACCGCAAGGTTGAAACTCAAAGGAATTGACGGGGGCCCGCACAAGCAGTGGAGTATGTGGTTTAATTCGACGCAACGCGAAGAACCTTACCAAGTCTTGACATCCCTTGACGGCATAGAAATATGTTTTCTCTTCGGGAGCAAGGAGACAGGTGGTGCATGGTTGTCGTCAGCTCGTGTCGTGAGATGTTGGGTTAAGTCCCGCAACGAGCGCAACCCTTATGGTCAGTTACTACGCAAGAGGACTCTGGCCAGACTGCCGTTGACAAAACGGAGGAAGGTGGGGATGACGTCAAATCATCATGCCCTTTATGACTTGGGCTACACACGTACTACAATGGCGTTAAACAAAGAGAAGCAAGACCGCGAGGTGGAGCAAAACTCAGAAACAACGTCCCAGTTCGGACTGCAGGCTGCAACTCGCCTGCACGAAGTCGGAATTGCTAGTAATCGTGGATCAGCATGCCACGGTGAATACGTTCCCGGGCCTTGTACACACCGCCCGTCACACCATGAGAGCCGGGGGACCCGAAGTCGGTAGTCTAACCGCAAGGAGGACGCCGCCGAAGGTAAAACTGGTGATTGGGGTGAAGTCGTAACAAGGTAGCCGTAGGAGAACCTGCGGCTGGATCACCTCCTTTCTAAGGAGTCAGGCAAGGACAGGACATCAAAAGAGTCCTTGGACAGGTAACAAACGAGAAGAGTAGATATTGTTCGATTTTGAGGGCCCTGAAAAGGGAACTCAAAGACGTACCTTGAAAACTGAATAATAACTGCGAAACAAAGATTATAGTAAGTTCTTTTTTAAGAAATATTGCAATTTCAAAAGGAAGGGTAACAATAATCTTCGTTGGCAAGAGAGAATCAAGAGGATACCAAATGTTCTCGAAAAAGAACGTTTGAAAGGTCAAGCGAACAAGGGCGCAGGGCGAATGCCTTGGCACTGGGAGCCGATGAAAGACGTGATAAGCTGCGATAAGCTTCGGGGAGCTGCAAATAAGCATTGATCCGGAGATTTCTGAATGAGGAAACTCACCTGGGTTCATACTCAGGTACGTTATACTGAACTTCAAAATAGGTATGTCGAGGGGAACCGCCTGAACTGAAACATCTAAGTAGGGCGAGGAAGAGAAATCAAACGAGATTTCGTAAGTAGTGGCGAGCGAAAGCGGAAGAGGCCAAACCGAGAGTAGAAATACTTTCGGGGTACGGAGCGCATTTAGGACTTAAGTTGTTAACCGAACGGCATGGGAAGGCCGGTCAGAGAGTGTGAGAACCACGTAGGTGAAAACGACAAGAGCCGAGCGAATTCCAGAGTACGGCCAGACACGTGAAACCTGGTCGGAATATGGGGGGGACCACCCTCCAACCCTAAATACTACCCAGTGACCGATAGCGTATAGTACTGTGAAGGAAAGGTGAAAAGCACCCCGGGAGGGGAGTGAAAAAAGAACCTGAAACCCTGTGCCTACAAGCACCTAGAGCGCGTCAAAGCGTGATAGGGTACTTTTTGTAGAACGGTCCGGCGAGCGATTGTATGCAGCAAGGTTAAGGACTTAAGGTCTGGAGCCGAAGCGAAAACGAGTTTGAAAAGGGCGTTAAGTTGCATATAATGGGCCCGAAACCGGGTGACCTACCCATGGTCAGGTTGAAGTGGAAGTAAAATTCCATGGAGGACCGAACCGACCTCCGTTGAAAAGGCGGCGGATGAACTGTGGGTAGCGGAGAAATTCCAATCGAACCCGGAGATAGCTGGTTCTCCCCGAAATAGTTTTAGGACTAGCCTCAAGTTAGATACCTGGAGGTAAAGCACTGAATAGCCTAGCGGCCGAGAGGTTAGCGAAGCTTATCAAACTCAGAATGCCAGAGTATTGATGCTTGGGAGTCAGACAGTGTCAGATAAATGTCATTGTCAAAAGGGAAACAGCCCAGATCTACAGCTAAGGTCCCAAAGTCAGGTTAAGTGGAAAACGATGTGAAGATACGCAGACAACCAGGATGTTGGCTCAGAAGCAGCCACTCATTCAAAGAGTGCGTAATAGCTCACTGGTCGAGCGTCTTTGCGCGGAGAATTTAACGGGGCTAAACCTGACACCGAAGCTTAGGCAAGCAGTTTACATTGGGTAGGGGGAGCGTTGTATACGCGGTGAAACAGTAGCGCAAGCGGCTGTGGAGTGTATAGAAGTGAGAATGCCGGAATGAGTAGCGCGAATGCAGTGAGAATCTGCATGGCCGAAAGCCTCAGGTTTCTGGAGGAAGGTTCGTCCGCTCCAGGTTAGTCGGGAGCTAAGGTGAGGCCTAACGGCGTAGCCGATGCACAGACGGTAGAGATTCCGTCACCACCAAAAAGAGTTAAACACAGGGACACATATGAAGTCTCGGAGCCGGGTGTTGGTTCCGGTAGCGATCGAGGGAAGTTAGTACCGAAGTCTGAGATGGAAGATGGCGAGAAAAGCTGTGTGTATTTCTGCGGTGCCCGTACCGCAAACCGACACAGGTAGGTAGGAAGAAGATTCTAAGGCCAACGGGAGAAGGGTTGTTAAGGAACTCGGCAAATTGACCCCGTAACTTCGGGAGAAGGGGTGCTGCAGCAATGCAGCCGCAGAGAATCGGCCCAAGCAACTGTTTACCAAAAACACAGGTTTGTGCTAAATCGAAAGATGACGTATACGAGCTGACGCCTGCCCGGTGCTGGAAGGTTAAGAGGAGATGTGCAAGCATTGAATCGAAGCCCCAGTGAACGGCGGCCGTAACTATAACGGTCCTAAGGTAGCGAAATTCCTTGTCAGGTAAGTTCTGACCCGCATGAAAGGCGTAATGATTTGGGCACTGTCTCAACAGCCCGCCCGGCGAAATTGTAGTACCGGTGAAGATGCCGGTTACCCGCGACAAGACGGAAAGACCCCATGGAGCTTTACTGTAGCCTAATATTGGGTTTCGATGTTGCATGCACAGGATAGATGGGACTCTGGGAAGCAGGTGCTTTGGCGCTTGTGGAGTGGCCGTTGGGATACCATCCTTGCGATATTGGAATTCTAACCTGCGCCTTTGAATCAAGGCGGGGGACATTGTTAGGTGGGCAGTTTGACTGGGGCGGTCGCCTCCTAAAAAGTAACGGAGGCGTTCAAAGGTTCGCTCAGCTTGAACGGAAATCAAGCAAAAGAGTGCAAACGCAGAAGCGAGCCTAACTGCGAGACTGACGGGTCGAGCAGTAACGAAAGTTGGAGTTAGTGATCCGGTGGTATGTGAGTGGAAATGCCATCGCTCAACGGATAAAAGTTACCCTGGGGATAACAGGCTGATCTCCCCAAGAGTCCACATCGACGGGGAGGTTTGGCACCTCGATGTCGGCTCATCGCATCCTGGGGCTGTATTCGGTCCCAAGGGTTTGGCTGTTCGCCAATTAAAGCGGTACGCGAGCTGGGTTCAGAACGTCGTGAGACAGTTCGGTCCCTATCTGTCGTGGGCGCAGGATATTTGATGGGAGCTGTTCCTAGTACGAGAGGACCGGAGCGGACGTACCTCTGGCGCACCAGTTGTTCTGCCAAGAGCATAGCTGGGCAACTATGTACGGATCGGATAAACGCTGAAAGCATCTAAGCGTGAAGCCGACCCAAAGATAAGATATCCCATTGTTTCAAACAAGTAAGACCCCTTGAAGACTACAAGGTTGATAGGCACGATGTGTAAGTGGAGCGATCCATTCAGCAAGCGTGTACTAATAGGTCGAGGGCTTGACCACAATTCGCTTGAGACTCTTAAGAGTCAACGAAAAAATGTAAGCAGTGATTATTCAGTTTTGAAGGCACGTCCTTCTAAGAAATACTGGACAAAGTACAACAAACATGTTATACTGGTTCAGTCAGATCGGTCGGTGTCGATGACGGTGAGGTTCCACCTGTTCCCATTCCGAACACAGAAGTTAAGCTCACTTGTGCCGAAGATAGTTCGCTGGAAACGGCGCGTGAAAATAGGTAGTCGCCGACTTTTATATGGAGTTGGTCAAGCGGTTCAGAGATGAAGAAACCGCATCGGTTCGATTCCGGTACGGTTGACAATATGCACCTCTAGCTCAGTTGGTAGAGCAACTGACTCTTAATCAGTGGGCCCCAAGGGTTCGAGTCCCTGGAGGTGCACCAATAAAAGAGCGTTGAATCGTAAGATTTGACGCTCTTTTTTCGTTATGTAACCCCGAAAATTCGGGGTCTGCACGGTCAATGCACGGTTTTTGCACGGTCGGCTTTTTCGTGGGAATCCTCTGCATAGGCTGGAATTGCTTTGAAATGCGTGGTAAATTTTGCATCAGGTCAGCAGTGCCAGACGGAGCTGCGCCTTTACCTCTGGGTCTCGGCGTTCTTCAGAAGTTCCAGCAGAGCGGTCATAGAGATGGTTGGTTCGCCTGCTGCGGGTACAGCCTGCGGGCTGGGGCTTTCGGACTTAGCATAGAAGCCTTCCTCGAACTTCTTCCCCAGCTCCACACGAGAGGACTGCTGGATATGGGCGTAGGTGTTCACCAGCATATCTGCCGTTGCGTGTCCAGTAGTTCCCTGCACCGCCTTCACATCGCCGCCGGAGATCATCAGCTGATAGGTGGCACTGGAATGACGCAGACCGTGGAATACAATACGCGGGAACTCCGGGTGTGCATCCTGCCATTTGAGGAACTTCTTGCGAATCAGCACCGGCTCCACAGCCAGACCATTGGGCAGACGGAACAGCATTCCGCTGTCACGGTAGCGTGCCGGGTCTTTCATCTCGTCTGCCGCTAGCTGATTCAGCCACTTCTTCAATTCCTCTTTCAGAGCAGAGGTCATGAAGATGGTACGGCAGGAGGACGCCGTTTTGGTGCTTTTCAGGATGAGGGAAGTGGTGCTGCGCTCCAGCTTGTCCGGGAATACCTTGATGATGCAGCCATCGTCTACTTGGTTCAGGGCTTCTTTTCGCACCCGCTGCATGGACTTGTTGATACGGAATGTTCCGATGCCATCCGCAGCGTCAAAGTCGATATCCTCTGGGGTCAGACCCACGATCTCGCCCTCTCGCAGTGCGCCCACCAGCGTGAGGTGCACCGCCAGATGCAGGATGGGATCCTCCATGCTGTCCAGTGCTGCCCGCATCTCCTCTACCGTCCAGATGATGCGCTCCTGTGTGGACTTCTTGGGACTGTCCACGGGAACAGGACTTTTGACAAGGATGCCCCACTCTACGGCATACTGGAACGCAGTACCCAGTAGCCGATGAACCTCGTGGATTGTCGTGCCGGAAAGGAACCGCTGCTTTTGCTTTTTGGTGAGCTCCTGCTTTCTTTCCCTCGATATACGAACCGCAGGGCGTTTTGCTCAAGGTCGTATAGAGGTTTCCATGTGGTAGGGCTTGAGCTTCTGCATCTCCATGCTGCCAATATAGGGGATGATCAGGTTTTGGATGGTAGAGAGATTGGATTCGTAGGTCTTGGGTGCCCACTTGTGTTTGCTGCATTGCTTGGGCAGCCAGTCCATGAGGAACTCTGCCACCGTCACCGAGGACGGAATCAGGAACGTGCCAGCCGTCAGTTCATGTTCGATCTGCTTCTTTCGGTTCGTTGCCTCCTCTTTTGTGGGAAAGCTCTCCCATTTGTCGCAGCTTTTGCCGTGTTCATCTTCGTAGGTGTATCGGACGCTGTAAGAGTTGCCGCGCTTCGTAATATATGCCATACTGTTTGCCTCCTTATCAAGCTGCCCGGTAGAGCCACGCATCGAAG
>VOFC01004815.1_pt1 | contig 18586 bp, 23 predicted proteins | sample 5384161 | NCBI WGS metagenome assembly VOFC01 (sample SAMN12384722, study PRJNA508395) | human gut metagenome | isolation source: healthy gut B | host: Homo sapiens
AGACACTCAATGACTAACCGACTTGGAATTAAAATTATTCGACATTTACTTGGCAAGCTATTGACCCTGCTGGTGATGTACACAATGTTTCACCAGAAGCAGGCATGCCAATAAAAAGAATGAGATGAAGATTAAAATTTAAAATGGGTATTAACGGATTAATCGTAAATAATATGGGAAGATTAAACGCTCCAATTGATCAGCTTCCAAGAAAAGCGCTGACAGTATTTTTTCTTATTGACACATCTGGTAGCATGTCAGGTGCTAAGATTTCAAGTTTAAACGTAGCCATCAGAGATACTTTGCCTATGCTGGCTCAAATATCACAGGACAATTCTGACACAGAGCTCAAAGTCGCCGCACTACAATTTGCCAGCGGGTGTGATTGGATGTACCCTCGTCCGTTACCAATAGAAGATTTCGAATGGAATGATTTGGATGCAAACGGTCTTACTAGCCTTGGGGGCTGCTTATCAAGAGCTCGCAAAACAACTTTCTCAGACATCAGGATTTATGCATGAAGCAAATGCTTCCTGTGCACCAGTTATGATTCTTTTCTCTGATGGTGTACCAACTGATGATGCCAAGCATGGTCTTGAAAAGCTGAAGGACAACAATTGGTTCAATGCTGCAATAAAAATTGCTGTGGCCATAGGTGATGACGCAAATAAAGATGTACTGAAAGAATTTGTTAACAACAATAGTGAGGCAGTATTAACTGTACATAATGTTGCTGACCTCAAAAAAATGATCTACCTAGTATCTGTGACAGCATCCCAAGTTGCTTCAAAGGGAGTGTCTGTAGGAGCAGATGCACCAGAATCCCGCCAAGACGAAGTTATGCAGGATATCAAGGACGCAATCAAGAAAGACTCTTCACTTAAGAAAGTAGATGTAGGTGCGGACGCTGATGACAACAAGGGCACTGACGACTGGACAAACTGGTAATGTTTATGGAATGTATTAATGTCTTCAACAAATCTATACGAGGTGCGAGCCATTTAGCTAATGGCAAACCTTGTCAAGACTACTCCATTTCTTTTAATGAAAATGGGGTACAGATCCTTGTAGTTTGTGATGGACATGGAGGTGAAACATATTTTAGAAGTGATATTGGTGCAAAATTAGCAGCAGAAGTAACACTAGATATTTTAAAGGGATTCTCTAATTCTATGGGGTCAAACCCATTTTCTGAATGTTCCTTTTCAATAACGGCCAAACCACGCAAGAATCCTTTTGTTGACTCTGAAGGAAATCGGCTGCGTTATGAGGACATGAATGAAAGCCAGAAAGGGTATGCCAAACAGGCTCAAGCTTACACAGAAGCATCTAGTAAATGTGTAAAAGAGCAGAAACTGATGAATGAGCTACTTAGGCAGATTTACAATCAATGGAAGAATGAAATATCCATTCATTGTGATTCACACCCATTCAGTTCATCTGAACTGAGCAAGCTGAATGGCAAGAACATTGAAAAAGCCTACGGATGCACTCTGTTAGCATACCTGCAAACTGAATCATACTGGTTATCGTTTCAAATAGGAGATGGAAAAAAATACTCTTCTGCAATAAAAATCTTTTTCTTGGTCCTCTCCTATCCAAGAGGATTGTAATTGTTTTCTAAATTACACGACCTCATTATGTGATAATTATGCTATCGACGAGTTTAGATATGCATTCTGTGGAAATGGTTTTTACCCTTCTCCGTTTTTCTGTGTTCAGATGGACTAGAAGGTTCATTGAGAACAGAAGCTAACATTCAAGATTTCTATGAACAGATTATTGAGTTATGTGCTGATGAAGAAGATGTTAATGCAGAGCTAGCCGATTATCTTCCAAAAACTAAGCGAAATGGGTAACAAAGATGATATTTCCATTTCTGGTGCTGTATATATGAAGAAATCGAACATCGATGGGTTCTCGAAGAGTCTTGATATTCAGAGAAAGAAGAGAGCCATACAGAATGAAAAAATAAGTAAGAAGAATGAGTTAGACAAAATCTCGACCAAAATTGAAACACTTGAAGTTAAATTATCAAAGTACATTGAAACAAGGTCAAGCCTCAAATCTGCAATTGACAATTTCAGGCGTTCAATTCAAAGTAAAGAAAAAAAGAGTTTACAGATAACGAAGACATAATATCATCGATCCAAAAGGACATTCGTGAACTTCAAGAAGAGTTAAAAAAGGAAAGAAAAAGATTTCAATGAGTGGGTTTTCACTGTCAAGAATGAAATAGCTTCTTTAGAAGAAGAGAATATTGACGATGAACAAAGCGAAGACAGTATTATGTCATTTTTTAAATTCTGGTAATTAGAATAAAAAACAACAAAAAAAATAAGTCATAAAATGGGAAAAGCAATCGGAATCGACCTTGGTACGACCAATTCGGTTGTAGCATTCAAAGGATGTAACGGTCAGAACAATTCAGACCGGAGCAAACAATGAAGATCTATGTAGATCGTGTGTCGCATTAGACAAGAATGGTAATTTTCTGGTCGGTAACTCTGTATTTAATTCATGGAAAAGACATGCACCTAATATTGTAGTCTCTGCCAAGAGACTTATGGGTGCCTCCATCAACGATTCTAATGTCCAAAAGATGAAAACAAACAGCCATGCTTACCCTTTTGGTATCCAAAATTATCAGGTGGTACAGAAGATTCTGTTGCTATTGTCTTAAGAGGAAAAGAGTATACTCCTGAACAGATCAGTGCTGAAATACCCGAGCACTCAAAAACGATGCAGATACGAAATTAGGTGACGTTGAATATGCCGTGATAACAGTCCCAGCATACTTTAATGAGAAGCAAAAATCTGCAACAAAGAAAGCGGCTAAACTTGCAGGATTCAAAGGTCCTCCAGCTCCTCGCAGAACCGACTGCAGCTGCACTCTCATACGGTTTCGACAATTTGAAAGATGGTGAAGATAAGACACTCCTTATCTATGACTTTGGTGTCGGTACATTCGACCTTTCTATTCTTACTGCTGCTGGTGGTCAGTTTGTGGAAACAGGTGCTGGTGGTGACAGATGGCTTGAGGTGACGATATTGATGCTATTTTATCCGACTATGTAAAGGATCAAATTGAACAGCAGAATGGAATCAATCTTGAAGAGCTACTTTCAGACAAGACTGACAAAGAAGTAGCAGAATTCACAGCTGGATTGAAAAAAAAGATGTAGAAAACGCGAAGAAGACTCTTAGCCAAAGTTCTTCTGCAACAATCATGATCTCTGACTATCTTGAAAATGAAGACGGAGATTCTTTTGGAAGACATTGTTGTTTCAAGAGAAACCTTTGAGTCTTTGATTCGTCCGTTGATTCAAAGAACTATTGACCTTATTGAAGAGCTTCTTGTTAAAAACAAGTATTACAGTAGACGACTTGTCGAATATTCTTCTAGTAGGAGGCTCATCATGCATTCCTTTAGTAAAAAAGGATGTTGGTCGAAAAATATGGCGAAGAAAAAGTAATGTCTTCTGAAAAGCCTATGCTGGCTATAGCTCACGGCGCAGCTATTCTTGCAGCCTCAATGGACACCTCTAAATGGAAGGAAGATGATGACCAGAGTGTTGATGTGGACGAAGAAATTCCAGACGGTCCTATTGTCTACACAGCAAAGCACAATTACCTTATCCAACTAACGAAGAATGGAAGAAAGGAAATGGAAAGATTCATTGATGACCAAACGCCACTACCTTTCAATGTCAATAGACAGTTCAGCACCATAGTCAATAATCAGAAAATTGTTGAAGTAAAGTTATTTAGCGATGCTGAGGATGGAACATACGATAAGTTGGCATCAGGATTCTTCACAATCACTGATAACCTCCCTTCTGGAAGCAAGTTAAACTTTACATTCAACCTTGATACAAATGAGAACCTTCGTGTATCTGTGAAGGTTGTTGCAACTGGTAAGACATCTCCTGTAGTTCTTGGTAGAGGAAGTAAAGACTCTAGTTGTTTGAGTGAAATATCCAGTTCAATTGAAGACATCATGAATGATGATTCTATCTCAGACAATAAAAAACTGCTTTTTTATCAAAAAAATACAATCTATAATTGTTGCCATTGAAAACAGCAAGCTTAAGTCTGATGACGACAAATGGCTTGATTTCGAGCAGCAAGTAATGACAGCCAAGCAATTTGCTACCGAGCCAGAAGAGAAGGAAAAACAGACTTGGGGAAATACTGGCTACGATTCTGGTTAAGAATTTCCCTCAGTACCTTGACCCTTCAGACTTCAATGAAATGAGAGAAAAACTGGAAAAGCTTAACAAGACAAATGATTCATTCCAGAAGGAATCTCTCCAAAACGAGCTCAATGACCTAGCAACAAGTTACAGTATTTTTGCTTAACATCTTCCTCTTTAAGATTATTGCGAACAATACCAATAATCCACAGGACGCTGGCAGAGCAAATTGTGCATTTGATGAGATGATGCAATCTCTTAAGACAGGAGATATAAATAACATTAGAAGAATTCAACATGAGAACGAGGACCTTTTGAAGAAGAATGTAACCGGTCTTGGTAATGCATTCTCAGCAGGTATTGGTTAATCATATATTAAAGCTAATTAATTATGGCATCAACAAAATGTCCAATATGTGATAATCCGGGTATCCCGGATTATCACTTGCAAAATGTGATTTGTCCACACTGTGGAAGTGATCTGTCAATATACAAGAAGATTAATGATGCAGCGGGATTGGATAATCCAAAGACTTCAGATCATTATTTCAACGCTAAGAAGATTCTTATAGCAACACTGGCATTTATCTGCATTGCAGCTGTTGCATCATTCATCTCATACAATGTATCAAGAAAGCCTTTACTTGAGCAAATTGAAAAGATGAATACTGAAATCAACTCATTAAACGAATCTCTGGCACAAGCCAAGTCTAAAGCTCAAACAAAACCAGAAACAGCAGTTGTCGAAAACAACCAATTCATATATGAAGTGCAAAAAGAATGATAGTCCATGGACTATCGTACGCAAATTCTTCGGCATTACATATGACTGGAAATCAATCGCTCAAAAATAGCAGAAGACAACGGGCTGTGGGATTATGAGAATAATACTTGAGAGAGATTCGCCCTGGACAAAAATTAATCATTCATAATAAGAATTAGAATAATGGGACTAATATCATACATTAAGGGAGTATACTACGACCATCGGATTGAAAAAGCCGATGAACTACTCCATAACGGAAAAGAATGCGAAGCTGAAGAAATCTATAAAGAACTCTTAGGCAAGCAGTACACTGCCGTTAATAAACTTTGCAAGTCTATACTATGCACAGTTCCTGAGAGCAGGAAACGAAAAGGATACAAACAAGGAGATTCATTTATTCAAATGTATCAAGTCACTCAGCTCTCAAGGTAACAACAATTATGATATTAAGTCTTACAATTCTACGGTTGATACAACCGTAAGGACCATGTTGTCCAGGGCAAATGCTCTTTTTTAATGTAGCCAAATATCAGAAATGCCTTGATCTGATGTCTGCTGTCAATAATTCAGATAGCAAATCTTCTGATAGTATTAATCTTGCTTGTGAAGCAAATATAATGCTTCTCATATCTAAGATTAAAACCATATCTGTATCGTCTATAGAGTTCAAGACCTCCCTCAATCAGCTGAATTTAGAATTTAATTCACTTGGGAAGAGCATTAAACGATGTGAACAGACAGTTGAACTTTTTTGCCAAAGAACTCATAGACGGAAAGCGATATTTAGCTGCAAATAAGCTTCTGGAAAGCATTACAAATAGGGAATCACAAAGATGTATGTCTAAGCAATGCGGCTTGTATCATTGACCAAAAGGACACAGAAGCTTCCTCCAATGATTTGAAAGAGGTCGTATCCAAATATGGAAAAGAACTTTCAATTAACTACAGTCAGAAAAGCGATGAATGTATTCGCTTCTTCAATCAATGTTGGAAGGTTTCTTCATCCGATCAGTTCGTCATGGATGTTTTGACCGCAAAAAACTGCGTTCCTTCAAGAAGAAATAATTAAGAATATATTATCCAACCATACAGCATATCTATCAAAACCATCGTTAAAGAAGTTATTCATTGATTGATCCAGAAGTTTTCTGATAAAATAGAATCTTTTGACTTTAACAGAGAAGATTCATAATCTAGGATATGATGTAAAAGGAGTACTACCTTAAAAAAAGTCCAAGAAGTTATTTCATCATTGAATAATGAGGACAAACTACCATACATTAATCATGCCTTAACTCTTTTCCGCAATAACACTACCATGTTTATCAAGAAACTTGAAATTGCAAGATGGTATGTATCACATAACAAGAATGATGAAGCAATTGTTCTAGCAGATGAGATAGGAAACCTAATAACTGGGGCATGTTTAGTTAAGGCCGAAGCTTTGTTCAACAAGGCCAAGGTTGAAACAGATCTAGATAGAAGAGTAAAATTATTAAGAGAATCACTTTCATCAATAACTTCAACAGCAGGAACTGGAAGCAGTAAACTAATAGAATCTGTTAATGAATTATTCATTGACACAGCTGAGCTATATTATTCTGTGAAAGATTCAGATAAAGCCTACGCAATTCTTCATGAGCAGTCTAACTTAGGTTCAGAAAGATCGCAAAACTTAATTTCCTGCTATCGACTCAAAGAGATAACTGGACTGAACGCTGAGAATAAGGAAGAATATATAGAGAAAGTAATAACTGAAATTGCGACTTTTCAACAACCCATCAAGACTTAATGATACTTCATACCAAAATATATGGGATGAATTATCTATTGTAACTCTCAACAAAATACAAAGTTTGAGCAATCAAGAAGCAATTAATCTGCTTGAAAGATATATAAATAGAGTTGACAAAGAATTCACAGATAAAACTATAGTAAAAAAAAAAGGAAGGCCAATGTAATAAAAAGAGCTGATCAAGAGAAAATACTTAATTGCACGTGAGTCTGAGTTGGCTTCTAATTTTACATCTGCAGCTAATATTTATCATGAGATTAGTACCCTAGAGGCTAAGAAAATACCAACACTAGCGGTCTTACGCTTTATTCTTTGCAAACTTAAGGATTATCAGAATTCTGACATCCTCAATCATAAGGATAATATTTATTCCGTAATGAGAAAAGCTTCAGACACATTCATGACGGAAAAGAAAGATATTGCTTATCGATTTGCCTTGATTCTGCTTAAATCAGGAGATATAGACGAATCTTTAAGCGTGCTGTCAGAGTTTCTTCCTGAAGAAACATACCTGAAAAAAAGCATGCGAACAGGGGTACATTGCTAAAGCTTTATCAAAACTTGATGAATTCAATCATAATTTAGAGTTGATTAAAAATAGAGAAATCTCATCGGATGACGCACTCTATTTCATTAATCATATGCTGTGACTATGCAGAAGAGATTAAACCTGTATTAGAAATAAGTCGTCAGTTTTGAGTAGATACCGTAACAAAATTAAAAATTACGCTATCTCTAAACTCTTTGATGAAGGAAAATATAATGTGGCTTTTGAAAAGCTGAAAAAAGTTCATTCTGATTATCTTGACAATCTTACAGTCTTAAGAAACATTGCCATTGTATGCTTAAACATGGCAGAGTCTGGACAACTAAATGATTCAAATTACAAAGAAGTCATTTCTGTATGGTTGACCGCAATTTATCAGGAAAAACTATTTATAAAATCCCTTGACTACACATCTTGGGATAACAGTTTCACGTTCAGCTTGTATGATGCTTTTGGCCATTTCAATGAAAACACTGTTGGAAATCTGCCAGAGAACGTTATTCTTGAATACGACAGTGATGAAAAGTTGTAATGATTAAAGAAGTCCAACGTTCTTTACTTGACAGATTTGAAGCAGCAATTAGTGAGAACCAGAAATATCACATATTCTTTTTACTGAACAAAGAGTTCGATGGATGCTCTAGTTGAATTGAATTTGGATATTAAATGCAAGTTGGTTGCTCCTTACCTTGCGTCATCATCTGAAGACATATTTGAAGACATTACTGAAGCACTAGAACATGACCGTAAGGAAGGTTATGATAATTGGGAGGATGTATTGGCTGTAGGAGTAGACTATGGACTACAAAACTCAATTTACAGTGATTTCAAAACTGCGAATCAATATTTTAGTGAGTGCATAGAAGCTCTAGACTCAATGCAGATAACAAAGACCAAGAATGCATTTACCCAGTCAAAACTTAGCCTTATTCAAAGATTTAATAAGAAATATAAGGCTTTGCTTTCATACACAAGTTCAAAAATATCATCATTATCAGCTGAGAATAAGGCTGATTTCAAGAATGGATTCGGTCAGTATTCTGTGGTTTGCAACGAGCTTAAGGATGTGACTTTGTCGTATTCATTCTCAAACTATGTTATGAGATATGTTGTAGAGGAAGTTAATGACAAACGTATGTCAAAAGAGGATGCTTCTGAATGCATCTTAACAGTACATCTTCTTGACAAGACAAACACTAGAGTAAACGATAACCTAGCTACATTATTATCTTTGCTTATGCAAGAGTATGCTCAGGAAGGAAGAAGCACGGCATTAACATCAATTAAAAACATATTAAGTAAGACCAGAAGCTGTGATTCATCATTAGACAATGATCTTGTTGAACAACTTGCTATTTTAGCTCTTATATCAGACCACGAAGATCGCCTATCTGCTATATCTTCAGGTATAAGTTCATATTCAAGCAGGACTTCAACATTCGCACAAAAACTTAATGCCAAGGTAACCGAGGTAAAGGTTAATAAAGAGTTAAATGAAATCGTAGAAAAGAGTCAATAATAATTCTATTAACAAATCTCAAGCTCTTACTAAGGTTTATGACATATACTGCAAATACCCAAACAACAGTAGAATCTGCGAAAACCTTTCAACATTGTGTAACATGTGTATAATGGAATATGTCATCGGTGATAAGTATGGAAAATCTGGTGTCAAATCAATATTGGATAAGCTGAAAATCAACAAAAGTGCAGAATTCAACAAGCATTGTTCTGTTTTCAAAAAAACACATAACGAAATTTGGAACCAATTGCCATTTGATGCACAGCAGTTGTTAAAGGGTTCTGGGCTTTCATACGGTCAGACTCTCAATGACAAAGGTTATGCGCTAAAGGAAGGCCTTGAATATTATAGGAGCCTTGGAGGTTTTTTTCTCTTTCAACTTTTGATGATGACATATTCTCCATATTGCATCATCATCATCATTAAAAATAAACTTAATTCATTATTAAATAACGTAATTTATAAAAATGAAAAATCCATACGAAATATTAGGTGTGTCGCAAGATGCCAATAATCCACAAATACTTAAGGCTATGACAACGGCTATGCGAAAAAAAGAGTATTCTAATACAGACATTGCCCAAGCCAGAGCTCAATTGAGCAAGCCAACTACAAGACTTGCTGCCGACTTTACTTTTTCCTATATTTGAATCATATGAAGGATTAAATCCGCTGGTCTCAGGTGTCGTGCTTGAAAACATAGATATTAACACAATTGATTCTGAAGTATATAACTCGCTATAAATATGAATGAGGAATACCAAAAAAGCATTGAAGAAGAGATTACTCTAATTAAAAGAGAGAATCTTAAGCTAAAGAACGACATGGAAGAAATGATTATTACCAATGAACGCAAAATCGATGAGATGATAAGCGAGTTCATAAAGGTAATAGATTCCTTCGATAAGTCAGAGACTGTTGTTAAAGAGAAAGGGTTGGATCAAGAAGAAACGTCCCAAAAAGGCTATCAAAAGAATGCTCCAACCCAAAAAAGTTGCAGCTACCATTTTGGATAAATATGACGTACATAAAATCGATATCCTTGGTAAACCTATTAACGAAGACATTTGTACAATTGTCGAAACTGAGCCAGATTTAGAACAAGAAGATGGTATTGTAATTTCAATAGAAAAAGATGGATACACAAGAGGAAATAGACTTATCAGAAGAGCTGAAGTTGTAGTTATAAAAAACTAAATTTCATTAATTTGGGGTATCACCAACACTTGTACGGAATGCTGGTGATACCCCAAACATTCCTGATGCACTATGATTTTGATTCAAGCCTGTCACTTGAAGTAAAGTAAGCATTCGGTAAACCACGTTGTAAATTTTTGAATTAGTTCCGAATCGGCGCTATTTGTAGCTGATTCGGAACAAGTTTGATAGAATTTTGCCACAATTATGTGGTAGAATCAATTTATGCTTATTTTTTGAAAACAGAATCGATATAAGAACAAACTTACAACTGAATCCTGTTTCCATTTACACAAAATTTTGGAGAGTGTCCACAATTTTATATCCGCTCATTCTCTAAAAGTGCATTTTGCTAGCAAATAGCAATAGGGGTGAAAAATCCTCCTTATTATCTAGCAAAGCCATGGTAATTTATGTAACTAGTCCCAATACTATCGTATAAACTAGTCCCAAAACTTTATCGTATAAACGAATATCTAATTCCCATGATTCTTGCTTTTTAATGGTTCATTTATCTGTGAAGTCCTTTTCTGCGTTTACACATGCTGTTTGCCATTCTTGCACAACGACGCGCCCATTCAAGTTCATCCTCGTCCTTATCTCTTCCCCAACCTCCTGTATCAGAGCCACCACCACTTGATGTCGCCATACTTGTAGCAGCATCCAAATATCCTGCAAAGAGCAAAAGAGCCGTGTGCTGTATTTCTTCCAGTTTAGCTAATGGATGTGCTTCCTCCAAAGAACAATTCTGTCGGATGATATTGTCTGCCGCTTCGGGTATCTCCACATGGTAACTGTGATATTCGTCTGTCGCAATATCGTAATGCTTTATAACAGGCTGTGAAATAGGAGTAATATCTGCTGTCCGTGTTTGTTGGGAAATAGGTTTTGTCGGTTCGGACTTCCTCTCCTGCGGATGGAGTTTCGCCCAAGTAGCCTCTATCTTTGATGGGGTAAGGCTTCGTCCTATACCTAGCATCGATGATTTATAAATGGAGTTGCCGCGTTTGATGGAATAACCGTAAACACCGCCACTTTCTTTCTCTTGCAAATGTACTTTGTAGCCCCGTTTTGTCAGTTCTGCTTCATACTGTTTCCAACTGAATTTGTCCATCTTGCGAAGTATCTCCATACAACAGACTGAGATTTCTTGCCTATGCCGTATGCCTATTTCTTCAGATTGCATCCAGCCGCGTCTTTCGTTGATGATATTCGCAGCCATGACAGCCCTCTCACCAATCTTATGGCTGTCGTTTATTCTGCCTTCCATGTCCACACGGTTGGCATCAATGTGCAGATGGAGAATGCCACTTTTGGAATCACGATGCAGGGCGGCTATGTATTGCGAACCTTTGAGGTTGGTCTGCTTTGAGGAAGCCCGTTTGGTCTTGCCGGAGAGGTCTATGGAATCAAATACCCGGATGAACTCATTTGACAAACTTGCCCAATCATTCATTGTCCATCCTCGGCTTTCTTCTTCGGATGGGGAAATCTCAATTCTTATTACATTCCTGCCAAGCGGTCTGCCCTTGTTGATATTCTCGGCAAACTTTCTCTGTACGAGCATCATCCGTCCGTACATTGCTTCCGGTGAGATATTATCGGGCAAGAGATTGGCTTTGACTATATCTGCTTTCTCCTTGTTGACGGAATATCTTATGGCATTTGCGCCATGCGATATGGTGGAGGCTTTTGCTATCATAATAGGTGAGGGAATTTATTCAGTAAGGTAATTTTCTATCTGGCTCCAGCGATTGATAAGCTGAGTAGCAGCTCTCATCCATTGTTCCACAAACCGGGTATCGCTGAAATAGATTGCACGTTTATCCGCTTGAATGGATTTCACTGCTGCCGCAATACGGATAAGGTCACCCCTCGCATCCGTCAGGCTGCACAGAGCTTCCACTTCACGGTTAGTCAACCGTTGCCGTGGGTGTTGCCCCAAAGCAGTACGCCGTATATAACCGCTCATAGACAAACCACAGGTCTTAGCAAGTTCCGCCACTTGGGTGTATTCTTGTTCCGTTACTCTGGCTTCAAGCCGCAGGGTGCGCCTTGTGATTTTCTTGTCTGTATTCTTTTTTTTCTTCATACTCTGTTATGCTATGAGTAAAACATCAATTAAAAAGGGACAGCACGGTGGGAGCTTGCGACTGCCGGCATATGCCTATGTGGTACGAATAAGCGGAGCGAATTTGTGCGACATAGGAACTTCTTGCAATACTATATACAACAACTTCGGACACATAGCTTCCCCGATATGGTTATGCCATATTATCTGTCGGAATACCCTCATCAGATTCTTCCTCTGCCGCAGGCTGTGGAGGAACTGAAACAGAAGGGAAAGAAGAAAGGGAAAGCAGTTCGCCTTCTTCTGGTATAACAGGCACATTCTCTCTTTCATCTTGTCAGTCTTTCAGCCGGACATAGAAAGGATTGTCTATGCGGTTGCCCTCTTGCATCCATGCTGATATACATTTCAGCGTGTGGACGCTTGTTCGGTTACTCTGCGTGGTTGTGACAATTCCTAACTGGTTCATCTTATCAAGTACGCGGGATATGGTCTTTTTGTCATAGCCTAACTTGCAGGACAAATCCACTTCCGAAAGGATGGCTTGCCCCACTTGTAAGGTTGTGGAAAATCCTTTTATGGCATACTTTGTTTCTTTCAATACAGCCGCTTCAATAAGTCGGTGCAAAATCTTCATGCGGTCAATACCGTACTTGCTTCCTGCCAAATACGAAAGTTGCTCTGACGAAAGCACGATACAATAATTCAAGTTTGTTTTCATCGTCTGTCTGTTTGAAGGTGTTTTATAAATGGTGCAGCCAAAAGAGAAAATCAACGGTGCATTCCGCAACCTCTCTCCGGCATATAATACTCCCTGTCGTATGCGATATGGTCAAGCACGTTTTGCAGCCTGTCAAGTTGTCGGCTGTCCAATATGCGGATAGCGGCAATGGTGATATTCTGTGAGGCGATACGGCGGTGTTCGCAATTCTTTTCTGACATACTACCGTCTCCATCAGCATGTACACTGTGCAGGTAGTCGTTCACAGCTTCGGTCTGTTCTTTGCTCGGATATGCCGCAGGGCAACGGTCTTGAATATACTCTACCATGTGGCTGACCGCATTTGCAAGTAGCGGAGCACATTCTTGCAGTTGTTTGATAAGTTCTTCCTTTCTCATGTTTTCAATTATTTTGTCCCATGTCCCAAAGCATATCCTGTAACTTTCTCTTTTCTCTGTTTTTTTGTTTTTATTCTTTTTCAAAGGAAATAGGGACAAAGGGACATTATTTTTCTTTTCCCTTATTTTGAAATTTAGAATGGTAAATCCGGTTCACTTGGTAATGTGGTACAGGCTTTTTCACTAGGTGTACCCACTCTCACCCACGGGTGTTTTGTCCGCCCCGTCTTGTCGCAATAGGCAGGATGCAAGCCCTTGACCTTCTCCTGAGTGCTCCGTTTCCAATTTGGAATCATGGACATTAGGCGATTGATGTATTGCGAAGTGTATTTGGACGGATTTCGTCTGACCAAATCATTGGGCAGTTCCTCTATTATCTGCCGGGCACAAACCATATTGAGTGAGGTCATTGTGGAATTTGGCTCTGAGTATGCTCCTTTTTGATAAGCCAGTCGGGTAGGAATGGTCCAACTTGCATACTGCATGGGTACCTCACGCTCCAAGAACATCTCCAAATCTTCCATGATGGGGTCAACAAGGATGCTGGAATGTTGCACCTGTATCTCGTTGGCTTTAAATTCCATGTCTGTTGTCAAGTAAAGTTTCATCCCTTGCCGATAATAGGCGTATGCTTCTGCCCAAAGTTGGGGAACAGCGCATTGTAGAGTATCCAGCCATTCGGATACATGACCGTTGCCTTTGACTGGGATAATCCACCATCGACGGTTCCCATTGTCCCCTTGCAAAAAGTTTGTCTCATTGGTAGTGGCCGCAAAGACATTGTGGCGCATAAACTCCACTACCTTATGTCCGTATGCAGGACGCATATAGTCGCTACAACGACTCAAGAAAGCCTTGGCCGCTTCTGCATCATTCGCCCGTTTCAAACCATTTAACTCACTGATTTCAATAATCCAGCCATTGGTTATGGTTTCTACTTTCTCCTTATCGCCACTGGCGAAAGAGAATGAATCGTTGAACCACTTTCCACTGATGGTCTTGAAGAAGGTGCTTTTTCCGATACCTTGGGGACCGGGCAAGGTCAGTACGTTGTCAAACTTGCAACCGGGACAGAATACACGTGCCACAGCCGCCACAAACCACAGTTTTGTCTGTTCCCTGACAAGCGGATTGTTCTCAGCTCCGAGATAATCTATGATGGTTGTAGCTATACGAGGCTGTCTGTCCCATGTCTCTTGTGTAATGAATTCCTGTACAGGATTAAAACTCCGTTCAGAAGAAGTGGTCTTCAGTATTTCGAACACCTTTATTCTGTGTCAGACGCATCCTGTATGTCCTTTCCAGATAGTCTTGTATCTTTCCTGCTGACTCCTCATCAATTTTATTGCCATTGACATTGCGGAACAAAGGGCTGAAACATACATCATCCTGACAAAAGGTATCGTACTTTATCATCCTCAAATTTTCGTCCGATGTAAAAATGAGTCTAAGGTTACTGATGGAACGGACAGGATTCCCGTAGCTGTCTGTTGTCAGCTGCTGTTTCCAAATTCCATCCATACTACTGCTCTTTAATACGGATTCCACCTGATTCCTTTGCCAAAGACAGCGCAAGGTCTGCGTCCACCACAATCTTTCGTCCTATCTGTGTGATAGCCTTGTCTATGATGCCGCTCTTTTTGATGCGGTTGGCAGTGGGGACACTACATCCGAAAATACGGGCAATCCCCTCTATCCCATAGTAATTGCCTTTGGATGCTGTTTGGATAGTGGGCTTTTCGCTGGCTTCCACACTCTTGGTGATAAGAAAACAAAGTTCTTCGCCCGTCATCATGGCGATGGGCTTTTGAAGTAATTGGTTGAGATTGAGTTTTTCTTCCATGTCTTTACTTGTTTGATTATTGAATAATTTAAGCCTCGGTTCAACTCTGTGAAACCGATTTCACAAGCAAAGGTGGTGTATGAAACTCTGCGTATCGGTCGGTTTATTTACACTTTAATTTTACCGACCGTATTTCAACAGATGTTTGCGGACAAAATACGGATAGCTGGATTTTCCAACTACCCGTTATTGATAAAATACTCCGACCATCGGTCTATTATTCGTTTTGCCTTGGTATAACTGCTTCCTCTCTGAGGCGAGTTCAAAGTCATATCCTTGATTTCACCATATCGTTTCTGTGGTATATCGTGTCCGTAATGTCGTTGGGAGAACTGCTCTATGGCACGATGGAATGTCATGTATCTTATAGAGGCTTTCACCATTCCTGCTTTTACCAATGCTTTCAACAGGTAGGCAAGGCTTATGTCCTCAGTGTTCTCTTCAAGAAAAAGACGGATTCCCTGCTTGATATGCACCTTATCTCCTGTAAGAATATCATCCAGTGATTGTACTACCTTTCGATTTCCCCGTCTGCCTTTTACTTTTCGCAAGGCAAACATCACTTCTTTCCATATTTCTGGATTACAGGTTTCCACAGCATCTTCCCATCCGGCTTTGCTTTCAGTCCCCATTTCGATGCTTTGAGTTACAAGAGCAGCAACGCATGATTTAATCAAAATCATGTCGCCATTATCAACCTCACCATTGTTCAACAGGCAGTCAAGTAACTTGGCCATACGTGAAAGACCATGGTCAAATACCACGAAATAATACATACAATAAGCCAATGTTTCTTTCTTTTCCATCACATAATCATACAGATTAGCCATTAGCCCACCAACAAAAACAGCATGAGAAAGGATAATGATTCGTAAGATGTACGTCAGGGATTGGTACACCATCTTTCTTTCCAGTTTGCTCATCAGATAGCATCCTTTACTATTCCTTATGAGTACATCCAACTGTCCTGTCAAATAGGCTCTCGTTTCCTGTGGCAGACGGTTCCAAATTTCAATAGGTGTTTCAGAACGAACCATCAGTAGTTCTGACTTTGGAGATGTGAGTAACTCTACTGTGCCCGTTTTTACATTGATACCTATCCACAGCCGTTTGTTAGTGATACATTGGGCTATAATATCTGTATATCTACCAGCCCACTGTTGATCGGCTATATTCTGTACATCTTTGCCATTCATGAAATCAGAAAGCCAGTTATACAGCATTAAGGCTTCGGACGGTGTACAATCCCGCATCATCTGGTATATATCCATCAAAACAGATAAGTTCCCCTTGCCTACAGCGTCCATGCGTTTACAGAAATCGGCATACGACTCTTCATGAGCTGATTTCCATGCATGAATAGCCATATCTGCGTGATCTTTCCTCTTGAAGTAGTCACTTATTTTCTCTATGAAATTTATCATCTTCAAAGTCGTATTATCGTGTAAACAATTTGGCCAATTCTTCCGTGGACATACTTGCCAGTTTCGCCAACAACACATCCCTTGCAGAAGATTCTTCCAAGTTTAACAGCTTTGAGTTATTCTCCATCTGAATTTCCAGAGGGTAATGTTCAATGTATATTTGGGTGATTGCATGCTCGGAAGATGAATGCCCCATGCTTTCAGAGATATAGTCCATATCTACTCCGGCATTATGCAGGTTGGTGGCAAACGAGTGACGGCACCATGTACCGGACGGGCAGATGGACTTGTCCCAATGCAGTGCCTCGTGGCAAATCTTGATGACACGGTCTTTTACATTTGAGTTTTCTTGCATGGTGTATTTACGGCGCAGTTCTTCTGTTTCCGCACCTTTAATATATGGGGAAAAACCAGACCGCCCCGAGTCGGAGGTGCCGCCACTTCGTCTAACACATATTGTAAAGGAGGGATGATGGGAACTATTACCTCGGAACCGTCAGCACTTCTTCGGGAAGTTTTCTTTCGGTTGAAGCGAAAAGCCTTGCCATCTGTCTGATAATAGTAATTATCGTAAGTCAATCGTCCGGCATCAGCCATATTGAAGCCATTGCACAGGTACTGGGCAAGGAAAAGTCCCAATGAATAATGTGCGCGTTTCACATAGTCTTCCGACCAGTGTTCGGGGTATTTCTTCGAGACAAAAAGATTGTAGAGTTCCGTCATCTGACTAACGTTCAAGAAACTCTGTTTGCGCTTCGCACTCTTGGGTATGCTTACAAGCCCCTTCTCCTTCTTATTAGAGAAAGGGTAAGGAACATCTTTAAGGAAGCCCTCGTGTATGCACCGATTCCATACAGCACGGCAACAGCGCAGATAGATTCCTGCCGTAGTATCGCTGATTTTTCCAATGATTGCCCCATTTTCGTCTTTTACTCCATTGTGCATCCCATCTTTCCATTTCTGGATTTCTGCGGCACTGATACAGAATCCCTTGACCACATCTGTTCCGAGTATCTTTCTGAATGATTTGAGCGAACACTCATAGCTCTCTGCTGTGGTAAAACGCACTCCACCGTCGTCTGTGCGTAGTTCGTGAATGACTTGCTCCCATACACTAACAAAGGATTGAGCCTTTGTTGTGTCCTCATTAAAAAGCACCACTCCTTCGCCCATGATACATTGACGTACCATTTCAAATGTCAGGATACCGCCCTTGTTCAGGTTCGTCAGAATATCCTTGTATTTGGGAGTAATGGTATCTTTCCACTCCTTTTGAAGTTTGTAGTTCTCGCTCTTACATTTCGTCGCATTGCAGATGTCCGAGAACTTTTTCTCAGTAAAAGAACTTCCAACTGTAAGATAAAAGAACTTGCGGTCAATCGTGAAACGTAGGGATAATGGGAACTCATACGCATTCTTTCTGCGAGTACGTGAATCCAACACGATAGAGACAGAACAATTCCGTTCTTTGAAAAGGGACATGGACTTTGTCAGTTTTTCCATTGCATTCATTGTTTATGTTCAACATAACCTCTGAATACAGACGCTTTGCAATGTGAGGCATACATATACAAAACGCTGCATATAACCACAGAGTCCCTATCCTTAGACGGATAAAAACATTGTCGTTATATGCAGCGGTGCAATCTCGTTGTCTTCTGTCGCTGACTGGTACCGGGCTTATGCTAATCGGTCTCAACCCCTGAAGCAACTCCCGCGTTTCGTTTGTCATAGAATACCCTCCGACTGGCACTCCCTCTACGCATTGATTCATCGGAATGGGATGACCCTCCCACGATGGTTAGGCAAACTCACTTTCCTTTTTCAAGAAAGAGCACCATAATGGTCATGGCTTGCTACAAATGCATTACGCAGTACAAAACTACAATATTATTCTATAAATCAGATGCAAATAGGATATATTTGAATTTATTTAACCGTCATGTATGAGCACATTGACTACCTGCCTTGATAAACATGATATAGGATTGCATGGAGTTTCATAGAAATTCTATGCGTAAACATAATCAACTCAAACAGTTTGTTTACGCATTGTTTACGCAAGAGCAAGAAAAAAGCAGCTACGAAATTCGTAACTGCTTGATT
>VOFC01005916.1_pt1 | contig 18585 bp, 36 predicted proteins | sample 5384161 | NCBI WGS metagenome assembly VOFC01 (sample SAMN12384722, study PRJNA508395) | human gut metagenome | isolation source: healthy gut B | host: Homo sapiens
AAAGTAAGCGAGTTCCGTTTTTAAAGAAGAAGGAAAATGGCTCTTCTTCTTCGCTGATGCTGTGCCCCTCAATGGTGTACCAGCCGCTTGCCCGGCGTCCGCCATTTCGAGATCGTAATAGCGAAATCGTTTAAGCTGACAGTGTCTGTGGCAGGATTGTCCGCTGTTGCTGCTTCGTTTGAAAGGTGTGCTGGAGCACAAAGCCAGCTTCCGCGACATTGATCAACCTGTCTGCATCTGGCCGTCGATGAAGGTGTAGTAGCCATTGTCGATTTTGCGGTCCATCTGGTTTTACGATCAAGCGTCCTTCGGTGTCAAAATAGCACCAGATATCTTTCAGCGTCGGTGTCTTTCGTGATGGTTTCCAGCAGAATCCATCCGGTTTTTCTGGCGCCGTCATCCTCCTCGCCGAGGTAGGTCTGTCTCATCCGTCCAGCTCCAGAAGCCCGGGTCTGCATCAGTCCGTCCTCGTCGAAATAGTAGGTTTTCCGTTGATGCTCATCCATTTGGCAGTTACAATCTTGCCGTCTTTGCCAAAATAGAGGCCAGGAGCCGCCGTCCGGAGAATCCGGGCTGTCGTAGCTGATCTCATTTTCAGCCGAAACCCATTGGTTCTTTGCCATGTGCCCCTCATCGTTGACAGAAATAGTCATCGACTCTCTGATTGGTAACAATCTCGCCTTCCTCATCGAGATAAAACCAGTCGCCATTCCGCTTTTTCCATGTGTTTGTCTCTTTATAGCCGTCCTCATCGTAGTAATAAAGACGACCATCTTCCTCTGTCCAGCCGCTCTGGAAGCCGCCAGAACTCTGTAAGTTCCCGTATTTGTCATTATAGGTGCAGCAGCCGCGAACAAAGCCGCAGCGGATAAAACAGCTAAAAGTTTTAGTTTGCACGCATGGTATAATCTCTCCTTTTGAAAATGCGAAATCCATCGCTGCATTACGGGGCTTATTATACTTATGCGTTAGTGTGCGTTGCTGGAAGGTGGGGATTGGAAAAGGTTACTGTACACGGGTAGGCACTTTGGAACCGAAAAAAATGGTGATAGCAGGGAATTTGCCCGTGCGTTGCCTGGCAAATTCCGTTACTGGGAGATGCGTGGAAAAAGGGGTGAACCAGCTGGAACACCCCTTTTCTATATGAAAATATAATTTTTTATTTTACGTATTTCGAATCCGTCAGGAACTCCAGCGTCAGCGTTCCTGCCAACCTCTCCAGCGTATCTATCACATACTGGTTAATACTCTGTGATTTTTCCCGCGCGATCCGTAGTCCATCGCGGAATTATAATAGTTGTCTCCATCGACCGTATATCCGTCGAATCCCGCGCAGGCGGCGTGGTGGACGCTTGTTTTGGTCAGGACGTTCAGCAGCATGACAAAGGAATTATCGATGATCTCTGCATTCTGGTCGATCAGGGAATTATAGTTTAAGGTGTAATCAAAATGTGTATCTTTGACATTCGTCACGTTCGAGGTCGCGATGACGCGCACCGGGCGTCCCCTGGGCGTCCGGCGTGCTCCAAACAGACGGTTGTTGAGCTGGACATACCGCCTGGAATTGCTTAAGAACGCATAATCGATTGGAATTCCCTCCGGGATAAAAGTTGACAGAGATTGTGATCAGATTGTGCGCCTTAATATAGGAAAGAATTGTCTCCTTTTCCAGTTCAGATTCTTTCCCGGACCGAGCAGCAGAAGCGGGCGCTCGCTCAGGAAGCACTCAATGCCTGAATATCGGCTTCGTCATTGCATTCTGTGCTCTGATACCTGCGGTACAGTGTTTCAATGTAATCTTTTGTCGTAGAAGCAGTTTTTCTCCGGCTCAATCGCATCCAGAATCGTATTGATGGATTTAAGCGACAGGGCTTATCCATCAGGAAGCGGACGTAGTTCGGATGGCAGTTGTTGGAGGCGGAAATATAGAAAAAGAACAGGTTATATCCCCATGGGCTCTTGCGGAAGAACGGCATGATGCTGATGTCGATCCTCAAGCATCTGACTGACATTGAAATTGCGTCCGAATACAGTGTTCATGTACATGGAAATGAGTTCGATCGGAAGATTTCCGGCGCTTTTCCCATGCCGTACAGGGTGGCATCAACTAAAACGGTGCGGTCTGCCGGTTCGCGTAAGACTTCCATGCTGTTTGAGTATGCGAGCTGGAAGTTATTGTGGGAGTGGTGTAGCCGATCGCGATCGATGGTTTTAAGTTGTAGTTTAAGAGCTGGAAATAGTGCGGTTATCCTGATGCAGCAGACCGTAGGTGTCTACAAAGGGACATCGCATACGGTTCCAGATCGTTGACAAGGTCAACCAGATCCAGAAGCTCACGGTCGGGGTAACTGGTGATCGAAACCGCCTGTGCAAACACTTTGTAGCCCAGTTTTTTGACTTCGTGGCAGAACTGGATCGCCTCATGCATCACATGTTTTTTGAAAATGACGCGGATGCCGTCGATGTAGGACTCAGAACACGGGCTTAAATTAGAAATATCGCAGGTTCCGTAGTCGATCATGGCAACGATCATCGTATTTCCCTTGTCCAGCTGCCGAAAATCTGATCGGCACACTGGGTTGTCGGCATGATCGTGCGGTTGCGGTCGAAAGTGCGGCGGTCATCCAGAAAACCAACTTCCAGAATGTCCACGCCCGCGCTGATCAGACGTTCAAAAATAGTAACAATATTGTCGTGACCGAACTCCCAGTCGTTGACGTAGCCGCCGTCGCGAGAGAGTGCAGTCAGTAATTTGACTTGTTTCATGATGTTTGTCCTCTTGTTATGTTTGTAATTTTAAAATTGACTCCCAGAACGCCCCGATATCATGCGTATCCTTTTGCCGTATAAACCGGCGCATATTCCTGCCATGCCTCCGCGGTATCTGGTCGAAGCCGTAGGTGACTGCCATAAAATCGACAGCTGCCTCTTTGGCACCTTTTTCCGTCGTTTGGAAGAGGTATCACCGATAAGAACTGCCTCGGATGGAGACAACTCCAAAGCTTTTAAGCACTTGTGCAGAACGTCAGCCTTCGTCATTTTGCTGGCAAAATCGCTGCCGCAGATGGAGAGTCACAGAGTTCTGTGAAATGGTAATGTTCCAGCAGAGTCAGCGCATAATCCTTTCGCGTTTCAGGGTAGCAACCCCGATCTTGCAGCCCCTGTGCGCGGAGTGCGCGGATCAGGTCTTTGATACCGGCGTATGGCTCGGCTTTCAGCAGGTCGTGATCCTTGTACTGGGTGCGGAAAATCTCGGTTGCGGGTTCGCGGCGTCCTCGTCCGGTCATAGGGCGGACGCCGAGCGACAGCTTGACGGGCGGTCCGATAAAGGTGCGGGAGGTCGCCTCGTCGAGGGCAGGTTTTCCAAGTGCTTTCTACCGTGTGGCGCACGCTCGCAAAGACGCCTTCAGATGTATCGAGCAGCGTGCCGTCGAGGTCGAAGATCACGCCGCGGTATGTTTTCTTATTCATAGGGTGCTAGTCCTCCTGTAAAATCGCCTGTACTGTTTCCAAGGTCGGCGAGGGTGTCTACGAAAGCGGTATATCCGCAGATGGGAAGAAATGGATCGTTTTTCCCATATTCGAGGAACGCAGCAAATCCCCTGATCTGTTCCAGAATGCCCGTCTGCTCTGGCAGAAGAAATCAAGCGATTCCGCGTATAAAGCCCGATACTCACAAATTTCCGGGAAAGGTTTGTCAAAGCGTCCCTTGCGGAATGGAATTGGCGCACGGGAAATGTAAAGCCCTGTGCCGTCGGGCGGCAGCAGACCACTTTATATTGGATGGATCGGCTGTCTCGGCATTGTTCAGGATATCTGCCGCGTGATGAAATGGACGTTGTACATGTTCTTTTGAGGTAATAACAGTAAGTAAGCGCCTGCTCCATAAAATTTTGCAGAGAATCTCCGGTGTCATGCGGGAAGTTCGGTTCATCCCCGCCGATCATCGCATAAAAATCAAATTTCCGCGAAGAAGAATCCCATCAGACTTGGAATCTTCCAGAGACCTTTTTTCTGTGCTAATCGATTCAGGCACTTTTGGAACCGAAAGGGCCGTAAGAAAACGTGGTGGCAGCAGGAATTTGCCGTATTTAAATGCGAAGCCACGGCAAAATCCGGAGGATACCGCCGGAAAAAGGTGAATTTCGTGCAAACTTCCGGCACGTGTGACGAAGGAGACGGCGCGTGCGATCATCGAAAGTCCGCACCTCAAACGTCCGGTGATCAATGCCGGAAATGGTATCCGTATCGGCGCGGCGCACGATGTTTTCATGCGCGTGGTTGAAAAGCTGGGAATCCGGTTGTGACCGGCGCGGACAGCATCGACTGTATCTGACGACGAACACCCGCTGTACATCGGAAAAAAGGCGGCAACGTCGGCGATCGCCCGGGCAACTTCGCGATCCAGAACAGCGATCTAGTGCTGTCGCTCGGAAGCCGTCTGAGTTTCCGCCAGGTCGGTTACCGTTTTTACTACCTGGGCGCGCGAGGCGTATGTGATTGTGAATGATATCGATGCCGAAGAGCTGAAAAAAGCCGACCCTGCATGTGGATATGCCGGTTCACGCGGATGTGAAGGATCTTCTGACCGTGATGGACGAGGTTCTTTCGGAGGAAGGAAAAGCGGACGGCGCGGCTTCGATGACGCAGGAGTACAAGGACGCGCAGGCAGAGTGGCTGCGTATCTGCCAGGGCTGGAAGCATGATTATCCGGTGGTTCTGCCAGCTTTTGAACGGCGGCACGGAGACAGAGGCAAACGTATATGCATTTGCGTATGAGATGAGCCGCCGTTTAAATGAGAACCAGATCGTGGTTGTGGGAAATGGATCTGCAAATGTTGTGTGTGGACACGCAAATATTGTGAAAAAGGGACAGAGATTTATCTCGAACTCCGGCATCGCTTCGATGACTACGGACTTCCGGCATCGATCGGCGCGTGCGTGGCAGATCACAGCCAGGATATTATCCTGATCACCGGAGACGGCAGTATTCAGATGAATTTACAGGAGCTTGAGACAGTTGTCAGCCACCGGATGCCGATCAAGATTTTCATTATCAATAACGGCGGTTACCATTCCATCCGCCAGACTCAGAAGAATTTCTTCGGCGAGCCGCTCATCGGTATCGGCGTGGACAGCGGCGATCTTGGATTCCCGAGCATGGAAAAGCTGGCATTGGGCGTATGGATTCCCATATGTATCGATTCATGGAAACAAGGAGCTGGGCGAGAAAGGTAGAAGAAACGCTGGCGATGGACGGTCCGGTGATCTGCGAGGTATTTGTAACGCTGGATCAGAACTTTGAGCCAAAGTCCGCGGCGAAGAGACTGCCGGACGGAACGCTTGTATCGCCGCCTCTGGAGGATCTGTCCCATTCCTGCCGGACGAGGAGATGGACCGTATTATGCTGATTCCGCGTATTAAAAATAGTAAAGGAAACGTAGAATGAAGATAGTTGTCACAGGTGCCACCAGCTTTGTAGGTCTGGGGGCGGTGCGCGAGCTGTTACATCGCGGACATCAGGTATTCGCCGTACTGCGGGAACATTCGACGAAACCGGATCTGCTGCGGGAAAATGGAAAATTTCCGCAGGGACTCACGATTTTGGAGGAGGATCTGGGGAATCTCGAAACTGCCGGAACGGATTCCGGGCGGATGCGATGTGTTTCTCCATATGGGCTGGCGCGGTGCAGGGTGATTCACGGAAAAATGAGTCAGTCAGGAGGAGGCGTGCAGGACGCGCTGAATGCCGTCCGCGTGGCGAAAGCCCTCGGGTGCCGGCGGTTTTCTCTTTACAGGTTCGCAGGCGGAGTATGGCGTCAAGAGCGAGCTGACAGACGAGGAGACGGTCTGCGAGCCGACCTCCCCCGTATGGACGCGCGAAACTGGCAGTCCGGCAGCAGGCGGAAGTGCTCTGCCGGGAACTGGGACTGGATTATGGGCATGCGGATTTTCAGCACGTATGGACCGGGCGATCACCCGTGGTCGCTTCTTTCCTCCTGTGTCCGGGTCTTCCGGGCAGGGGAGAAGATGACGATGACTGCCTGCACGCAGCTCTGGAACTTCATGTATATTGACGATGCGGGGCGCGCTCTGGCGGATCTGGCAGAATATGCGGGAAATCTCACGGATCACGGATGTCTACAATCTGGGCGGTCCGATGGATGAGACAGGACCGCTGCGCGGGTTTGTCGAGACGGTCTATGAGCTGTGCGGCAGGCAGGGCAGCATGGAAATTTTTGGCGTCCGCCCGCCGAATGCAGAGGGAATCGTCAATCTGATCCGGATATCCGCAAAGATGGAGCGGGTGGTTGGCTGGAAGCCCAGGTATATTTTTGAAGAAGGAATGAAGAGAATTCTGGCTTTTCAGAAATGATTTTTCTGCCCTCTGTGCAGAGTGACGGGAGAATGGTAAATATTTGGACATATTTTATCAGTTTATGCCAAGTAAATAGCGAAACAACCAAAAATCGTTAAGAAAATTGTAGGTTGTCAAAAGAGAAAGACGTTTAAAATAAAGGCAGTATAGCCGAAGCGGCTTTCTCTTTTTTGTGTTCGAAATTTGGTGGAACGAAACAGAAGAGTTCAAACAAAAAGCAAATTAATAGGAATCAGAAAAGTATGAAAAAATCAGTATATTAATTCCCTGCTACAACGAGGAAGAGAATGTAAGGTCCGATCAGCGAGGCGGTTGTGGAGACGCTGGAGCGCGATCTGCCAGAATATGACTATGAGCTTGTCTTTATCGACAATGATTCGACGGACCAGACGCGCCCGATTCTTCGGAAGATCTGTAGCGAGAATCCACGGATCAAGGCAATTTTTAATGCCAAAAACTTTGGACAGTTCAATTCCCCGTATTATGGAATGTTACAGTGTACCGGCGACTGCGTGATCAGCATGGTGGCAGATTTTCAGGATCCGGTCGATATGATCCCGAAAAATATGTCCATGAGTGGGGAAAATGGCTACAAGATTGTCATCGGCATCAAGACGGGAAGCAAGGAAAACCCGATCATGTATGCGCTGAGGAGCTGCTATTACAAGATGATAAAGAAACTCTCCGATGTCGAGCAGATTGAGCATTTTACCGGTTCGGGTCTGTATGACCGCGATTTTATTGAGATTCTGCGGGAGCTTGACGATCCGACGCCGTTTCTGCGCGGAATCGTGGCGGAGCTTGGTTATAAGCGCAAGGAGATTCCATATATCCAGCCGCAGCGCCGCGCAGGCAAGACACACAACAATTTTTACCGGCTCTACGATGCTGCGATGCTCAGTGTGACCTCCTATACGAAGGTCGGTCTGCGCCTGGCGACGATATTTGGAAGTATCTGCGCGGCGATCAGTATGATCGTGGCGATTGTATATCTGGTGATGAAACTGCTTCACTGGTATGATTTTCCGGCTGGTATGGCGCCGGTTCTGATTGGAATGTGCTTTTTTAGGTCGGTTCAGATCTTTTTCATCGGTCTGGTGGGGGAGAGTATATTTTATCGATCAATTCGAGAGTCATGAAGCGTCCACTGGTAGTGGAGGAAGAGCGGCTGAATTTTGATACACCGGTAAAAAAAAAGTTGGGGGCAAACAGCATGAAATGTAATGTCGATGTAGTTCGGATTCGTGAAAATTCGATTCAGCTCAATGGCTGGGCGATCGGAAAGACGCCGGAAACGGAGGATCACCTATCAGGTTGAAGATGGGGCACATCAGCCGATCCGGTTTCAGTATGTGGCGACCCGCCCGCGACGACGTCAGCCAGATTTATTTTGGGCGAACGGTAGAAAAAGAGCTTGGATTTGATATCCAGTTCCCGTATGAGCGCGGAAAAAGATTATTATCTGATCGCAAAAGGCGAGGACGCAAAATCCGCATTAAATATAATGAAGAACTGATCCGCAAGCGCAGCAGTGTGGCGCACAAGCGGATGCAGAAGATCCGCGATTTGATGAACATGGAGACTGTGCGGGTCTGTCTGGATTTCTGGAAGGAAAATGGTCTGAAAGCCCTGCTGGTAAAATCAAGCACAAACTGCAGGGGAATTGACAATGACTACGATTACGGCGAGTGGTATTCACTGACGAAGCCGACGGCGGAGGAGCTGGAGGAGCAGAGGAAAAAAGGTGTTTGACGCGCCGGTTAAATTCTCGATCGTGATTCCGGCATTTAAGACACCGGAGCGATTCCTGCGAGAAATGCTGGATTCGATCGCGGAACAGACATACGCAAACTGGGAGGTCTGCGTGGCGGACGGCAGTCCGGCAGGACAAAGCTGCGAGCGGGTGCTGGAGCAGTATGCGAAGAAGGACAGCCGCTTTAAATACGTAATTTTAGGCGAAAATAAGGGCATTTCCGGCAATACGAATGCAGCAATGGATATGGCGACCGGCGATTATATTGTGCTGGCGGACCATGACGATAAGCTGACACCGAATGCTCTCTATGAGTGTGCGAAACTGTTACAGGAACATCCGGGATGCGACTGCTTCTATTCCGATGAGGATAAGCTGGATATGGACGGCGGGCGCTTTGTTCGATCCGCATTTCAAGCCGGATTTCAATATCGATCTGCTTAACCAGCGTCAACTATATCTGCCATCTGTTTGTCGTCAGCCACGATTCTGGCAGCGCAGGTGGGCGGCTTCCGGCACGAGTTTGACGGTGCCCAGGACTATGATTTTATCTTCCGTTGCACCGAGAAGGCAAAGGAATTCGTGTCATATTCCGAAGGTGCTGTATCACTGGCGCTGTCATAAGGAATCCACCGCCAGCAACCCGGAGAGCAAGCTGTACGCCTTTGAGGCGGGTGCCAGCGCCATCATGGATCATTATGAGCGCGTCGGTATCGAGGCGGAGAAGGTGGAAAAAGGGTGTGGACTATGGTATTTATCATACCTATTTAAAATTCAGGGGGAACCCGCTGGTATCGATCATCATTCCGAACAAGGATCACCATACGGATCTGGATCATGCCTCGGGCGATTGAGAGCGGGCAACGTACCGCAACCTGGAATTTATCATTGTGGAGAACAACAGCACGGAGAAGGAAACCTTTGCCTACTACGAGAAGATCCAGAAGGAATTTTCGGCAATGTCCATGTGGTAACCTGGGAGCGGAGTTTAATTATTCGGCGATCAACAACTTCGGCGTGACCTTTGCAAAGGGCGAATATCTGCTGTTCTTGAATAACGATACCGAGAGCTGATCGCGGAGAATTTCATCGAGGAGATGCTGGGTTTCTGCCAGCGTGAGGACGTCGGCGCAGTTGGCGCGAGACTGCTCTATCAGGATGATACGATCCAGCATGCGGGCGTCGTGATTGGCTTTCGGCGGCATCGCAGGGCATACGTTTATCGGTCTTCATAAGGCGGAAAACAGCTATTTCCACCGTGCGATGAGCGCACAGGATTACAGCGCCGTGACGGCGGCGTGCCTGATGACAAAGAAAGCGCTCTTTGATGAGGTCGGCGGCTTTACGGAGAAGCTGGCGGTCGCATTTAACGATATCGATTATTGCATGAAAGTGCGGGCATCAAATCATTTAGTGGTTTACAATCCGTACGCATTGCTGTATCATTATGAGTCGAAGTCAAGAGGACTGGAGGATACGCCGGAGAAGGTGGCACGTTTTAACAGGGAGATCAAGATTTTCTCGGAGCGCTGGCCGGAGATCCCAAAGATGGAGATCCTTACTACAATCCGAACCTGACGCTGCGGAAGTCCAATTTCGCCCTCGGGATCTGAAAAAAAGAGAAAATCGGAGAACCGTATCATCTGGAGGTATAACCCGGGATGGAGATTACAACGACAATTATTATTCCCAATTATAATGGGTTGAAGTTTATGGACGAATGCATCCGTTCACTGAATGCACAGACGTATCCGAATTTTTCGGACACTGGTGGTGGACAACGGTTCGACGGACGGAAGTGTGGAGTGGCTGAAGGAACATCAGATCGATACGATTTTTCCTGCCGGAAAACACAGGATTTTCCGGTGCAGTCAACGTCGGAATCAAGGCGGCAGACACACCGTATGTGCTGCTTTTAAATAATGACGTCCGGGTGGACGAGTATTTCGTGGCGGAGATGGTGCGTGCGATCGGTCAGTCGGAGCGCATCTTTTCCGTCAGCAGCCGGATGATCCAGATGTACCATCCAGACAGGCTGGATGATGCAGGCGATATGTATTCCCTGCTTGGCTGGGCGTACCAGCGCGGCGTGGGACGGGATCTTACGCATTACCGCCGTTCAAGCCGGGTATTCTCGGCGTGTGCGGGCGCAGCGATCTACAGGAGAGAGGTATTTGAGGAGATAGGCTATTTCGATGAGATGCATTTTGCCTATCTGGAAGATATTGATGTGGGCTATAGAGCCCGGATTGCGGGGTTATGACAATATATACTGCCCGGCGGCGCTGGTATGGCACGTCGGAAGCGGAACCAGCGGTTCCAAGTACAATTCATTCAAGGTTAAGCTGGCGGCACGCAACAATGTATCTGAATTATAAAAATATGCCGTGCTTACAGCTTATCATAAATGCGATTCCGATCGCAGCGGGGATTTCGTGAAATATTCATTTTCAGGAAACTCGGGTTTGGAAAAAGATTATCTGGAAGGTCTGAAAGAAGGCATACGGACGGCAAAGAAGTGTAAAAAGTGGCGTACCGCCCGGAACGGCTTAAAATTATCTGGCGATAGAGCTGGAACTTTTAGCTGGGACATTTCTCTATGTCTATGAATTTGCTGTGAGACAGATCGAGAAAAAAGCAGCATCTGATAAATCGTGAGGAAAAGGTTAGAGTTGTTACTGGGCGCGTATGTGTGGACAGTAACTTAGAGTTTGCGCGATGTGTGAACGGTCATGGTTTAGCAGATGCAGCACGGAGAAAGGCTGCTTATCAGACAATGTCTGAGCGGCAGCAAGCAAGTGAAAGATGAGGTAGCTTATGAATTATGAGGATGATGAGCTGGAGCGCATGAGGGCGCGCCGCGAGGGCAGAAGCAACCGTGCCAGTCAGGCAGGGTATTCTTCGCGCGGCAGTTCTGCTTCCGGCACCAGCCGCAGAAGAGTCAGCAGTACAGTCGAAAATAGCCAGAGAAAAGGTGAGGCGGGCAGCGGTTCAGTACGTTCCGGCTACAGCGGTCCTAAGAGCGCTGGAAGTGGAAAAAAGAGTTCGGGACGCCGCGGCAGTATTACCGTAAATCGGCGCGCCACAGAAAAGCATATGATCATTGCGGCGGAGATTGTCGTGATTATATTGATGATTCTGGGCGGTGCGTTCTGGTATATGTATCACAGAACCTTCGGTTCTATGCAGAAGATTGATTTTAACGAGGACCAGGTTAAGAACGTCAACCTGTCCCAGGAACAGATCGATGATATGAAGGGCTACATGACCGTGGCGTGCTTCGGTGTCGATTCGCGAAGTGAGCACGGGCAGATGAATGTCGGAAAAGGTACGAACGCGGATGTCAACATGATTGCCAATATCAATCTGGAGACAGGTGAGATCCGCCTTGTATCGGTATTCCGGGACAGTTATCTGAATATCAACGATAAAAACTCTTATAATAAGATCAACGCCGCTTACGCACAGGGCGGTCGGAGCAGGCAGTTAAGGCGCTGAATAAGAACCTGGGTCTTAACATTACCCAGTATGCGACGTTCAACTGGAAAGCGGTTGCGGATGCCATCAACATTCTGGGCGGTGTAGATGTCGAGCTGAGCGATGCAGAGTTCTCCTGGATCAATGCCTTCATCACGGAGACCGTAAAGGAGACTGGTATCGGTTCTCATCAGCTGACCCATGCGGGCAATGTACATCTGGATGGTATCCAGGCAGTTGCATACGGACGTATCCGTTATTCAGATACGGACTATGCGCGTACCGAGCGTCAGAGAATTATTCTTCAGAAAGCCTTTGATAAGGCAAAAAATGCAGACTGGGCGACACTCAACTGTCTGATTCAGACGATCATGCCGCAGCTTGCAACCAATGTTGATATTACGGATTTGATTCCGCTGGCACGCAATATCGCGAAGTTCCATATCGGTGAGACCGCCGGGATTCCCGGCAGCCAGAGGCGAGCAGGATGTTGGAAAGATCGGCGACTGCGTTATCCCGCAGACACTGGAGTACAACGTAAAAAGAGCTTCATAAGTTCCTGTTTGATGAGGAAGATTATCAGGTTCCGTCAATGTCAAGGAGTATAGCAAGCCATATCGCGCAGGTAACAGGTCTTACGACGAATGCGAAGCTGATCGGTCATGTTCCGGTCGATCAGGGTGTCAGCGCCCAGACGTTTATCAAGAAACGGGCGAGCCGGATTGCCGCGCAGGCAGCGGCGAAGCGATGCCGCTAAGAAGTCATCGACGAGTGCTTCGGACGAGTCGGATGACGAAAGCGGGGATGAGACCAAGAAGGGGCGAGCGAGAGCTCGATTGGATTGGACGAGATCTTTGATCCGGATGAAGACTGGATTGACTGGGAGGAAGAAGAGTCGAAGAGCAACAGCAGTAAAGGGACCAGGAACAACGACGACTCCCGGCAAGAACAATCATACGGATAGGACAACCGAGGCGGATGATTCTTTATCCGGACCAGGCAGCACATCGGAGACGAAGTCTTCCATTGCAAAACCGGGATCTACAACCACGACAGCGGCAGAGACATCGGCATCCAGTGAAAAGACTTCTCCGGGTGCGTCGGATAATTCCGGTGTGAAAAGTCCGGTCACAGAGATTCAGGAACCGGGGATTCCGGAAACAGCGATGCAGCAGGCCCCGGCGGTCCGGCAGGACCAGAGCTTAATCCGAATTCAGGTGATATACTATGATAAAGATAACCAGAAACGGCTGAACCATTTCCACGTAGTGCTGGACGCATGTGTCATCGCATGCGCCTACGCACTTGCGTGGTTTATCGTCAATGGAACGCCGTGGTTTAATGTAACAGGGCATAATAAGAGCGCAATGGCAGTTGTCTATCTGGCGGCTGGCGTTCTTATTGTACCGTTTTATTTGATTTTATACGCATTTTTTCATCTTTACACGCCCAAACGGGTTCAGGGAAGACAGATTGGAGTTAGCCAATATTTTTAAGGCGAACATCATCGGTCTTTTGGTGATCTCACTGATTCTTTACCTGGGCGGTAAAAATGAGTATTTCCACAACTTCTCCCGTCCGATGGTATTTTTTTTTTTGGCATCAATCTCTTTGCTGAGATTCTGATGCGGAATATCCTGCGGATAGCGCTCCGGTCGATGCGGTCGAAGGGATATAACCAGAAGCATCTGCTTCTGGTCGGTTACAGCCGGGGCAGCGGAAGGATTTATTGACCGTGTGAATGTCAACCCGGGTGGGGCTATAAAATCCGCGGTATTCTGGATGACCATGAGGAGTGGGGCAAAGAATATAAGGGAGTGCGCGTGATCGGCAAAATTGACGATCTGGATACGATTCTGGCGCTCAATACGCTGGATGAGATCGCGATCACCCTGAGCATCCAGGAGTATGGAAAACTGGAAAAAATCGTGGCAGGCTGTGAAAATCGGTGTGCATACGAAATTTATCCCGATTATTATAACTTTATCCCGACCCGTCCGTTTATGGAGGATCTCCAGGGACTACCGGTGATCCACATCCGCCATGTGCCGCTCACGAATCTGCTCAACGCAACGATGAAGCGGACGATGGATCTGGTCGGCGGCATGATGGCGCTCATCCTGTTTTCACCGGTGATGCTGGTGACGGCGATTCTTATAAAGGCGACTTCGCCGGGACCGATCATTTTCTGTCAGGAACGGGTCGGACTTCACAACCGCCCGTTTAAGATGTATAAGTTCCGTTCGATGGCGGTACAGTCGGCGGCAAAGGAGAAAAGCCAGTGGACGACGCCGGGAGACCCGCGTGTGACTCCGATTGGAAGATTTATCGGAAGACGAGCATTGACGAGCTTCCGCAGCTGTTTAATGTGCTGAAGGGCGATATGAGTCTGGTGGGACCGCGCCCGGAACGGCCGTTTTTCGTTGAAAAATTTAAGGAAGAAATCCCGAGATATATGATCAAGCATCAGGTGCGTCCGGGAATGACCGGCTGGGCTCAGGTCAACGGGTACCGTGGAGACACGTCGATCCGCAAGCGCATCGAGCATGATCTGTACTATATCGAGAACTGGACACTGGGATTTGATTTTAAAATCATGTTTTTGACGGTTTTTAAGGGCTTTATAAATAAAAACGCGTATTGATGAGGAAAACCACATGGGATATGAAGAAGAAAAGAGATAGGTCAGGACACCGCCGGAGCCGACGGGCAAAACCGTCGGAGATGGAAGACGATGGTCTGACACTGATCACGGATTCATTTACGGAACGCCGGGAGGACGGATCCACCGGAGCGGAGATAGAAGCCGAAGTGGTCAGAAAGCGGCAAAGAGGGGGACAGACGCAGCCTGGCAGCAACCGGGAGCCGGAATCAGGGAGAAAACCCGGACCATGAACCGGTCGGATATTTACGCCGACCCGGTTAAATTGAAAAGCGCGCCGGAAAAAGAAGCGGAAGATATGGTTTATTCTTCTGGAGAGCGTGATGCTGATCGGGATTCTCTGCTTTGCGGGATATTCGTATATCAAAGCCGTCTGGATCTGATGCAGCGGCTTCCGTGGAAGGCGGATGAGATCAAAAACGTCGAGATTTCGGAGGAGAAGCAGGAGCAGATGAGCGGTTACTGGACGATCGCGGTTTTCGGCGTGGATAGCCGTAACTTATCGGTCGGAAAAGGGCAACAACTCGGATGTCAATATTCTCTGCAACATCGATCAGGGAACCGGTGAGATACGTCTGGTTTCGGTGTACCGGATTCATATTTAAATATCAGCGACAAGAATACCTACAACAAAATCAACGCCGCTTATATGCAGGGCGGACCGGAGCAGGTTGTCAAGGCGCTCAATAGGAACCTGGATATCGATATTGACGATTATGCGACCTTTAACTGGAAAGCCGTTGCAGATGCGATCAACATTTGGGCGGCATTGACGTGGAGATCACGAAATCAGAGTTTTTATTATATCAATGCGTTCATTTCTGAGACGGTCAAGGCGACCGGCGTCGCTTCGACCAACAAATCAGCGGGCATGAACCATCTGGACGGTGTGCAGGCGGTTGCATATGGGCGTCTCCGTCTGATGGATACGGACTATGCCCGTACCGAACGGCAGAAAGGTTATTTCCCTCGCGTTTGAGAAGATGAAAAAAAGCAGATTGGGCGACGATCAACAATATTGTGCAGACGGTATTTCCACAGGTGGCGACCAGCATCGGGATCAATGATCTGTTGAAGATAGGACGAAATATTACGCGTTACCATCTGACCGAGACGACCGGTTTTCCCGTCGGAGCTGAGGGGAAAAGAAGATGGGACGCAAGGGCGCCTGCGTCATCCCGCAGACGCTGGGAGCAATGTCATCGAGCTGCATCATTTCCTGTTTGGCGATGAGGAATACACGCCGACTGAAGACGGTCCGGACGATCAGTCAGAAAATTGTATCAGATACAGGCGTTCATGGCACGAAACAGGCAGAAACGAAGGCATTGCCGAAGACGACCGAGGCGACGACAATTTCCATCCTGGATCCGACGCAGGAGAGGCGGCGCGGACGAAAGCCAGGAAGCCGGGAGCGGCAGCGACGAGTCGAGAAAGAGACCGGTAATGCTTCGGAAACACAGGAGAATGACGTTTCTGAGCAGGAAAGCCGTCCGGACGGTACGCATGCATCAAAAGGAAAATGCGCGGGAGAGCAGTGAGGCAGAGTCTGGCGGTTCTTCGCCGGCATTTCCGGGCGGAAATTCTGGCACCGGCGAGACGGAGAATGGCAGAGAAAAACCTTCCGGCAGCGGTTCCCGAATGGAAGCAGTGCACCGGGAAGTAAGACGGATAATGGGAATCATCATTGAGTGATGAGAGAGTGTGAAACAGGAGGAAATGCTTTGAATTTAGATGGTTTGTACCGGATGCGGGGAATGTTATTTTTTTCCCTGATGATTCTGGAATTGCATTCTTAAAGAAGATCAGGGATTATCACGGATGAGGGAAAAAAGGGTCATTGCGGATCTGGTCATCTTTGTGACACTTGCCCTGCAGTATCATCGAGTCATTTGAAGTAGGAACTGAGCATGGATATCTTAAAGAAATGTGGTCGCAGCGCACAGGCGCTGCTCGTCTCATGTATGGTTCAGGTGGCTTGTTATATCTTAAATATGGTACTGTACCCGGGGGTGGGAGAGGAAAGAAGAAGGTCCTCAAATACGCGACGATGGCGTCAATGCCGGGATTCTGGGAAATCCCGGTGGCGGAGGGCATCTTCGGCTCGATGGGGCTTTTCTATGGTGCGCCTCTTTTTACCTGATTCCGCAGAGAACTGCGATGTGGTCGCTGGGAATGACGTATTTTACGAAGGCGCCGGATCGGAGGACTCTGATTAAAAAGATATGCACGCATCCGTGTATTGTCTCCGTATTCATCGGCTTTGTGCTGATTCTTTGGGAGATACAATGCCCTCCTTTTCGTCGGAACCGTTCAGACGATTCCGGGATTCCTGGGAGATACGGCGCTTTGGTTTCCCTGTCTGCTGTAAACAAGGCAAACCCGGATCTGAATTAAGTCAGAGTATGTAACATACATTGGCAACGCCCCCTTTCTTTCGTCTGGAGGGTTGATCTACGCTTTGCTCCGGTCGTTGCTAAACAAGCCCCACGGGGCTTAGCAACCCTCCGAAAAAGAGGGTAAGCCGCCCGGCTCTCTGGACACGAGCGCCAGGGATTCAACGACCAGCACATCGGAAAATTTGTCGATCACGATGCCCGGAAGGAAATCTGCTTCGCCGAAAATCAGGCGGCAGCTGCTGGTATCAACTGTCTGACGGCGGTATTCCCAAGCATTGCGGACGCGCATTTCGATAAAAGCATCGTCGATGACAGTATCCTTTTGCGGAAAGCATCCGCACGGTAAAGCTTGGGCGGGTGTTGATAAAACCACATCCGAGCGGATAACCGTCAAAATCTTCGACACGAAGGATATCGCCATTTTCAAATTCGCCCTCAATTCGTTCAATTTCATTATCATAGATCCACATACCGCCGGCTTTCAGGAACGAGCCTCGCCTTTTGCGGATATGGACAACTGCCTGTGTATTCATCATGGATGTAACAGTCCTTTCATATAAAATGTAAAATTCGTTTCTTTCATTAAGTATACAAGAGGAGAGAAGGACGACAAGTGAAAACCGAGAGATGTTTTTAAACTTCACAGATTTATGATTTTATTTTCACAATTACATCACAAATAACTGATAGACTATCTCATGTAAACAGAGAGAGGGCAGAAAGCCTGAGACAGAATATGAAAGTATGAACAATCCGCTGCGGGAAGGTTCGCAAAATGGACAGTACGCGGCTGTGATTCCTGAGAACAGGAGGTATGAATATATGTATGACGAGAATGAAAGAAATGAGAGACACGATCAGGATGTAGATTATACGGAGGGCGCTTATTCGGACAGCGCTTATGAGAAAAAAGAATAACGATACTGCTAAAAAGAAGAAACTTCCGATTATGGCGGTTATCATGATTCCGTTACCGGGGCAGTCTCGATGGAGAACCGGAGGCAGCAGCCGGAGCAGATCCGAAAAGAGAATGCAGAGAAGCAGCCGGAACGCAGCTATATTCCGGAAGAACAGGTGGTAGGGGACATGGCTCTAAGAATACTGGTAAGAAAATTGCGGCACTTGTGATGTCCGGGCATTTTGTTTTGGCTGTGTGGCAGGCGGAACCATGGTCGGCGTGAATGCACTCAAACCGACTTCTTCCGGGTGAGACCGCACAGGAAACGATCGGTCAGGTTTCTCCAGGAGACACAGGCAGATACAGGCACTAAAGGCAGCCTCCATTGGCAGCTTGATGTTTCTTCGATTGTAAGAAACTGCCGTCCGTTTGGTCAACAACAAGATGATTTATACACAGGACAACTGGCTGTTTGGTCAGACGAGGTGCCGAGCGGTTCCGGAATCTTGCCGGACAGAATGACACAGGAACTTCTGATTATTACCAATAACCATGTCGTTGAAGATTCCGAGGAACTTTCGGTTACCTTTATTGATAACCAGAGCGTTAAGGCAGCGGTCAAGGTACTGATTCCGATTCGGATCTGGCAGTCATTGCCGTACAGCTTTTCGGATATACCGGGAAGAAACGAAGAAAACAGATTAAAGGCAGCCGATCTGGGCGATTCTGATTCCCTGAAGCTGGGACGGGAGTGTTGTGGCAATCGGTAACGCACTGGGGCAGGGGCAGTCGGTTACCGTCCCGGTTATGTCAGCGCTTTAAAATAAAAGCTAACCATCAACGACGTAGAGCGGACACTTCTGCAGGTCGATGCGGCGATCAGCAGGCAACAGCGGCGGCGCACTTTTTAAATATGAACGGTGAAGTTATCGGCCATCAATGCGGCGAAGTATTCGGACACCAGTGTTGAGGGCATCGGCTATGCGATCGATTTCACAGGCACAAAGGATATTATCA
>VOFC01006376.1_pt1 | contig 18578 bp, 34 predicted proteins | sample 5384161 | NCBI WGS metagenome assembly VOFC01 (sample SAMN12384722, study PRJNA508395) | human gut metagenome | isolation source: healthy gut B | host: Homo sapiens
GGCTGCCTTGAGGTCGAGCTTACCTTACCTCGAGGCCGAGGATTATATTCTCAGGCCGTAAGCACGTCAACGAGCTTGAAGTTGATGGATCATGCCGATGCCGAGGTTCAAAGCGTCCTTTCGGCGAGCGGATGACGACCTCCTTTATCGTCAATGAAAAATTTCGCCCCCGTCTGGGGAAATAAATACCCGAGAGCATGTTCATCAGGGCAGGGTCTTCTTCCCGAGCTGCTCTCGCCCAGAAGCGCAAGTATCTCGCCTCTGTATATCGAGCCAAATCTTGTCGTTAGCTTTCATCAAAAGCCGAAGGATTTTGATATATTTCTATCTTCACGGCGGCGTTTTTGTTATCCATCTCTTCACCTCTATGTGTAATAAGTGGCAGCATTGCGAAAGCACGATGCGCTTCATGCTCTTCCTCTGCAACTGAATAGTGGATAAAGGAAGCTCCGTAATTGCGGAGCTTCCTTTTATTCAATACATACTTCGGTACTTCTTATGGTGCCGGTCCAGTCGGTGTCGATGGTCTCACCGTTCATGACTGCCTTGATCGCGTACTCGTAGTAAGGGCCCAGTCGATGCGGGAGGGAAACGATAAAGGTGTTCGGGCAAGCGGACTTTCCGGTGCTTCCGTTGTAGGATACGTTCGGTACACCTGCGGTCTCGCATGCGGTCGGAGCTCCCATGGAGTCTGCATGCTGGCTGATGAGCTTGCAGCCCTTCTTGATAAGGGTGTTTGCTGCTTCCTTCTCTGCGGTCTCATCGTACCAGGAACCGGTGAAGGTTACGTCCATGGTGACGGTGGGGCAGACGGAACGTGCGCCGAGGGAAGAAAGAGGTGTAACCGGATATGACTTCTGCGTAGGTGAATGCGCCGACATAGCCCATCTTTGCCTCGTCTGCGGTGAAGTCGCCGTTTGCGATCATCTCGTTGAGCTTGAGGCCTGCTGCGATACCAGCGAGGTAGCGGCCTTCGTAGATGGAAGCGAATGCGTTGTGGTAGTTAGCGAGTTTCTCGGGTGAGCGGAGAGTGCCGGTGGAGTGGCAGAACTGGACATTGGGGGAATTCCTTAGCTGCCTCTATGATGAAGGGCTCGTGGCCGAAGCTGTCGGCGAAGATGATGTTGCAGCCTTCTTCAGCAAGCTCAGCAGCTGCGTCGTAGCATTTCTGATCTTCGGGGATGTTCTTCTTGAAAACGTACTGGCTCTCGTCGAGGCCGAGGTTCTTGCATGCAGCCTCTGCTGCGTTCATGAAGTTAAGGTCATAGGTAGAGTTCTCATCATGCAGGAATATGAATCCAACCTTGATCTTGGATGCGTCGGCATTGTCGTCGGTTTTCTTGTCGTCGGAATTGTTGCCGCATGCGCACAGTGCAAAGACCATGACCATTGCGAGCAGAAGCGCTGTAATCTTCTTCATCATCTTTCGGTTACCCTCCAAAATAATCTATTATCAAACTCAATTTTGAGTTTTGATACAAAAATATAAAACGCCGGGCACATGGATCTGTGACCGGCGAATAAAATACCAAAGTCAAAAGGAAGAACCTCGGCTTTTCCTCTGTATAAAAACTTCGATAGTCCGGTCATTTACGGCGTCCGGGTAGAGACTTCAAATCCATATCATTTGCTATATATCGAAAATATTCTGTTTTGCGCGTCCCTTAACAGGAACATGCTTAGCATATCAACTGCGTCGAAAAAGTCAAGTCTGGTTTTTAGCCAAGTTTCATATTTTTTCACCGCGTTTTTGTGCATGTTTATTCCTGGCAGAAAACAATGCTGTCATCGCTCATAGACTCTATGCGTGCAAGTGACTCTATGCGCAGCCCTCTTGCGCGAAGCTTCTCGCCGCCGGGCTGGAAGGCTTTTTTCTATCGCTATCGCAGCGCCTACGACCGTCGCCCCTGCCTGCTCGACTATATCGCACAGTCCCTCGAGCGCCGCGCCGTTTGCGAGGAAGTCATCGACTATGAGCACTCTGTCGCCGGGATTGAGATAACGCTTTGAAACGAGCACCTGCTTTGACACCTGATGCGTGAAGGAATACACCGTCGTTGCATACACGTCGTCCGATAGATTTATCGTCTTGCTCTTTTTGCGAAAACCACGGGGCAGTCAAACACAAGGCCGGTCAAAACCGCCATGCCGATTCCCGAGGCCTCGATCGTGAGGATCTTGTTGACGTCCTCGTTTTCAAAAAAAGTCTGTGTAATCTCGCTTGGCCATGTCATAGCTCAGCTTGGGGTCGATCTGATGGTTAAAGGAAACTGTCCACCTTCAGGACTCCGCCGGGCTTTACCACGCCGTCACGCTTGATGCGCTCGATAAGCTGCTGCAATTTGACCACCTCATGTATTATTTGAATAACACACATTCTATCCGATATCGACATATTTAGCAAGACGGAATTTTGCAGATTATCACGATTTTCCGCCGCCGTCTTTGTGCATGTGCAACAATTTTCGCCAAACTTCATCATGCGGCGCAGCGCGTTTTCCTTGATATTATTCGGCACGGCTGATAAAATGGAAGATACATTCATTATTCGAATAGGAGATTATCATGGAAGATCTCAAGCAGAGGAAGAAAAAACCTTATCATGTTCCCGCTCGGAACCGTCGGCAGGGACATGATCTATTATCTGTTCACAAGCTGCATCATAACATTCGTTCTGTTTACGCGAAACCTCGCACAAACGCGCAGTTTGGCGCAATAACGCGATCGTCGTCGCCGCGCGAATATTCGATGCGCTAAACGACCCGATCATGGGCAACATCATTGAGCGCACGCGCACGCGCTGGCAAATTCAAGCCCTGGCTCGTCATCGGCATACTCTCGACCTCGGTCGTCGTATCTTGCGTTTCAACACCGATCTTCAGGGCTGGAGCTTTGTGTGTGGTTCTTCGAGTGATCTACTTCATGTATTCGATAACCCACGATGCACGATATATCTATTGGGGAATGGTTCCTGCACTCGACCGACGCAAACGCACGAAACCAGTTTGCATCGCGCGCAACGCTGTTCGTTTGCCGGCATCGGCGGAACGCTTGCGAGCGTTCTCATACCCATGTTCACGGTCGGCGACATGGCCATCGGCGGCAACACCACCGTTGCCTACGGCAAATTGCGCTTATAATCTGCATAATCGCTCCGCTGTTTTTGTGCTTCACAATTTTCGGTGTGCGTGAAACCGTGAATACACCGACGCGCCCCCATAAGCTTCAAAAGATCTGGACGACCATCACCGGCAACGATCAGCTGCTTTGGATAAGCCTTATCTTCCTGCTTCAGCAGATAGGCAACGGGCTTATCGTCGGCGGCATAGGCCGACATATATTTATTTTGATTTCGGATATGAGGGTGGCCCGTTTCGCTGTTTTCGATCGTCGGAATGTCCGTCACAGCATTTCTGATGATCTTCTATCCGGCAATTTCGCGCCATATTAAACGCAAAAACTCATGACCATAGCCTGCATGCATCTCGATGGTCGGCTATTGCGCTCATGCTCGTTGCCGGACTCTCCCTGCCCTCAACGATGCTCAAGTTCTGGATTGTAACGATCGGCTACGCGCTTTCAAACTTCGGTCAGTACGGCTACTATCTAATCATGATGATCTCCATCATAAAACACGGTCGAATACAACGGAATACCGCACCGGCTCGCGTGACGAGGCGATCATTACCTCCCTGCGCCCGTTTTGACCAAGATGTCCTCGGCGCTTATCGTTCTCGTAACAAATCTCAGCTACATCATCTTCGGCGTTACTAAATACACAAACCGGATATCCGATTTTGAAAACGAGTGCGCACGCAATCTCATATCCGAGCAGGATAAGATCATGGCGATCGACAACGTCATTGCCGGCATCGAGCCGGGAAAGACGCTGGCTCTGCTGTTTTGCATGGTCATTGTCCCCCTGCGTACTGATGCTGCCTCAGCTACTTCCTGTACAAAAAGCACTACAAACTTGACGAGGATTAGTACGACCGCATTTGCAGCGAGATAGCCGCGCCAAGGAAGCGAAATGATTAGTATAACAAAGCTTTTTGCGATAAAGCTCGCCTCTCCCCTGCCCGAGCTTGACAGCTTTAACCGCTATCTGTTCATCGGGCCGCACCCTGACGATATTGAGATCGGCGCCGGTGCCACGGCGGCAAAGTTAGCCGAAAGCGGAAAGGCAGTTGCGTTTTTTATGCTGCATAGACGGCAGATACGGCTCCGCTTCCGTTCCGCCCGAGGAGCTTATCCCAGTAAGGCAAGCCGAGGCAAAGGCATCGGCCGCAGCCCTCGGCGTGAGCGATGTTCGCTTTCTTCCGTTTTGCGACGGCGGATTTTACGACGCTCGCGAGCTTGTCGGGGCAAGTGCCAAGGTCGTGGGCGATTTTAAGCCCGACGTCATATTCTGCCCCCGATCCGCAGGTGAAAGCGAGTGCCACCCCGATCACCTGAACGTCGGCAAAGCCGCATCCGAGATCGCTTACTTTGCCCCGTACGAGGGCATAATGCAAAGGCACGGCGCGGCGGCCGCCCCGGTAAAAAGGCGATAGCATATTACATGACCGCATCGCCCAACCGATACGTCAAGACCTCGAAAAAAGCTTCTTGACCGGCAGCTATCTGCGATATTCAACTGCCACAAGAGCCAGTTTCCCGATAGCAGCAGCGAGGGCAAAAGCGATTGCGCTGTACCTCAAGCTGCGCTCGCTTGACTTCGGCGCGCGCAGGCTGTGCCTGCACGCCGAGGGCTTCAGAATGCTCGACACTCTGCGCATGCATTGCCTGCCCGAGGCCGGAAAGTAATACTTTACATGCAAAAAGCTCCCCGTGTGGGGAGCTTTTTCTACGTTCTGATTATTCTGCGCAGCTTTCACAATCGTGCAGCTTCTTGCTGAACAGCTCGGGATCGTACGCAATGCCGTTGCGGTCATAGTAATCCTTGACTGCCGCTGCAACAGCTTCCTCTGCAAGGACGGGCAGTGGATCTTATGTGCGGGCAGACCGTCGAGAGCCTCGACAACGGCCTTATTGGAAAGCTCGAGTGCATCCTCGACCTTCTTGCCCTTGATAAGCTCGGTTGCCATGGAGCTGGTGGCAATTGCGCTGCCGCAGCCGAAGGTGTTGAACTTGACATCGGTAATAATGCCGTCGTCTATCTTGAGATATATCTTCATGATATCTCCGCACTTTGCGTTGCCGACTTCGCCTACGCCGTCTGCATCGTCCATTTTGCCGACATTACGGGGATTCTGAAAATGATCCATTACCTTATCGCTATAAAGTGCCATAACTAAGTTCCTCCTATTATATCACGATGTGTTGTTTATTAAATAAGATGCTTCTTGGTGCCGTTTTCAAGCTCCTCCCCACACGGGGAGATATCGCGCAGATAGGCAACGACCTCGGGAACGACCTTGATGATGTGGTCGATCTCTTCCATGGTGTTGTATTCACCGATCGACAGACGCAGCGAGCCGTGAGCTACCTCATGAGGCAGACCGAGCGAGAGCAGGACGTGGCTGGGGTCGAGCGAGCCGGAGGTACATGCCGAGCCGGACGATGCGCAGACGCCCCTTGGCGTCGAGCAGGAGCAGCAGGCTCTCGCCCTCTATGCCCTCAAAGCACATGTTGACAGTGCCGGGAACATGATGCTCAAGCTGAGCCGTTTATCTTGGAATGGGGGATCTTGCTGAGCTCGGTGAAGAGCTTATCGCGCATAGGGATGATCTTCGCGGTGTTGGCTTCCATATTGTCAACGCTCTCCTTGAGTGCCGCCGCCAGAGCGACTATGCCGGGGATATTCGGTGCCGGCGCGCTTGCCGCGCTCCTGAGCGCCGCCCTCGATGATATTGAACAGCGGCATACCGGTCTTTGCGTACAGAACGCCACGCCCTTGGGAGCGTGGAACTTATGGCCTGACATGCTCAGCAGGTCGATGTTCATCTCCTGAACGTTTATCGGCATATGGCCGGCTGCCTGAACCGCGTCGGTATGGAAGGGGATCTTTCTTGCGCGGCAGAACTCGCCGATCTCCTTGATGGGCTGAACGGTGCCGATCTCGTTATTTGCAAACATGATGGTGACAAGCGCCGTATCCTCGCGAACGGCGGCCTCCAGATCCTCAAGGCGGACAACGCCGTCCTCATGGACATCCAGCAGAGTTACCTCAAAGCCCCTTTTTCGAGCTTTTTTGAGGGTGTGCAGAACCGCGTGGTGCTCAAACTTTGTGGATATAAGGTGCTTCTTGCCCTTAAGAGCGCCGACCTTTGCCATGGAAACTATGGCCTGGTTATCCGCCTCGGAGCCGCTCGGAGGTGAAGTATCTTAAGGGCGCCGATTATATCGGCAACGGTCTTTCTTGCATTTTCAAGCGCTTCCTTTGCATTCTGAGCAAAGGCATACAGGCTCGAGGGGTTGCGGTACTGCTCGGTAAGGTAGGGGCATCATCGCGTCAAGCGCGGTCTTGCTGACGCAGGTAGTTGCAGCGTTATCAGCGTAAACAAACATTTTTATCTTCCTTTCGCATTTATATCCTATTAAATCTGGGAATTGTAGCACTATGCTTTAGCTAAGTCAAGTCTTATTTCGCCATTTTTCGCCCATGAGCAGATCCTCAAGTGCTGACAGTGTCCAAATAGGCGTTTGTTATATCGTCAAGCTCCTTCCACATCGGAACCGTCAGGCAGCCGCCGGAGTGGTCGCACTGTATCTCGCCCTCCTTTATGCAGGCAACGGGTGCAAGATTATCCTCCATGCAGCGCAGTATCTCGCCGATTGTGTAGTCCTTCGGATCCTTGACGAGCTTATATCCGCCCTCTTGCCGCGCGTGCTCTGCACAAGCTCGGCTTTTTTGAGATTTCCGACTATCATTTCAAGATACTTCATCGAAAGCTCCGTGCGCTCGGACACGGTCTTGAGCGATATGAAGCCATCCTCCCTGTGCTGGGCAAGGTCGATCATAATGCGCAGAGCATAGCGCCCCTTGCTGGTCACGTTCATCATATCACCTCCGTAATTCCTATGTCTGTTGTGTGATATTAATATACCACTTCCACGATAGGAATTGAAGTACATATGCCACAGTTTGTCCAATTTTGTGGTGCATTTTTTGCACAACAGCGCCGTTATGCCGCAAACTCATGGCCGTATTAATTTTGCTCATCTCCGACGCGAAAAATTAACTTGAATTTCTGCCGCAAAGCGCGTAAAATCCGCCTTTTGCGCCTTGAGGCTGAAAGCCTTGAGATTGTGGATTTTTTGATTATTTCAGCAGTGTTTTGCGGGGGGATTTTTCTATGGATTACAGCTTCATTTTAGTCATCGCAATTATTATGCTTTCAACCAAGGTTCTCGGCCTTGCAAGCGAAAAGGTCAATATGCCGCAGGTCGTCGGCGCACTGATAGCCGGCCTGCTGCTCGGCCCGAGCTGCTTCGGTCTTATAGGCGAATCCGACTTTCTGGTCAAGACCGCCGAGATCGGCGTTATTATATTAATGTTCACCGCCGGACTTGACACCGACGTTCAGGAGCTTAAGCACACCGGTCTTTCGGCCTTTATCATTGCAACGATCGGCGTTATAGTTCCTTTTTCTGGGCGGCGCAGGCTGCTATCTGCTGTTTAACGGCGAGCCGGACAGCCTGCGCATGCTCAAGGCCGCATTCATCGGCGTTATCCTGACAGCAACCTCCGTTTCGATAACCGTCGAGACGCTGCGCGAGATGGGGAAAGCTCAAAAAGCCGCGTCGGAACAGCCATAATGGCAGCTGCCGTCATTGACGACGTGCTCGGCATCATCGTACTTACCGTGCTCACCGGCTTTTACCGATTCGACGGTTCAGCCCGTTACGATATTCATACGCATCATCGCATATTTCATCTGCCTTGCCATCGTCGCCATAGTCATCCGCAAAGCCTTTGCGCATCTGCGCGCAAGAATCTGGGGCAATCACAGACGCATTGCCATATACGCGCTTGCATTCTGCTTCATCCTCAGCTTTGTTTCCGAGCACTTTTTCGGCATTGCCGACATCACCGGCGCTTACTTTGCCGGACTTATGCTCAGCGACCACGGCGAGACGCGAACCTATGTTGTAAAGCGTATAAACACCATGAGCTACATGCTCTTCTCCCCTATTTTTCTTTTGCATCGATCGGCATAAAAACCGAGCTTGCAGGGCTTGACGGCACTCTGATCCTCTTCGCTGTCGCTCTCACGATAGTGGCTATTCTCACGAAGATCATCGGCTGCGGCATCGGCGCAAGGATCACGGGCTTTAAAACCTACGACGCCGTGTCCATCGGCCTCGGCATGGTATCGCGCGGCGAGGTCGCGCTGATCGTTGCGCAGAAAGGCAGTATGGCCGGGCTTATATCCGGCACCATGTTCCCCGGCTGTTGTCCTCATGGTCATCGTCACAACGCTTGTGACGCCGCTGCTGCTCAAGGTCGGAATGAAGCGCCCGACTCCGGACAACATTGAGCCTGCCGCTATGGCAAACGCATAAGCATCTCACAGCGTACCAGTTTTTGGTGCGCTGTTTTTATTTATAAGTAGCAAAAGCGCTGTGCATAAACTGCACAGCTAAATTCGCAAAAAGCTCTTGCTTTATTTCGCTAATGTGTTATTATAGCAGCGTGATAACAAACTAAAAACTCAAACAGACGTTTTGGAGGAAAAGAAAATGAAACGAATTATCGCTATGATGCTGGCGCTGATGATGGTCTTTGCACTGTGCGCCTGCGGAAACAACACCACCAGCAACGACGACAAGCAGAAGGCCGACGACAGCGTTAAGACTCTCACCGTCGGTGTTGACCCCGAATATCCCCCTACGCTTACATGGGCGATGACGGCAAGTACACCGGCTTCGACGTTGAAGTAGCTCAGGCAGTATGTGATCTGCTCGGCTGGAAGATGGAGATCTTCGCTCTCAACTGGGATCAGAAGCTCACTCAGCTCGACGCAAAAGAATGCGACTGCATCTGGGCCGGCATGACCATCCTCGACAGCATGAAGGAAGCCGGCTACGTCATCTCCGAGCCTACTATGATAACACTCAGGTTCTCCTCGTTAAGGCCGACAGCGGCTACAAGACCTCAAGGATCTTGCGGGCAAGACCGTTGCGGTTCAGCTCGGCACTTCCGGTGAGACTCTTCTCAACGGCAATCTCTCTGACCTCAAAGCAAGCTTTGCCAACGTCGTTACCTGCAACAGCTTCCTGAGCTGCTTCACCGAACTCGGCGGCGGCAGTGTTGACGCAGTATTTGTCGACTACCCCGTTGCTGCTGCATACGCTGCAGAAAATGAAGGCTACTACATCATTGATGAGCAGCTCGGCGCAGAGCAGTACGGCATTGCATTCCGTTCCGGCGATCAGAAGCTGTGCGATCAGATCCAGGCAGCAGTCGATCAGCTCGTTGAAAACGGAACCTATGCAAAAATTGCCGAGAAGTATCCCGACATCGTGAACAATCTGATTTTTCTTAACAAGTAATCAAGGCATAATTTAAAAAAGCCGCAGGCTTCCGGAGGCGCAATGCACCTTCGGGAATGCGTGCGTTTAAAGTGAGGATATCCTATGGATCTTATTACAATGCTAAAGACAATGCTCGACGGCATGGGCGGCACCTGCGCGATATTTTTCCTGACGCTGCTGTTCGCTCTTCCGCTCGGCATGGTCGTTGCTCTGCTCAGAATGAGCAAAGTCAAAAGTCATCTCAAGCATAACCCGCGCCGTCATATCCGTCCTGCGCGGCACTCCGCTTATGCTCCAGCTCATCGCGGTCACATACGGGCCGTACTATCTGTTTGAGCTTCCCGTTGCGAAAAACAAGCTCATCCCGGTAGTTATCGCATTTGCGATAAACTACGCGGCGTATTTTGCCGAGATCTACCGCAGCGGCATTGAATCTATCCCTGTCGGTCAGTACGAGGCAGCGGACATTTTGGGCTATTCCAAGATCCAGACCTTCTTCCGCATAATTCTTCCGCAGGTGCTCAAGCGCATCATGCCGAGCGTCACAAACGAGGTCGTTACCCTCGTTAAGGACACCTCGCTTGCATTCACCGTTTCGTATGTTGAGATGTTCACCATCGGCAAGCAGATAGCAAACTCGCAGTCGAGCTTTGTTCCGTTTGTCGTCGCCGGCGTGTTCTACTTTGTGTTTAACGCCATCGTCGATTATGTAATGGGCAAGGCCGAAAAAATCAATGAACTATTATCAATAAGAATGAGGATGTGCAACATGAAAAAGATATTGGAAATGAACCACGTTCAGAAAAGCTTCAATGACAAACACGCTGCATGTTCTCAAGGACATAAGCCTCAGCGTATCCGAGGGCGAGGTCGTGTCCATAATCGGGCCGTCCGGCTCCGGCAAATCGACGCTGCTGCGCTGCGCAACGCTGCTGACCGAAATGGACGGCGGCGAGCTTCTCTACGACGGCGAGTACGCAGCCAAGAACGATCCCAACGGCCGCTCGGTTTATTCCGGCAAGGCCGAGCTGAAAAGATCCGCAGCATTTTCGGCCTGGTTTTCCAGAGCTTTAATCTTTTCCCCCATTACAGTGTTCTGAAAAACCTTATGGATCCTCAGATATGCGTGCTCGGCCGCAGCAAGGAGGATGCGCAGGCAAAAGCCATGGAGCTGCTCGGCAAAATGAACCTATCCGACAAAGCCGACGCATACCCTTGCCAGCTGTCCGGCGGTCAGCAGCAACGAGTTGCCATCGCCCGGGCACTCGCAATGGATCCGCAGATCCTGTTTTTCGACGAGCCGACGAGCGCGCTCGACCCGGAGCTTACCGGCGAAGTGCTCAAGGTCATAAAAAAAGCTTGCCGAGGAGCACATGACAATGGTCATAGTTACTCACGAGATGGCATTTGCGCGCGCAGTATCCGACCGCGTTATCTTCATGGACGGCGGCGTTATCGTCGAGCAGGGCGATCCCGGAGGATGTATTCGGTGCGCCTAAGATGGAGCGCACAAAAGCAGTTTCTTAAAAATTACGGACAGTCATGAATATAAGCTACACTAAAATCGATCCTGCCGGGAACATCACCGTAATCGTTGACAGTTTCGTACCGCGTGAGCAGCAGAGCCGTGTTGCGTCCGAGCTTATGAAGCTCGACAACTCGGTCGAGCAGGTCGGCTTTCTCGAAAAGCCCGATGATCCCTGCTGCGCCGTGCGTCTTCAGATGATGGGCGGCGAGTTCTGCGGCAACGCCTCGCTTTCGGCCGCGGCCGTGATCTTCAGCCGTGCAGGCTTGGGCAAGGGTTTATTGCGAGGAGCTTTTCGAGGTATCCGGTGCTCGGAGCCTGTAAAAATTTCAGGGCACATGGTGAACAGTTCCTGCTTTGAGGGCGAGGTAGCTATGCCTCTGCCCGAATCCATATCCGAATGCAGCTTCCTTGACGGCTTTGAGGGCTACACCTTCCCTCTCGTACGTTTTCCGGCATATGCCCGCGATAGTGCCGGCAAAGTGGAGCGATCAATCCCGAAAGAGCCGAAGCCGTTATAGCCTCGTGGTGCCGTCAGCTCAGCGCGGATGCTTTGGGTCTTATGTTCTTCGACAGGGATAAATGCACGCTCACGCCGCTTGTTTACGTCGCTTCTACCGACACGGCAGTTTGGGAAGGCTCATGCGCGAGCGGAACGGCGGCCGTTGCGGCCTATCTTGCAGAGCTTGACGGCGAATACGCCTCCGCGCGTCTTACCGAGCCTCGCGGAACGGTAAGCGCCGCAGCTACATATTCCTCATCGCAGGTTCGTTCGCTGACTATGAGCAGTCGAGCAGTCATACAGGGTGAATTTACTGCCTTGATTTTTTAACATTTTTCGCGTATCATCAAATTGAAAGGCGGTAGTACCCTATGAAAAAAAGAATTATCTGCGCTGCGCTGGCGCTGGCTATGGTTTTGAGCCTTTGCGGCTGCGGCAGCGACGGAAAATATAAAGTTGTTAAGAGTCTCGGCAGTCAAGAATACTCTATCGGCTTCAGAAACGGCGACTCGACGTATCATTACATTGACAAGGCGATCAAGGAGCTTGCCTACGAGGGCGTTATAGATGAGCTTAGCACGCAGTGGTTCGGCAGCAGCCGTGCGGTCGATTTCCCGTCGCAGAAGGATGCGCTCAGCGAGCTTGGCTATATCTCGGAGAGAACGTTTATAATCGGCGTTGACCTCGACTCGGCGCCCATGGCATTCACCAAAGGGCGAGGAGTACGTCGGCTTTGACATTGACCTTGCCGGCAAGGTGTGCGAAAAGCTCGGCTGGGTGCTGAAAAATACAGCCGATACACTCCGAGGATGCCTATGTTGAGCTTAACTCCGGAAAACATCGACTGCGCTTGGGGCGGCGTCGTGCTTGACAAGGAAAGTCCCGACTATACGATACTTGAAACCTATATGTCAACGGATGTCGTTCTTGCAGGTAAGGGCAGCGGTTCAAGCTCGGTGCGTGATAAGCTGCTGTACAGCGGCACAACGCAGTCTGCACTCGACACCGTAAACGCAAGCAGCTCCGTCAGCCGCAAGATCGGCCAGATAACCAGAATCAACGGCGGCGCAGCCGAATATTTCAGTGCCCTTGATAACGGCGACGACTGCGACCTCATTCTTACAAACAAGGCCGCTGTCGAGTACTTCAACACACATTAATTTCATAAAAAGTTCAGCCCACGGGAGGATTTCCCGTGGGCTGTTTTTCATTCGAGGTACATTGATCTCAAACGCGATATTTTTGTTCTGCGTGATACCGAGCTTTTCGGCAAGGTATCTGTCAACGCTTCCGCATTGACGAATGCAGCTTTCAAACATTGCCTCAAGATAGCTTTCGTGCGTAGTGTTGAGCCAGTAAACGGACTCCAGCAGCGACTCATCGCCGGTCAGAGAGCGACATGCATCGGTATCGCGCCGAATTTTTTCGGCGCAGCAGATACCGGTGTACATGTAGTCGGCCATGATATCTTTCATCGACGCGCCCAATGCGTACAGCAGCAGCGCCGCGGCTACCCCTGCCCTGTCTTTTCCCATCGCACAGTGGAAGAGTATAGCCCCGTCGCCGTCGTTTTTCAAGGACGCAGTCGAAAAACCGCCTGTATTTTGACGGCGTTGCTGTTTTCGACAAGGAGCGGATACAGCGAACGCATCTTCGCCATGCCGCCCTCGCGCAGATCCCTGGCATAATCGGTGCGCTTGAGTCCGTCGTAGGGATCCTCGATCGACTCGCGCGTTATGCCGGGAACCAGATCGGACACGACCGGGCAGTGTACATACCGCACACCGTCCGGTATTATGTCCATTTTAAGCGAGGTCTCCGCCGGGCTTTGAGATCAACTATCGTTTTAAGCCTTATGTGGGTCAGCTTGGCGATATCGTCGTCAGTCACCTTTGAGAGTTCGCCGGATCTGATGAGTTTTTGCTTTGCCACCGTTCTGCCTCCCGGCAGCTCTTATGCCGCCGAGGTCACGGGTGTTCATCGCCCCTGCAAGAAAGCATTCGGGCGCGTAGCTCATAAGCCTGCGTCCATCGCCTCGGCGCGCTCGATGAGCTTCTGCACGAATTCGTCGGTCCAGAAGCCGGTGAAGTGCAGCAGGTCGATGACCGAGAAGCGGTTGCGCATCAGGTGGCAGTTGGTGATCGCCCAGCGAACGGTCTTTTCGTCCACGGGGAAGTTGAGCTTTGAATATCTGGTGGGCGCATTTGCCTTTGTGCATGCAGTCGGCAATGTACTCGGGCTTCTTTACCCAGGGCGCTACGGCCTTCTTGAATTCATCGAAGTTATCGAGGAAAGCCTTGAATTCGGCCTTATGGTCGTGCCAGCGCTGCAGCTTCTTCTGGATAGTCTGCCCAGCACTCGTTAGCGGCATTGTGGGTATCGTCCAGCCAGTCAAACGCGCGGCCTTCACGCGCGGCTCCATCTCCTCGAAGCTGGGGTAGCACTTATCAAGCTCGACTTTCTTCGGGTCGAAGTCGTTGAGAAGCCAATCCCATATGATCTCGCTTATGATGCCGGAAACGGCTACCTGGGTGCCGTGATAGCAAATGCCGGTCTTGCGTACGCCGGAGGCCATGTCGATAAAGATGGCTCATGACGTGGAGCCGGAAGCTGGGGAGCTTTCGTTTGCAAAGGCCCATGGAAAGGCCGCTGAGGGTCAGGACATTTGCAAAGCTCGCCGAGAGTCTTGGCATCGCCGCCGCAAGCTTCTCGGAGTTCTCAAGCAATCTGTCGCACTGAGTGCGGATCATATCCGAGGGTGCGGTGTGGAAATGCTGTCCCATGCCGAGAACATTGCCCAGATACCAGTCAACGGGCGCTGTCCATGTTGCAATAAGGTCGCCGTAACCGCTGACATTCATCTCGCAGGAGCTGCGGCAACGATATCGAGGTCAATAATAAGGATAAGCGGATAGCGTGAATGAACGGTGCGCTTAACGCCGTTTATGAGCATGACCGATGAATCATCGGAAAACGCGTTTACAGAAAGCGCGGTCTGCACGATTACCAGCGGCAGCGGGTTTTCGTGGTCGTAGTAATAGGTGGAGTACTTGCACAGGTCGCAGATCGTGCCGCCGCCTATGCCGACGACGATATCCTTGCCCCTCAAAGTGAGCCTGAATCTTCGCCGCGTTCTCGGGCGTTGCGTGAACTATGCTGTTCGGCTCGCTGATGACCAGCCACTCAACATCATATTCTGCGTCAAGATATGACTTGACCGCTTCCTTAACGTTTTTCCGTCCCATCGACGATCTCGGTCGGGCCTGTTACCATCAGCACCTTTTGCCGTCGGTAAGGCTCTTCACGGCCTGGCAGACCTTTTTGGCTGCCCCGTGCTCGATGTGGATCTCCTTCATACCGATGCCGCACAGCTTATCGGAATTTTCCTGCGCCTTGAGCATTTCGCGCAGCTCATCGCTTTGTTGCGTCGGCTTCAATTAAACGATTGTCAAGCATTTTGATTACTTCCTTTTTTAATTATGCTTTGTAATACTTGTTAAAGAACGGCTCCATGGTGTAGTAGCACTCGTAGTAGCGAGCGTATGCTTCATCGTAAGCTGCCTTATTGTTCAGATCAGGTTCGTAGGTCGCACCGAGCTCGACCATTGCCTCTGCTGCCTCATCGAGATTTGCAAAGTTGCCCTCTGCGACCGATGCGAGCATCGCAGCGCCGATAGCCGCGCCTTCGGGGTTCTTGGTCGCAACCAGAGGCTTACCGAGAACGTCGGCCTTCATCTGGCACCAGAACGGAGACTTTGTGGAGCCGCCGACAATGCGGACGCTCGAGCAGTCCATACCGATCTCTTCAAATCTGTCAACGTTGTCCTTAAGGCCGAAGGAAATGCTCCTCGAATACCGCACGCGACATATCGTCGAGCGTGTGGCTGAGCGGTAAGACCCGTGAACGCCGCGTGCGCTGCCGTTCCAGTTGGGGGTCATTGCGCCGCCCATGCATGGCAGTGAAGGTTATACCGTTCGAGCCGATCGGGCTGCGCTTTGCCTGAGTGTTCATAAGATCATAGTTCGGCAGGCGCAGGATGGTGTCCTTGTACCATCTGGTCGATCCGCCGGAAACGAAGCCGGGTTCTCAATGAGCCACAGACGCGAGTCATGGAGGTGATGGGTCTCAACAAGGCCCTTCTTGTCGAAAACAGGCTTTGCGGAGGTTCCCGCAACAGGCTCGGCTGTGCCGGTGATATCGCAGACCATGCCGGGCTTTACAAGACCGGAGCCGAGGCACGCGCTGTGCTCGTCGCCGGTACCGCAGATGACCTTTTTGTGTTTGTCGTCAGGCCGAGGCGATGTGCAACAGGAGCGGTAAAGCGTGCCGACAACGGTCTCTGCCTTTACTATCTTTCCGAGAAGTTCGGGGTCAAGGCCGAAAAACATTTGCCATCTCGGGCGACCACGTTTTCTCTGCAGCGTTGCCAGATCATCGAAGCCGATGCCTGAGCATAGATCCAACCGCTGCAACACCGGTCATCAGTAGACAAGGTAGCTGTCAACGTTCAGGAGGTATTTTGCTTTTCAAAAAAACGTCAGGTCTGTTTTTTCTTTATCCACAGCATCTTTGCGGCTGGTGGGTAGAGTCGAGGTTAAGGCCGGAAACCTCAAACACGCGTGCAGGGATCAACCGTCTTGGCTATCTCGGCAGTCTACCCTGCCTCGGCACGGCGGTCGAGCCAAATGATGCAGTTCATAAGTGCATTGCCGTTTCGTCGGTCGCTATGACGGAGTCGTTTATTGCGTCCATGCCGATCGTTCCGATCTCGGCAGGGTCAATGCCGGAATCGGCAACGAGCTGCTATAACGGTGGTGAAAGAGTGGAGATAATCCTCAACGGGCTGCTCTGCCCAGCCGGGATTGGGATATATGGGATCGTGCGCGCAGGTAGCCTCTGCGACGATCTTGCCCTCGGGATCGACAAGCAGGCCCTTGAGCGACTGCGTACCGAGGTCAACGCCGATTACATAACTCATAAACTTTTGCTCCTTTTTTTTTGTAAAATGACAACAGCGGCACCGCCATTTGACGATGCCGCTATGGCGTTTTGGTTAATTATGATGTTTCAAAAGAGCCTATCACTGATCTTCGGGCTCAACCAGGAAGCGTACCGTTCTTCTTCTTGCAGACGGCTGCATAGTAGAGCATTGCGATCACGAAGAATGCAACTGCGATGTAGAACAGAGTACCTGCGGTCACTGCGCTGTACAGCGAGCAGAACGCAACGATAAGGCAGAAGGGAATGCCGATGTAGCCGAGCCAACGGGGGCACTTGTAGGGGGCGAGGCATATCCGGCTGATCCTTTGCGAGCTTGATCCAGGAGATGAAGCAGCAAAGAGCCATGAATGCGGAACCATGTTTGCGATAACAACGATAACGTCAACCGAGCCGATGAGGGTAAGGACGATGCCGATGACGGAGGTAACGAGAAGCGTTGATCGGGGTGCCGTTCTTATCGAGCTTCTGCCGAGGAAGCCGGGCAGGCACTTGCAGCGCGCGCAAGTGCGTAGGTCTGACGGGACTGGCCGATGATGATGCCGTTAAGGGATGCGATCAGGCCGATCATTGCGATGACGATGAATACGATGCTCATCGTACTGCCTTCGCCGAAGAGGTGGTTGATTACGTTTGCGATAGGAGCGTCGTTCAAGAAGCTCTTTTGGGCAGGAGAGAAGGTGGTCACGAGCATGAGCATGCCGCCGATGAGCAGCGTGAAGATGCCGACGATGAAGCCCTAGGGGGATGTCCTTGAAGGATTCTTGCATTCCTCTGCGCCCATGCCGCCTGCCTCAAATGCGAGGTAGAACCATACTGCATAGGGGATAGCAACGAGATTCCCTTTACGCCGCCGAGGTCGCCTTATCTTGCTTGAGCAGGCTGAAGTCTGCGTGGGGCAGCCGATGCATGCGTAGAAAACAACGCCTGCAACACCGATAACGGTGACGATAAGGCCGATGAGCTGACCGGCCTCTCAATGCGCATGTTGATGAACAGGAATATCAGGTATGCAACAACGGATGCGACGACTGCCGGAACTACCGGGAACAGAGTGTGAACATATGCACCGACCGCAATGCAGATACCGGGAGTGCAGAACAGGGATTCAACAAGATAGCTGAAGCCTGCGAAAAGCCTGCGCCGCGGCAAATGCCTTTTCGATTGTAGGCTGCGGGGCCTGCGGAGCTGGGGGATAGCGGTTGCCAGCTCTGCGAACATGAATGCGAAGGGATGTAGAACAGTGTTGCAATTGCCATTGCGATGAGACAGCCTGTGAAGTTTGTCTCGGATGCGATGTAGTTCCAGCCATAGTAGCTGCCGGAAATAACAGCGCCGACCGCGACCGACCATATACCTGCGGCGGTCAAAGGCTTTTTTAAGTTTGTTTTCTTCCACGAGTATACCTCCCTATAAATTATTCAAGCTGCATCACATGCAGTTAAATACGTTTTACTTTCTGCCATGTAATCGACAACAGCCTTGAGGTTATCGCGGTAAGCTGCCGTCGGCAACGAACTTCTTCTCAAACAGTGCAGAGCCCATGGTGAAGGTCAGGGTCCGATGTCGAAACATGGTGTCGATGCGTGCATAGCTGTTTATCGAGCCTGTGCTATGCAGATCTCTGCGTCGATTGCCGCGCAGAACTTTCGCGTGCCAGCTTCGCCGTCAACCACATGACGGTTGCAAGAATCGTCAAAGCCCTTGATGCCCTTGGCCATCAGATCCTTTGCGTTCTGAATGATCTCTTCGTTCTAAAGTGCCCTCGAGGATGCTCAGGGCCATGCCGGAGACCTTGCCGACGAACGGCAGATATGCCATGCCGTTTTCTTTCAGAAGCTTTTGCTACGGGTCATAGTATACTGTGCCATCAGGTAATCAAGCCGCAGTCGATCGCCGTCTACGGCGCGCCGTCCAGCTGCCTCGTCATAGGTCACGACCTCGAGGAATGGTCTTGCCTGCTGCCTTCATTGCTCCGGCTACCTTCTTCATCGTCCTTCGGCAGGCCGACATTCTTGAAGCCCCAGAACTTTACCGGCAGATCCTTGCACTGCTCTAAAATATCTCGCCTG
>VOFC01003504.1_pt1 | contig 18574 bp, 25 predicted proteins | sample 5384161 | NCBI WGS metagenome assembly VOFC01 (sample SAMN12384722, study PRJNA508395) | human gut metagenome | isolation source: healthy gut B | host: Homo sapiens
TCGTTACGTATTGCTCGTCTGCTTGCCTGCGTCCAATCGTGGCCCAGGGCCGCGACCGTCAGAATTGCCGACATGGCCGCAGTACTTGCAGATGCCGGACATTTCGCCGGTCTCGTCGCAGGTCGGCTTCCTTCGTGACCTTCCACTCGGGGTAGACATGCTTGCCGGACGCGCAGTCGGGCAGGCTGGGGTCTCTCCTCGGCGAAGGTCCAGGTCTCATGTAGTGTTCGACATAGTCCTTCTGCTGCGGCGTCAGGGGCATCGTAGGCGGCTCTTGCCGCTGCGATGGCATCGCCGCTGTCTGTCGTGACCTTGCCGATGGCGTCGATCAGGGCGTCGACGGCTGCGGCGGCCTCGGTCGGCGTCCTCCGTCGTCACGTAGGTCTGGCGGAGGGTCGTTGCCAGGGAAAAACGCCGGTGTCATGGACGAAGCGGGGAGGCTGTCGCCGAAGGTCTCGTCCCCCGCGATGCCATCAGGCCAAAGGATGCCGTGCAGGCCTTCTTCGCCGTGAAGGTCAGGGTGTCAAGCAGGATGCGGCCATCCTCGCCCGCTTCCAGCTTCGCGCCGTCCGCCAGGGTCAGGGTCCGAGAATGCTGCCTGCTGCGGGCGGTCGTCCGCCGTCAGGTTCGCTGCGGCCTGGGCCGTCTGCAGCTCAGCTCTGCCGCGTTGTAGGTCAGGCTGTAGCCGATCGTCCCGGCTGTCTGGGTGCCTGTCAGATAAACCCGGGCAATGACTTCGGCGTGCTTTGCATAGTTATCCGCTCCAGCTCGACTGTGATCTCCGCCGTGGGCAGCGCCTCGGCAAAGACAGAGGTAGGGGTCGACCCTAACACGCTGGGCAAACGCAGTGCCGAGCTGCTCCGCTACGCAGCCATTTGCCAGCTGCTCCGGGGTATACGATGCGCTGTTCTCAACAACATCTGCTTGCTGGTTGCCGCCAAAGATAATAAATATTCATGCCTTCCGCCTCGGGAAGAAGCAATTGCGGAACACCGCCCTACTGTCTACCAGGACTGCGATACCGCCCTTTTTTCTTTGCATTGAGCACCTGTGCATTGACATAGCAGTTTTCCATTGTGCCCGAGTTCGATACCACAAGGCCGCCCGCACGGGGTTTGCTGCTGACGGTACCCATGACATAGCAATTTCGCATATGCGCTCTGTTAATCAAAGAATTAACTAAGCCACCGGCATACGATCTTGCAATAGCGTTTCCCTCAGCAACACAATGGTCGATCACACCGGTCTTTTTCGACCAGATAGGCAAGCGGCGCCGCTTCGCCCCCTGCGCTATAGGTATCGCGCAGCGTCAGGTTCTGAATCGTCCCGGTCACATGGCCGAACATACCGGTATAATCATTGCCATCCGCTGCCTCTGTATACAGGCCGGAAAGCACATGCCCATCACCATCAAATGTGCCGGAATAGATGATTTCATACGGCCTGCCGATTGGCTTCCACCGCTCCATTTTTGCTCAGCTTGTCCGGCAGAAGCGTGCCTGCGTCATCAAAAATGGTCGAAAGCAGGTTCTCGTTCAGCGTGATATCCGCGACCAAAACGGCATTCGCCGCCGTATTCTGGGGCTTCTTCGCAAGCTCGCCGTTTACCAGCATCCGGAACCACGTTAGCTGCTCCGCATTGGAAATTTCATAGAATTCGCCTACCGTCGACCGTCCGCGTTCCCATGGAGGCTTCGATCTTCCGCTCGTTTTCCGCAGTCACGCACAGTGCGTAGTCCGCCTCAGCGGACGCAAGCAAGGCGAGATTTGTGATCCGTGCCTTTTTCGCCGCCACGCTCGATATAGGCATTGTAGTGGGCACGGGCCGTTTCGATGGCTGCCTTGCTTTCCAGCGTGATCTCGCCGAGGGCATCCAGCTCCGCGATATAGGCTGCCGCAACAGCGTCATAGGCCGCAAGCTTTTCCTGCAGCAGGGCATAATTTGTAACCTTTGCCTGCTCCTCTGCAGAGAGCATTTCATAGCACGCCTGGGCTGCTGTCACTGCGCGGAAGCAATTTGCCGTACCATCCAGCGCAACCGTCCCGATACTGTCAATCAATTGCTGGCAAACCGCCGCCGAGCCGTATTGCGGTGTTCCATTTACCAGGAACATCTTGGTTTGTCCGTCATTCAAAACCGGATGCTTCTCCTGGCTAGCTTTTGCCCATAGGCCCGGCCCAGCATTGCCGCAACATAGCCGCTTTCAAACTGTTCCTGGGTCATCACGGCGATATTCGCATTTTCTTCCCCCGCAATTGTTCAGGCAGTAGAAGGTATCATCCAGTACAGCGGTATCGTCCGCACAGGCATAGGTCACCGCGCCGGTGATCGTCCCCATGTAATAACGTTTTTTGATCGTGCCACCGTTGGCAGCAGTCACAATACCCGCAGCCTTCCCCGTTACTCGTATCCGCCGTCAGGTTACCGACAACATAACAGCTTGTAATAGAGCCCTTACTCTTACTGGAAAGCGAACTCGTAATGCCGCCGATTTTGCCGTCCGTCGCAGACACATCTGCCTCAACAGTGCAGCGTTCCAACTGCTTCACGTTTGTGCCAGCAACACCGCCAACATTGCCGCCGCCGCTCACAGCGCCCTGCACAGAGCAATCCAGGATCGTCGCGCTCCCACCCCGAACCGACAACACCACCAATGCCGCTCTGGCCTGCTATCGTCGCTTTTCACGCGGCAATTACGGATTACCGTAGTCAAACCGTTCCCTTGGACACCACCGACGATACCGCCTGTGCTGTACTCGCCGCAGACATAGCCCCTCAAAGCTAAAGGGACTCCGCGGTCGTATTGTCCATCCGGCCGATCAGGCCACCAGTATAAGAATCGCTGGGATTGTTACAGTAAGAATCAACGACCTGAATGTTTCTTAATCGTTGCACCGTTTGTTGCGCCAAACAGCCCGGTATAGCCGTGGAGTGTTGTATTGCCCAGGCATTCTCCATATAAAGGCCACGAATCGTATGCCTGCCCGTCAAAAATTCCGCGGTATTCTGCTGTTTTGGTCTTGGCGAAATAGCCTGATCCATCCTTCCAGGAATAGCCGCCAATCGGCGTCCACGCACGCAGCCCCTGGGCGGACAGCAGCTCATTCTTTTCGTTCAGAACGGCCAGGTTGAACACAATATCATTTCCAGGACCGCATTGATGTCCTCCTGCCGTTCCGCAGTCCATTTACAAGGCCATTGACCGTCTTAGCAAACCAAAGCAGCTCGTCTGCATTGGTGATGACGTAAAGATTCTTTGTCCTCAATGGTCCGCTTTTGCATTTTTCACCGATCGCCGTATACTCCAGCTTTTCATAGGCTGCCTCGGCATCCGTCAGCACCTTATACTGCTCCGGTGTGATGATACTCTTTACTTGCTCCACCGCCGAATCATAGGCGCGCCGCGCTTTGTCGATCTTTGCCTTGCATTCCTCCGTATAGGTTACATCGCCAATATCGTTAATCATCGCGACACTTGCCAGCAGCCGCTGCCAGGGGAAGTCGAAACGGCCGCGCTTTGAACTGCACGTCCTGGAACCAACTCCAGTAGCCCGTAGCGGCCTCCGGGGAATCGTCGCCGGTATAGCTGCCGCCCTCGCTCTGCAGCGACAGCGTCAGGTGCGTCGTCGGCGCAGCGCCGAATGCGCTCAGATGAATACGAACGCCGGATACGGTAAATTGCCCTGCTGCACTGGGCGTCACGTTAAGATATGCATTCTTCGCAATATCATACTGTGTGCCCTCTCCCTTTGCAGTGCCGGCCTCAGCACCGTTCTCTGTCCAGCAGCTTTGGCCCTCCAGGTAGACCGTTCCGCCATACCCGGGATTATAGATCGCCCAGCTTCGGCTGCGGTGTCACAACATTGCTATAGGGAGACCTTTTGCCGTATCGCCAGCCTTAATCGCGCTTCCCGGATTCGTAACATTTTCGATTACGACACTGCTTGCAACCGCGTGCAGCACAAAGCAACGCACTGCATCACCCGCCTGGACCTTGACCACATTGCGCCCCGGATAAAGCTGCAGTGTATAGCTGCCATCCGCATTCGCCGCGCAGTCTTTCCAGCCAGAGGTCGTCGGCTGCGGATATCCGCTGACTGTCATCACGCTGACATGCAGCGTCTGCCCCTGGGGGCGGTCGGGTTGATGCGGTATAGGTCGTATAGGCATTTTCTGTCTTGCCCTCTGCTGCTCCATCTACAGTAACGCTCTTTGCGATATAGAAGGTATGGAGATCCGAGAGCCCTTCCAGACCGGTTTTTACGCCCGCACTGCTGCCGCCGACCTGGAATGCGAAAAACGCCCACGCAATCCTCCCGGATCGCGCCATACGTATGATCGTCCCAATCCATTGCATCGTAGGTCACTGCCACGACAGAAATGCCATTTTGACTGCACGCACAATGCCGTATTCATCCACAGTAACGGAATCCCCGTCCACAACATAATAGTGCTTGTCCGGTTCAAGATAGCCGTTGCTCAGCCGTTATTGATCGCCTGCCAAGCACAGGAGGACCAAAGGTCAAACGCCTCTCCCTGCTGCAGCGAGACAAACTTTGCTGCATTGCCGTTTGTGATAATATTCGCCTCATAGGTATCCTCGTGCAGCTGATAATCTTCCTGCAGCGCATCCACCGCAATTGTCTGCCCCGCCGGCGTAAACGTATGCGCCGTTTTACGAAGCCTGCCTTGGAACAACGTAGTAGACCTCGCCGCTAGGGCTGAGGGGGACCGTCGCCGTATAATAGTCGTAGCCGTCCTCCGTCTTTGTCTTTTCCGTATAGAACTGGTTGTTCTGCCGGTAGAATTTTGACCAGTTCTTCCACACGAAGGGTCGCCCCGGCAGGGATCTTGAAATTGACCGTTGTCTTTTTGCACATCAGATAGACACGGCCATCTGAAGAGGTTATAGCTCGTCGTTTTAAAGCCCTCAAAGGCGGTCGTCCCCGGCAGGACCCACAGATTGCCATAAAACGGGCAATACTTTTCGTCAACCGGCTCAAAGAAATACTGATACCGGACGTTATAGCCGTAGGCCGGAACGAGCAGCTTCGCCACTTTCGCATCTACCGACGCCTCAGACTGATGAACGAGCGCAGCATCCAATGTAGAAACAACCCGCATTTTGAAGTTGCACTCGCCCGCTTTCTGCAGCGTATGCTGAATCTCGCGAAGATAGACCGTTGTATCACCTGAGACCTTCAAAACACCTGTCCCATAGCCGTCGGCCTGATAGGTGTAGGTCCCGGCGTTTGCGGTAAAGGTGTAAGAATTGTAGTCCTCCGCCTTCCCCGTTTGGACCGTAACAGGATTTCCTGCACTGTCTCGAATAGACAGCCCAGTGGCCGTCGTACAGACCGTCACACGATAGGCTCCGGCTGCATCATCCAGCGCCACTTTTCCCGGCTCCGCCGCCAGCGCCATGCCGGGGGTAAGCCCAGAAGAAGTGCCAGCGTTAAAAGCACTGCCAGAAGCCGTTTTCCAAACATCTTCATTAAATTACCTCTCTTCTTGTAATATATTTACCGCCAATGCGGTATGAAACAAGGCAGCCATCTATCATGCTTTTTTCAAACGAGAAAAGCATGGCGCACCAGTGCGCCATGCTTTTCAAACGGAAAAGCATGGCGCACCAGTGCGCCATGCTTTTCAAACAGGAAAAGCATGGCGCACCAGTGCGCCGCGATTTTCACACATGCACCAGTGCGAAAAAAGGCCGTGGCAGAATCTAGTTCTGCCACGGCCGATATTCCGTGCCCAATTTGCGTTCTCAGACGCCCACGCACCACCAAGTCTTCTGGCTCATGCAGCCGGGCGCGGCAGAGGACCTGCCAAAAACGCCCCGCGCGGCTTCCAGCCTTCTCATGGACTCCCGCCCACAATGGCCGCCTTTCGGCGCAAAGCCGCGCAGCTGCAAATACAGCTACGGGTAAGCCCCGGATTCTCACCGGGTTTCTTTTAATCCCCCCGCCACGCAGCGCAGCGGCGCGAGGGACGATGATACGTGTATGCTTTTATATGTACAAAATACCACGCCGGGCTCCAATTGTCAATGCCTTTTTCCTCCCTTCCGCTTTTTTTTGCAATCGTCCACCCAAAAATCCGCATAGAAAACCCCCTCCGGTGCCAAGCACCGGAGGGTGGGTGCGGGTGTGGGCCCCACCCGTTTAGAAAGGAAATAAAGTAGATGAAGAAGCTAGCTTATTTGCTTGCGCCAATCGCGCCATTACTTGACGATCTTCGTCGCGAACCGCTGGAGGATGGCTGCCGCCTGGGCGCGCGTTGCGTTGGCCGTGGGCTGCAGCTGGTTATGGTTGTTGCCGTACAGCAGCTCGGAGGCAACCGCCCACTGCAGGTCGCCCGTGGCCCAAGCGTGCGCTGACGGCGGAGGCATCCGCGAAGGTGCTCAGGTCTGCTTTCGGGCGCTGGTGTCGAGCTTCTTGAAGCTTGCATAGCGGCGCATCATCGCAGCCATCTGCTCCCGGGTGATCTTTGCCTCCGGGCTGAAGGCTGTCTCGCTGGTACCGTAGACCACGCCGTTGGCGCTGGCCCAGGCGATGGCGGGGGCGTAGTACATGTTCGCGGGGACGTCGGTGAAGCTGGTGTTACCCGTCGCTTTCGGCTTGCCCTCCATGCGGTAGAGCATGGTGACGAACATGCCGCGGGTCAGGGGCGTCGTCGGGTGCAAACGTCGTATCACTGGTACCGTACATCAGCTCATGCTCATAGACATAGCGAATGCTGTCCATATACCACTCCTGGGTCAGGTCGGTAAACGGCAGGTCAGCAGGTTCTTCGGGCTTTCTCAAGCTCGGCAATTCTTGCCTCGCAAGCAGTCAGCTTGTCCTGGGCCTCCTTGGAGACCAACGCCTGCTGGGCTTCGGTCAGCGCGTCGAACGCAGCGCGTGCGGCTGCGACGGCTTCTTTGTCCTCCAGGGTGATCTTATCTGCTGCGGGCAGGGGCGCTAATTGCCTCCGTGACCTTCGCCGCAGCGGCCTTGTCGGCAGCGTCGCCGTCCAGCTTGGCAAGCGCTGCTTCCACAACTTCCAGCTTCTCCAGGACCGACGCGCCAGCCCACTGCAGCAGACGCTCCTCGGTCTCGGTCATCGCGCCGCGGATGGCATCGACAGCCGCCTGGACCTCATCGCGGTTTTCCGTGGTGACAGAACCGGCCTTGGGCAGTTCAGGATCTGCGGATAGAGCTCCGCAGCCTTCGCGCTGACGCCCTCCTGCTTCGCCTTGCAGGCAAGCCCTTGGTGACCAGCGCCTGGTACTTCTCCCGAACGCTGCGCGCAACCGCCGCCAGGTTGGCATCATCCAGCTCCTCATACTGCTGGATCAGCGCTTCAAAGGTCCTTCAGATTTTCCGCCGTAAAATCGCTCGCCTCCGGCATCGCGTTCACACTGTCGGTGAAAAGCTCATACGGCATGCCCCAAATGACGTCAGGGGGCGCATTTTCCTTTGCTTCGGCTGTTCTGCCAGCTGCGACCAGTGCGTCGTAGACATCGTCGTACAGATCGTAGTACGCCTTACCGCAGGCAGTCGTCTGCATGAAGGTTTCAGGCATAGAGCTTGTGTCGACGTTCAGCGTCGTTGCCTTGGCGATCAGGGAATCGTACTTATCAGCGGTGAGCGTGTACCGCGCCCAGACGTTGCTGCCGTGCAGAATGTCGCCCAGACCGATGACCATGTCTTGGGCAAAACGCCGTCATTAGACCCATTGCTATAGAACAATCCATCTTTGTACATAGTCTCTTTGATTGTCTGTAGCGGAGTATGATTGCCATAAGCAAACTGCGTCTGGATCGGCACCAGCAGACGCGATGGCAGAAAGCACGCAGCCAATAGTATAAGCGTTGCCGCTGCTTGCGCCGTGGTAGCTTTGATTTTTGTCCAAAGGCTGGTGTACGTTCCGGAAGTATCCTGAACGTCGTGCAAGCTATCCACGTAATACACTAGTTCTTTTGTCGAAAGCTCACCGGACAAAGCAGCGATTGTCCATGCTCGAGTGTCGAGATCAAACGTCCGATTAAGTGCATTTTCTGTTGAAGCAGGATGCTTCAACCCAGCAGCTTGCGCCGCAAAAGTATACCAAACATCATTAGCAAATGGACCGGTACCACAGTCAATTAGACCCTGTACATAGTTGTAATGCTCATTCAAAACGCCGTTTTTCATATCGCGGAAATCATAGGGATTGCGACCAAGCATGATAATTTCCATGATGCAGGCTGCCCAGTCCGTAGCTTGAGTCATGGTATGCTTTGCGGGTGCATAACAGACTTTTTATCAAAGTCAAATGCCGGTTGATCTGATGTACCTGTTGTCGCCTTTGCCATAAAGACATTCCAATAGCTTCCGAAGGTATAACCGGGGGCAGTTAGATCAGTGTACCATTTGCCAAGAAGTTCTTTAGCAAGAGCTTTTGTGTCATCAGAGACTGTTGAAAATGGAATTGTACCATTTTCATAACGTGTAACAAAATAATACTTCGTTATAGTGTATTGGTCTTCGGCTTTAATTGTAAAGGCAGTAAAAAATCTTTTTTGGGGTCGAGTTCAACCTTCTCGCCGTTGGTATAATTTGTACCATTGATGGTAGCTGCAGAACCAGCAGGAAGCGTAATGACCATAGTGCCGTTCTGAGCAGATGCACTTGTATAATCCAGATAGTATGCGTAAGTATTTGCGTTAAACGGAATGTCTAATTTTACGTTACTAACGGAAAACCTCTGGGCTGGTTGCGCTGGAAGCATAAATAACACTAACAGGATATTCCGCTGTTTTTGCTACCATCTGCCGAGGTTACACGAATCGTAAAACCGGGATCATCCTGCCCTTTTAACGCCTCCATGTTCAAAAAGACACAAGAACCGACTTGTTTTCCAACAATCAAGCCTGAAGCATTTGAAACGATCTCCGCAGATGCACCAGCAGCCTTCGGACGTAACGAGTAATACCGCGTGTGAATAATGCTGCGTGCTATTTGCATCTGTTTTGTAGCGTATAGGCAATGCTAATGTGTATTTACTTGTTTCCTCGTTCCATACAAACGGGCAAGATTCTAATGGGGAGTCTTTATCGCCAAATCGCAACGCTGCGATAGACGCTAAATCTGTATCAGTTTTTTTCAGAGGAATCTGTTGCGGACTCGCCGATATAGTTAATCAGATAGACAACCGAATTGGTGCTGAAAACCGAGTGTGCTGCTTTCGTTACCTGTTCGGTCAATATATCTATCACCCAAGCCAGTTGTAGCAGAAGTAACACTGGGATCTAAATAGAAAGGAAAACGCATCGGTGTACACTTCCACGACATTCAGTCCGGGTTTTTCAACGTAAAGGCAGGACTGGAATAATCCTGCTCGTCCTTAGCATTACCGGCAAAAAATCCATTTGCAGGTAGACGCTCGCCGTTAACTACCACCCAGTTGCTCTGAGCCTTATTCAATAATATCCGCTTCGATTTGTATTGACTCGTTGTGTGCTTAAATCGTCACCACCGCTCTGGATCTGCGCACGAAGCACAATGGGAGTGGCAGATGTCTATTCCACGTATAACTGAGGCTTGTTGTATTGTACGATTGGTAAGGTTGCTTACCCAAAACGTTCCCGGAATCGTGGCGGTGCTGTCCTCATCAACGAGTGTTACAACCTGCGGCCGACGAGAAACTTCACGCTGTCTGTAATCATTATCGACAACAAGCGTATAGATATTGCCATCACTCAATTGGATATAATAACATTTTCCAGAGTGTGCGATATAGCAGAAGTTCCTTCGAAAAACCTGTTTCATCAGGTTTGCGCAAGCAGTCCAAATGCCCAGTTTTCCTCATCGACAGTCAAGGCTCCGCCTTCTCAAATCAAACTGATCTGCCGGTGAACCACTCCAGACTTTTTGAATGGTTACGCCGTCGGGAAGGACGCCGGTAAGTAATACTGGAGCCAAGAGCAATCGGCGAAAAATCCATCATATCAACGAGTCTGCCATTTCAAATAATAGACAAATCGAACCTTCAAGTTTCTCAATTTTTTGGTTGAAAGTACCGTTCAACTCAAAGGAACGCTCAACACGCTCACGCACAACAACACGTGCAACCGTACTGGTTACACTTTCGTTTCGCGCACCGCTTGTTCCCGTGACGACAACTTTTATAATATGTGGATTTCCAACGCTGTCGGTTGGCGGCGCATATGAAGAAAGCTTGCGTCGCTGGATTACTTCTGTTACAACATTATTGCTTGCACCCTTTGTACCACTGATACGTCAGCGTAACACCTTCCCAGCAGAAGCCGTCACAGACAATGGTCCAACGTACCATTCGGCTCACAAGATGTCACTATAGCTCAGATCCTTTGTAATTGTTGGAGTCGGATCAATTTCTTGAGTACCTGTTACAAATTTGAATTTGAAAATGCATTGTAACTCATAGTTTTCTTGTCACAACAGGCGTTCCAGAAGAAGGATCTACGCCCGTAATTGTGCCAAGATACAATGCGAGATAATCCGTTTCTCCGCTTCCATCTTTTAAGGAGACTTTAACTTGGGATTTTCCAAAAGAAATCTCGCCAGTTGATGGAAAATCCGAAGAAACCACTTCATTGTTTACAAGCGGTTTTGTTGTGTCTGTATGTGTTTTTTTGACATTTAGGCTAACAGTACCGTCCGGTAGAAACAGACGATGCTGCTTTTTGTAGAATTTTATATACCTGCCCGCTATCACTGGAGAGTGTTTCTAAATTACATACAAACGAGACTATATCCGCTGCATCCGTTACCGTTATTACATATTCTTTTGCATTGTATACGGCATTATCCTGTAGTGAAAATTTGTTTTTGTTGTCTTTTCCGTCTGGCTGCAATTTTTGCGTCAGCGTGATTGATTTGAAAAGGATATGGTCGAGCGCAATGGAGGTTGTCTCAGCGCCGAATATTTGAACACTTAAAAAAGCCCCAGGAGGGCAACTACCAAAAGTAGCGAAATTTATTTTTTTCTTTTACCATCGTGCTACACTTCCTTCAGTTGATATAAAGAGGGAACATGGGGCGTTGCCCCATGTTCCCTCAAGTGAGACATTAGTTGGAGCTTAGGCCAGCTCATAGTAGACGTTTGGAAAAACAGGGTAATTACATCGCCGTTCTGAACCGTAGTGCCGGTTCATATAATCCGTACCATCCGCATTTATTAACCCGGAAAATCCAGTCAGTTCCAGTGCCAAAGTGTAATCGGTTCCCGCCGTCAGAGCGAGGCGTTGCGACCAATGGGAGCCGTTGCTGCCCAGATTTTTCCGTGACTGCAGTCAAGACATACTGGCTATTATAATCCGCTGCGCTCTGCAGTCAAGTATACAAGCGCTTTCAATCTCAGCAGGCATTGCCGTTGGCATCCGTGATTGCAACGTCGATCCAGCAGCATTGCGAAGCTTTGCAGTAAGAAGCGTCATTAGAAATTGTCTGAACGGCATCATACACGGTCGGGTTGGAGCCTGTAAGCGTGACGCCGCGGCTGCCAATCCGGTCATGCCACTGCTACTGCGCTTGTAGATCACCACTGTAACAGTAACAGCATTTGTGCTGTCAATGGCAGCGAGGGCGGATGCGGTTAAGGCAAATATCATAACCATTGCCAGAACCAGAGCGATAAGTTTCTTCGAGTTCTTCATGTGTTCCTCCTTATATATTTCTCTTGTCCGTGCATACGGCCCGGCTCGACACTTCCGGGCTGCCGCGATGGGGTCAACTGGAACGCAGCATCGCGTAACTGCGGTTTTCCCCTGTCAAATTGCTTTGCGATCCCCGGCCCGCGTTCCCAAGCAGGACCGGGGACTCTACGCACTGGCTGCCGGCTCACAGGGGATGGAGCCTTGCTTTATACAAAACCGTTCCAGACGGATTGCATATAATATTTTGCTATGGGCGCTTACTCTGCGGCGTCTCGCCTCTCGGCGGCTGCCTGTTCTGCTTGCGCCGCTGCTGATTGGCTTTGCGTCTGGTTTTTTCTCCGCCTTGCGCTTTTCGCGCTGGATAAGCAATTCTGCCTGATACAGCTTTCGTGTTTTTCAGCGGCTTCGGGAAGTATTCCATACTGTGTTTCCACTCGCCGATACCCTCGACTGCATTTTCCACGAGCGGAAGTCAATAAATTCGCCGCCGATCACCTTGCATTTGCGCGGCAGGTGCCCCTGTGTACTCGTTATGCAATCTGTCTCTTCTAGCTATGTATAAGATTACATTATGAAATAGCCTGCCGCTGCGGTAATTTTCGTAAAAACAGCCCGGTATCATGCTTTATCCAACGGTAAAGCATATCGCCGGTGCGACATGCTTTATCCAACGGTAAAGCATGTCGGTGCGACATGCTTATCCCAGTGCATAATAGACCGGTGCGACTCATCCAACGGTAAAGCTATGTCGTACTGGTGTGACGCGGTTTATATTGCCTGGCTGGTAAACCAGCCGTGCCGGAATAAAATAATTCCAGCACGGCCGTTCTTTCCGTGACCCAATTTGCGTTCTCAGACGCCCACGCATCACCAAGTCTTTGGCTCATGCAGCCGGGCGCAGATCGTCGAGAAGATCAACGCCCCGCGCGGCTTCCTGCCTTCATGGGCTCGCCCACAATGGCCGCCTTTCGGCGCAAAGCCGCGCAGCTGCAAATACAGCGCAGAGGTAAAGCCCCGGACTCTCACCGGGTTCCTTCTAATCCCCGCCACGCAGCAGCGGCGTGAGGGACGATGATACGATGTATGCTTTTATATGTACAAAAATACCACGCCGGGCTCCAATTGTCAATACCTTTTTCCCTCCTTCCGCTTTTGCAATCGTCACCCAAAATCCGCATAAGAAAACCCCGCCGGTGCCAAGCACCGGGGTGGGTGCGGGTGTAAGCCCGCACCCGTTTAGAAAGGAAATAAAGTAGATGAAGAAGCTAGCTTTATTTACTTTGCGCCAATCGCCATTACTTCACGATCTTCGTCGCAAACCGCTGGAGGATCGCAGCCGCCTGGGCGGGTCGCGTTGGCCGTCGGCTGCAACTGGTTATGGTTGTTGCCGTACAGCAGCTCGGAGGCAACGGCCCACTGCAGGTCGCCCGTGGCCCATGCGCTGACGGCGGAGGCGTCCACGAAGGTGTGATGTCCGCTTTCGCGCTGGTGTCGAGCTTCTTGAAGCTTGCGTAGCGGCGCATCATCGCAGCCATCTGCTCCCGGGTGAGATTCGTGTTCGGGGAAAACGTCTTATCACTCATACCGTAGACGATGCCGTTGTTGGCTGCCCACGTTACCGCGTCCGCGTAGTACGCACCGGCCGCCACATCCGTGAAGGCCGTCGTACCGGTGACCCGGGCTTGCCCTCCATCCGGTAGAGGACGGCGACGAGCATGGCGCGTGTCATCGCAGTGTTCGGAGAAAACGTGGTGTCGCTTGTACCGGCAAACAGTCCTTCGTTGTAAACAAAAGCAACATCGTCATAGAACCAATCCGAAGTGCGAACATCCGTAAACGGAAGCTTGTCGGCCGTGATCTCGTCCATTTCTTTTGATTGCGCGTTCCAGCAGCGCTGAAACCTGGGCGCAGCTTTTTCGCGGAAGTAATGTTTTCCTGTGCGGTGAGAAAATCTCTGTAAGCTTCTTCCACCTGTATCTCCATAATCTTCCTTGTTGAAGCTGTGATAATGGTCAGTCAGTTCACTTATTGCCCGACTCTTTGCGTTTTAAAAGTGCGTTGTACGCGGTTTCTGCGCCAGTGAGCTTGTCAGATACCGCTGCGGCACCTGTTTCTGTTCGCTATCTGTCAGCTTATCATACGCCTCGCGCGCTGTCCTAATCGCTTCATAGCTGTCCTCATCAATCGGATCAGGGTACCTTGATTTTTCAATCACGGCTTCAACTTCGATAGCTCCTTCGATGGCTTTGAGCTTGCCGAGAACCGACGCACCGGCCCATTTCAGAAGCTCTTCATCCGCATCGGTCATCGCCTTACGGATTTCATCTACACAGAAGCCTTCGCCTGTTCTCTGTTGCTGTCATTGATGTTGGAAGCATTGGGGAGGGCGAGAATGTCGCTTATAGAGGTCATTGCCGCGCGGTTGTTGCGCTTTAAGGGGAGAGTCCCTTGGCGCAAGCGCCAAATACTTCGCCAGGATGTCGCTTCCAACGTATTTTCCGGCGGAATCATCCATTGCTTCATACTGCGCGATCAGCTTTTTCAAGGGCGTCAAATCATCCGCCGTCGGTTCGTTTGCGTCGCGCATCTTGCTGACTTCGTCGGCAAAGACTTCATACGGCATACCCAAATGATGACATCGGGGCGCATTTCCTTTGCCTCGTCGTTTTTTCTGTCGGCTGTCACCAGGGCCTCGTAGACTTTGTCGGCGTACAGATCGTAGTACGCCTTGGGCCGTGATGGTCTGGCGGAGAAGGCTTCCAGGCATGGAGCTCGTGTCTCGACGTTCAGAGCCTTCGCCGCTTGGCAATCAAATCGCTGTACTTATCCGCCGTGAGGCGTATGGCGCGCCCAGACGTTGCTTCCGTGCAGAATGTCACCCAGTCCGACAACCATGTCCTTGGCCATCGCACCACTGCCGTACTGCCGGAGCTACGCTTCGCAGTGAGCGGCGTGTCTTTGATCGTCTGCGGCAGGGTTTTTTCCGCCGTAGGCAAACTGCTTATCAGGATCGGCGCCCGCAGAAACGCGATGGCAGAAAGCACGCAGCCGATGGTGTGAGACATTGCCTGCCGCCGGTGCTGCTATGAGCCTTTTTGTCCACAAGCTGGTGTAGGGTTCCGCTTGTGTTCTGGCTGCCATGCAGCGCATCAATATAACCGACCAAATCCCGCTGTCTCAATTCCGTCGGCATTGGAAAGTGATGCAATCGCCCACGAACCGAATGTCCAAATCAGCATTTTCATTTTGCTGCCGCGTTCCGGCCGCTGTCTGAAGCTTGCTCTGCGGCGCGCAAACTGCTGCCCCCAATGCCCATATGGTACATGTGTGTTGCTTGCAAAGGGACGGAAAAAGCTCAGCTTGACCCTCCACATAGTTATAGTGTTCTACGCTCACTTCATTCACATAACGAGGGGAAGTCCATGGATTGCTTAGCCCAACACTTGACAATCTCCAGAATGCAAGCGCTCAGTCGGTGGACTGCTTCATTTCATGTCTTGCCGGATCTTTTACATGCTTGCCGCTGAAATCATATTCACTACCGTCTTCATTTCCGGTTGCTCTTGCAATCGCAATAGCTTTTAAACTCCTGCATGCTCTCCAGCGTATCGTACCATTTCAGAAACATGTGTCCTTGGCCAACTTTTGGGCTAATAAATCGTCGCATAGGGGATGGTGCTATCATCTTTGTACCGCGTAGTAACAAAATAGTAGCTCTTTTCAGTAACAAAATCCCGCTGCCGCGTAATTGTCAGACGGCGAAATCTATAACAGGGCTGAGCGTAATCACGGTACCGCTGGTAGCTACCATCGACGGTAGCCGTTGCGCCCTCGAGACAATGCGCGGTCATCTTGCCGTTTGCAGCAGATTTTTACTCGCAAAGTCAGATAGTAGGCATAAGTGTCCCCAAACAAACGGAGGCACATCTGCTTATCTACGCCAGTAATTGTGACCTGCGGCGCGGTTTCGCTGGATGTATAAACGATTTTGACAAAGTGTGCTGCGTTGCGCTGCCGTCAGCCGAGCGAAACACAGATGATAAATCCGGAATCCGCTTTCCCCTGCAGCACATCCAGGTCTAATAAAGACACAGGGCCAACCTGCTTACCGGCAATCAGGCCGTCCGGATCCGTTATGATCTGGACATTTGCACCAACGGCAGCCGTGCAGAAGAGCGAAAAGAAAGAACGCTTTGGTAAAATTATGTAATAAAGAGCATGGCGCGCTCTGATTGGTAAGCGGACGGTACGCACAGCTGGTGATTCGCTTCTTCATCCCATACCATTGCAGCACGGATCCATCTTGCTGCCCGGTGCGCCATGCCGAAGCGCGGTGACCGACGCTGTCAGTATTCGCGCTTCATCGGCGGCAGTTCTGTTGCGGACTCGCCCTGATAGTCGATCAGACACCCCACGCTGCTGGTATCAGCAACAGGTGTGCTGCTTGAGCGCCAAGCGGAGTCATACGCGATATCGCTCATGCCTGAATAGCTCTCTCGTTTCGATCGGGCGCGATGCAGTAAATGAAAACGCGTTTGTATAGACCTCAACAACGTTGAGTCCGGCTTGAGCGTAAACGCAGAGTTGAAAATTTTCATTTCCATCGGAAATTCCGGAGAAGAATCCGCTTTCAGGGAAGCCGCTCGCCGTTAACAACCACCCATTTCGTTTGTCCTTTATTCCAATAGAAATACTTCGTCGCAGCACCGGCTTCTATTTTTTTGAAGTCAGGTCTTCGCCGCCGCTTTGCACCTGCGCAGCAGAATTGCCGGTGAGTCGGATTGCAGTGTCCCGCGGATGACGGAGGTTTTGTGCCGGCCGATTGGAGATTCGCTACGAAGAACGCGTTGAATGGGGCGTTGTAGCGTCGCTCTCATTGTAAAAGCTGAACGACTTTTTGGGCTCACGCGTAAGAGTCTGTTCACTGGCGTCGTTGTCAGCTACAAGGGGGTGTAGACCGTACCCGTCGCTACAGCCCAGATAGTAGCACTTTCCCGCGATTGTGCGTCACACCTTCGGGTTCGTTCGAATGAGGTTGTAATGTTCAGGCTGAATTCACCGGTATCATCATCTGTTTTTGAGCGTAGTCGGTCGCTGCTCAGATCAAAAGCGTCGACAGGCAGGGGCGGTCCACACGCGCTCGATTGTTATATGGTCTGAAGCCTACCAGTCATTTCAGGTTGCCGCGCGAGGGGAACTCGTTCTTTCCGATGAAAGGGTGAGACCATTTCAGATAATAAACCGTGTCGCTGCCGGAGAGCTTTGCTACCGGCTGGTCAAAGGTGTCCAGCGAAAGCTCTGGGAAGAGGCTTCGCCTTGGACACGATGCCTGACCGCGCTGTCAGCGCTACCAGGTCAAAGCGCCGTCCGCCGTGCCGGTGACCCGCAACCTTGTAGAACGCGTGATGCCGGGGTGGAGTTGGAGGGGTAAAACGACGCCGTTGTTGCGCCTTCAATTTTTTGTAGTGACATTATCCGCCGCGTTCGTTCCGCTTTGTACCGCACGTGATAATCGAAATTGCAGCCTGTTTCTACAATAGCTTCTACGCTCAATGTCAGCGATTCACCCGGTGCGCAGAGATGTCACCATAGGGTGAGATTTTTTTGTCAGTGTAGGCGTTGGGTCAATTTCTGTCCTTCGTAGACGAACTGGAAACTGCAGGCGTAGGAAACAAGAATAAGCTGTATCTGAGTGCCTCCATCAACGTTGTTCCATTCCTACCCCTAGTAAAACAAATACGCACTTTTGACCGTTGCCATTTGCAAGTTCACCGTAACTGTTTCACCGGTGTTTATGGTGGCGGTTGTGGGGAAATCACTTTTTCAACAACATTGCCATCTTCTGCAATTGTCGCAGTATATACAGCATTTCTGGTTAATATCAACCGCCGTCTGCGCGTTTTACCAGGGAGAAACTAGAATGTACAGCTTCCGTCGTTTGCATAAGTGTTTTTAAGGTTACCGATGCTTCTTTTGTCGGAAGTGTAACGACACTAGTTCATTACAACGGCGCCTTTATTGAACCGACGTAGTATTGAGTTTTGCTTGGCTTTATATGTTGAAGCCGGTATATGGAACTGATAAGGCAATAGAATTCCCGCCCCCAAACATATAGCCATAAAGATTTCTATAACAGTCTTAGTGTTGTCCGCTGCCGAAACACTTTTGTACAGGCCAGTAGCCAACAGTACGAAATAGCAGTACCGAAAGTGATCTTCTTTTCGTCTCCAGCCATTCCTCCCTTATTGTACTCGTTTATGCGATCTGTCTCTTACAGCTATGTACTTGACGATCTTCGTCGCGAACAACTGGAGGATGGCTGCTGCCTGGGCACGCGTCGCGTTGGCCGTCGGCTGCAGGGCTCGTTATGGTTGTTGCCGTAAAGCAGCTCGGAGGCAACGGCCCACTTCATATCGTCGTTGCCCAGCTGCTGATGGTCGCGGCATCGGCGTAACCGGACAGATCCGTCGTCGCAGTGACGTCGATCTTCTTGAAGCTTGCGTAGCGGCGCATCATGGCGGCCATCTGCTCCCGGGTGATGTTGCCATCCGGGGCTGAACGCCGTCTCGCTGGTGCCGTAAGACCACACCATTGGCGTTGGCCCAAGCGACCGCGTCGGCGTAGTACGCGTTCTCCGGGACATCCGTGAAGCTTGTGCTGCCGGTGACCTCGGGCTTGCCCTCCATGCGGTAGAGCATGGTGACGAACATGCCGCGAGTCAGGGGCGTCGTCCGGCGCAAACGTCGTATCCGTCGTGCCGTACATCAGCTCGTGCTCGTAGATCGTAGCGGATGCTATCCATGTACCAATCCTGGGTCAGGTCGGTAAACGGCAGGTTCAGCAGGTTCTTCCGGCTTTCTCAAGCTCGGCAATTCTTGCCTCGCAAGCAGCCAGCTTGTCCTGGGCCT
>VOFC01005134.1_pt1 | contig 18569 bp, 28 predicted proteins | sample 5384161 | NCBI WGS metagenome assembly VOFC01 (sample SAMN12384722, study PRJNA508395) | human gut metagenome | isolation source: healthy gut B | host: Homo sapiens
TCCGCCGACGGACGCTGCGTCGCAATGATGAGGTGCATACCCGCAGCGCGGCCCATCGCGCCACGCGGCAGATGCTCTCCTCCACCTCTTTGGCGGCGCAGAGCATAAGGTCGGCCAGCTCGTCGATAACGATGACGACCTGCGGCAGCGTCTGCCCGTCGGGTTCGTTCTTCTGCAGGGCATTGTAGCTTGCCAGATCGCGCACCTGCGCCTCGGAAAACAGGCGGTAGCGCTTGAGCATCTCCACGACCGCCCACTGCAGTGCGCCGGCCGCCTTCTTGGGGTCGGTCACAACGGGGATGAACAGGTGCGGGATGCCGTTATAGATGCCGAGCTCGACCATCTTCGGGTCGATCATGATCAGGCGCACCTCATCCGGCGTCGCCTTGTAGAGCAGGCTGAGGATGAGCGAGTTCATACAAACGGACTTACCCGAGCCGGTCGTACCGGCGATGAGCATATGCGGCAGCTTGGAGATGTTGCCGATGATGCAGTTGCCGCCGATGTCCTTGCCGACGGCAAACGAGGAGCTTGGACTTGGCGTTGCGGAAGGCGGAGAATCAATGATGTCACGCGCAGGCGGACCGCGCTGACGATCTTGTTCGGCACTCATTGCCAAAACCGAGACGCTAATTCCATATTGTTGATTTCCAACTGATGCTCGTAAACTATGTGGGCAAATTTTTAAGCCCATTTCTCCCAAATCAGTTGCTCAATTCCAATTTGTGCGGATTCATCAAAAACCTTATAGCTTCATTGATCTCCATTCGGGAAAATCCGTTGCACGGTGACTGGGATAGTTATGCGTCCGTTCGAATCGCAGGCATTTGCACCTTCCGGAAGTTTCGGATCGAACGCGGATGTTTTCGCCTTGTTCGCCTGTAACAGGGTTCTGCCACACCACCATGCGCGGTTTCGTATGAGGAACCGCCCATGGAAAAAGTCTGCTACTGTCAGACCGCGCCCGTCTTCCTGATAACCGCCTTCATACTGGTTGGCTGCAGTGGCTCCTCCCCCATAAAGTCTTTGCGAAAAGCCATTTTCTCCCCGCTTTCTCTCATTATTCCTTATCATCTCCATACTGAGCATCGTTGAACATTACATATGTAATGATAAAGCCCAGTGCAGTTGCCAACAGCATCACACCGCTTGCCACGATCGGGGGGGACTGAACAGGGTTTGCCGGGTCGATGTAGCCGGGAATCTTAAAGTGCCAAACCCAGGAATCGTATAAACTGCGAAGCCCAAAAGTCCACCTACACCGCAGGCAATTGCGCTAGACACACAGGTCACAACCAAATATTTCATGCGAGGCATAACGATTGCATGGGTTGCCGGTTCAGTAACAAAGAGGGCAGAAACAGCTGCCGGAAAAGGCCAGTTCTTTCAGTTTTTACTCTCTTTGTCTTGCACAGGATACCAAGCGCAACACCCAGAACCGCAAAGCTCACGACGCAGAGATGCATAGTTCGGGAAGGAGTGCCTGCCATGACATCCATCAGCGCCGGCAGAACGATTACGCTGTGAACGCCCAGTACCACAAGGATCTGATAGAATCCGCCAATAACCACATCAAACAGGATATGATTAAAGTTATACAGCAGGTTCATTACAAAGCTGACACCATCTGCCAGCAGGTTGGCTGCCGGTCCTACCAGCATATATCCGATAGGAACCGATGCAAAAAATCAGCATCGGGGTCAAAAACCTTTGACCATATCCGGCAGATGCTTATTCAGGAACCGCTCAGCGTACACTGCCAAGATTACAGTAAAAATGCAGGCAACACCGTGGATGTATAGGTGTTATTGAAAACATGGCCGAACAGCTCAATGTCCACACCATTGATCGAAGGGATGCAAAGCGCCAAGCCCCTGTAACGGCTGTAAAAATATCAGATTTCATTCGCTTTTTGCAATATTATAGCCGATCGGCGCCGGAAGGGAAAGAACGGAGCATTTGCAATACCGGAAAGCAAAACATAAATGCCTGCCTCTTTACTCATCCACCCCAGTGCTGTAATAAGTGCAAGAATACCTTTGATGCGTACCTGCTGCACACAGCATCATTGCCGAAAGGAGAAAATGCTCTTTGCAATAAACGGGAGAATTTTGCTGTAAAAAGGTTTATTTTCCTCAGACTGCTGTTTAGACGGTTTCCGCAAAGCGGTAATTTTACATACTTCGTCACTTAGATTTCCTGCACGTGCACCAATCAGCACCTGATACTGGCCCCTGCAACCATAACACCCAGCACGCCATTAGTCTTTTTCAATTGTTCGGTCTGTGCCTTTTTCACATTCTTCAACTCAAAGCGCAGACGAGTGACGCAATGCGTCAGAGAAATAACATTTTTCTTCGCCACCGACCAGTTCAAGAATTTCTTTTGCCAGTTCAGCACCATTTTTCTTTTTCTGCCATTCCAGGAACCTCCCTGTTCCTTTCCTTCCAGCTGCAGGGTCAAGCCGACCGCGTTCCAATTCTGCACTGATAACGCCCCTGCACCTGATTGACTCTTTTGCCAAATTCACTACACCGGCATCTTTGAGCATAAGATACAGCGTGCCCCACGCGGGAATCGTCCGGCTGACATTCTCCTGACCTCCGATGTACGGATAAACGCTTTGTAAGATGTCCTGTTCTGCCATTGCAGTGTCCTCCTTGTGAATGTTCGGATATATGTAATTCCTGTGCACAGAATACATCAAAGTAAAAATCCGGAGCACTTCACCACAACAAAATCGGCAGGAAGCTCCCTCGTTCTTTGCGTAAGTCCGCCCGGATATCGCGCCATTTCAGGCTATCGCTCCAGAAACCAAGCTTTCTGTTTATTCTTGTTCTCGCTCATACACGCGCTGGATATGCATGATGAGGTATACAACTTCATCATCGTTGCAATCCCATCCGTAGGTATTCTTCAGATATTCTACGACCTTCAATGTACAGGCATAAATATCGGGATATTCACGCATTAAGGTTCTCGAAGATTGCTGGATATATTATCCGTCTGTACGCCTGCCTGTAATCGCTGAATCAAAATAACGCAGATGGGTTGCAAACCTGCTGTAATTGTAGCTATCCTTATCCAGCTGAATGTGCAAGCTGCTTTCCACGATTTCGTTAACTTTGGCAATCACCTGCATACTCAGCATCAGGCTGTGCATATCGCCGCTTTCTGCTTCGGCATTGATAAAATGCATTGCGATGCTGATTGCTTCGCTTGCAGGCAGGTTCATTCCAGTCTGTTCGTTCAGCATCTTTAATGCCATATCTGCCATAGGCTGCTTCTCTAGGATATAGATGGCGAATATCATAAGCAATCGGTGTGGTCGGTCCACACACCTTTTTTCAGGCGCTCCGCTGCAAACTGGATATGGTCAGCCAGTGTAAATGGAAGATTCGGATTCAGGGGAACAGTCCAATTCAATGCCTGCCTGATGCAATGTCAGCACAGACCATTCATTCCAAGGTACTTCCGGGTCAACATCGTAAAATGTACGCTCAATTTTGGAAAAGATGCGTCCAGTTTGTATGGCATTTGTGGAAAACCAATTCCTTGTCTGAACGAGATACTGCGCCATGACCTCACACGCTTTCTGTGGGCGAGCCGGACAACGCCGCTGCAAAACAGGGGCAGGAACTGCGTTCGGTGTGAACGGTGACCATGAGCAGGGGCTTTGCCTTTTCACACGTTTTGCTCTGCAAAATTTTCAACGTGCATTGCGGTTCGACTTCTGAAATTTTCAGTGTTGCACGGAAAGGGCGAAAGCAAGTATCGACCTGTGGCCACAAATTTTCAATGCTTGAAAATGTTCTGTCACATGGTCTGCCACTTGTTGGGGAGTGCCTTCCCAAACCCTGCTCCAGCTTCGCACCGTTGGTTTGCGCAAAAGCGGCGTGTCGCATTACATAGCCCTCTCCATCCCGGAGCGGGCATTTATCATTTTCACAGGAGGTCGAATATGGCTGAAATGAAAAGTCCGAACGTACACGCAAAGAAGAACCGCAATGACACTTGCCATTGCGGTCGCCGGTGTCCCTGACAGCAGTGCTCTGCCCGATCTTTGCGGCGTTGTTGTAAGATGAGATAACGTCCAGCGCATCCTCGCCCCGGTGCAGTCGATGGAAATTTTCTCCCATTTCGGGTAGTGCGGCTCCCACGCAACCGATGTCCATGTTGAATTTGCAGGCTCTTCCATCGTATGCTGCTTTTACCGTTTCATCGCCCCAGTTTTGCAACGAAAGTCTGTTTTGTGAAATAGACGTTTGTTGGTTATTTTTTTTTTTTTTTTTAAATTTCGTTCGATGATATGTTATATATGGAAAAATATTGCATATAGGCAGGTTGCACGATTTTTTTGAGATGCTATACTTCTCCTTGTGGCATACGGTTTGCTGCACACGAACACAACAATAACGCAAAAGAGAGGAACACCGCAATGAAAAAACGGTTGCTCGCAGGCTTGCTCGCAACGAGTATCGCACTGAGCATTTCGATGGGAGCTTTCCCTGCAATGGCAGCAACAAACGACGACTTCGTCGAAGACTGGGAGGACATTGCCGACTTCACAGCCGACAGTTACTCTTCCGGCTACTCTTCCTCGGAACAGCTTTTTGACGACATCATCTTCTTTGACTTGGATGAAGAAGTAGACGACACCGCAGCAGGGAAGTCATCGCAGAAGAAGATGCCAACGATTCGAGCGACACCGAGATTGATAGGGCAGCCGATTCAATCGAGGAGACAGAGTCCGGAGGACGAAGTGCAAGACACGGATGCTGCCGAAGATCGGAACGATTGGGAAGACTCGGACAAAGAAACAAAGTCAGGCACACAGAACCCGGAGGAAGCAGGCCCTCTGATGCAGAAATCGAGGAGGATGTGCCGGATTCGTGGGAGGAAACGCCGAAGATCGACAGCGACTTGGAGGCAGCCATCGCTTCCGAAGATCCGTTCTCTTATTATGACGATAATGCGTTTGAAGAAGGAATGGATGACGACATTGCGCTGCTGGCTACCGGAAAAACCATGGCGCACGAAGACTACGCATACACCGATGTTTCGTCTGGCACAGAGTACATGGTGGACCTCTACACGGACCACACGGCAAAATCTGGAAACTGACCACCTCCTCCGGCGAAGCCGGGGTGTATCCTTCAAGTACGATCATTACACAGGCGATGACGGACGTGCAGGAGCCGGACCCTATACGGTCACCGAACTGAGCTTATCCTATTGGAGTGGTGTGACTTCGGACAATAACAACTATACTTCGCTGGTACTGCCGGATACCCTGACCGACATTGGTGGCTCATTATCCGGCTTCAAAAAAGGTAGAGGAGATCACCATTCCGGGCAGTGTCAAAGTTTTCAATGCGACTCTGCAAAACATGAAGGAATTGAAGACCCTGACCTTCGATGAAGGCGTGGAGGAGATTGCTTCGGGATCGATCGTATCCGGCTGCACGAAACTGGAAACCATCAACCTGCCCAGCAGCCTGCAAAAACTCTCAGGGACGGGCACCTTTTCCGGCGCATCGGCGCTGACGAATATCACGCTCCCGGAAGGCATTGCGATCACAGAGGGTTCCACCTTCAGCGAGTGTACTTCTCTGAAATCGATCGAGCTTCCGGCCTCCATTACAACGATCCCCAGCTATATGTTTGCAGGCTGCTCCGCTTTGGAGCATGTGACGGCCAATGGGACCATTACAGCCATTGGCAACGGTGCCTTTGGAAGCCGTTTTGGAAAAAGACCGCCGATACAGCCTTGACGGAGATCCCGGATCTAAGTCAGGTCACGTCCATTGGAAACCGTGCATTTTACGGCTGCTCGGCATTGGAAAACGGTTGACCTTCACAGCGTTACCTCCATGGGATATGGCGCTTTTCAAGGGTGCGATGCGTTGTCCGGGGAGATCGACCTGAGCAATCTGGAGGCAATCCAGGAAATGCATTCTGCTATGATTCTAACATCACCTCGGTCATTACCTGCCCCACGCTGAAATCGATCGGGGATTGGGCGTTTATCGACGCTGGGATCTCAACCATCTCGCTGCCGGAGACGCTGAATTCCATCGGAAGTTACACGTTCTATCGGGCCTCTTTGAGCGGCACCGTTGCACTACCGGATAGCCTGACTCAACTGGGTGCGAATGCATTCAGTAAATGTGAAACTGTCAAAGCCATTCAGATCGGCTCAGGGCTCAAGGATATCCCTGCGGATGCTTTCGATGATTGTACAAATCTAAAAACGATCACGGTAAACAATCGTCAGGAGGATGTGACCTATCGAAAAATCGATGGGGTTACCGTCACATATACCATCCCGTCTCTGACGGCTGACAACGACAAAGGTCTCCGCTGCAGCAGATGCCTTGAGCTTACAGGACGCGGTCAATCAGGCCGCGTCAAATGGAACGCCAGTCACCATTGAAAAAGACATTCGTTTGGATGAACCCGTTAGGATAGCCGCAGGGCAGCGGGTTGAAATCACTGCAAATGCAAGACGAACTACAACATTTTTTGGCAATAAGAACAATAATCTTACGAATCTGTTTGTGGTGGAAGAAGGCGGTGAGCTTTCGCTGACCGGCGCGCTGACATTGGGCGGCTGGAACAATACCGGCAGCATTCTTGTCAATCATGGCAAAACGACGATAGATGGCGATGTTGTAATCGAAAAGTCCACTCTGGGAAGGGAACGACGTGGGCGTTATTGAGGACAACGGCTCAAGTGCAGAACTCATTTTGGAGAACGGCACCATCCAGAACCATAAGATCCGCGGTGCACTCAGCGCCTCGATCCGAGGTCACAGAAGGCGCATCGTTTACCATGAATGGGGGCACCATTCAGGCCAACATCGCGAATACCTCTTCCAGCGATTCCTCCTCCCCCCGCAGTACTGCTGCTGGGTGCAAGCACGTTTACCATGAACGGAGGCTCCATCTGCAACAACAGCGGCCAATGTGGAACAGCTGTTTACCTTACGGCTTCCAGCAATGCCGCAAAAGCCCGTTTTTACGATGAATATGGCGGATCCCTAAGCAACAATGAAAGCCGCTCGTATACGCCGAAACTCCACACCTACGGGTGCTGTTTTTGTAAAAAGTACTCCGCAGAGTTTGTTTTTGAACGATGGCACCATTACCGGCAACTGTGCCCACGACGGAGCCGGTGGCGGTGTGGCAGTTATGGATGAATTGCCAACGGAAGAACATGGCACCGCCTTTACGATGAACGGCGGTACCATCTCGAACAATACAGCATCGGGGTATCGTTGTTGGCGGCGGCATTTACTCCTGCTCGAATTATGTCTCTTTGCTGGGAGGACGAATCGAGAACAACTCCGCCTACGATGGCGGCGGCGTGCTACAGTGAGGGCAATACCGAAATCTATACGACCCTGCATTCAGAATGCTCTGATCACGGGGAATACTGCGGACCAAGGCGGCGGTCTGTGGTTCTGCCCCACAGGTGATGCGAAGCTGTATATGCAGAATGGTGCTGTGATCTATGGGAATACGGCAGCATCGGCAGGCGACGACTTCGCTTCGCCGGAGGTTGCGATAGGCGCAGGCGGAAACGGCGGTGTTACCCTGCCGGATTATTTTTCCCAATGGCAAAGTGATCCAGTGGTTCAGCGACGGCTTCCTGTACGCTCCCGCTGGAAATCGCGGTACATCCGGGCAGGGAACCCGATACAATACGGTTGAGTACGCCAAGCGTGTGACAGGGGTACAAAACGAGAAAAAGGGATTGGCGTTGAAATCCGTTGTTTCGGACGGTGTGTCGATTCCTGCAGTGGGATCGCTTATCATTACAGGCAATCAGGCTTCGCACGGTGGTGGCGGTATTGGTGCCAACGGCGGCGTGGTCATCGGCGAATCGACCTCCCTGTCCCTATTCGATCTCGGTAAAAAAGCCTGGGATAATCCGGGCCATGAGGACACCAGCCTTCCGGCGTGACGATTCACCTGAAGGAACGCGACACCTGGGGATATTGTAAGCACAGCAGAGCTGACCGGCGAAAATGGATGGCAGTATACCTTCACCAATCTTCCGCTTTCGCCAAATCACTACACGGTGACCGAGCAGCCGCTAGAAGGATATAAAGCGACCTACTATCAGGATGCAGACGGAAACTTCATCATTACCAATACCTATTTGACCACACCTACGCCGGATGTGCCCGCTGTAACGATCTCTGTCCCGGTGGAAAAGAAATGGGTCAATGATTACAAGTGGGAACGCCCTGCAAGCATCCATGTTTCTCTGTGGAACGGCGATGCAAAGGTCAAAAAGCAGACCTGACTGCAGATATGGGCTGGACGTATATTTTTTGAAGACCTGCCCAAAGGCACCTACTCCGTAACAGAAGACGCTGTGCCCGGTTATGAGACCTTGATTGAGCGCAGCAATGCGGGTGGTTTCATCATTACCAATACGTATGAACGCCCAACCGTGCATTTACTCCCGGACAAACTAAAAACCACTTCATCCGACAACGACTTGACGGCATTAGTTCGAGCGACCGCACACCATAAACCAAGTCTTGGAGGATACGACTATGACGAAACTGCTTTCCTGCCGCTATAACATGGACACCAACCGGGTGGAAGCCCGGTTCGCAGATGGCACCATCATTGCCATCGACTGCACCGCTGTGGAGGATGAATACGGCAGCTCCTCGGCGCAACGGGCAGAGCTGGACTGGCTGCTGTATAATAAGCCCTTGGAGTATGCGCAGATGGTGCTGAGAGGGTTCCAACTATTAGAAAAATCTACCATATTGACAGCCCAAAATATCGCCTTTTAGTCGCTTTCCAATCTTCCTAATCCAATATTTGATGGAATTGGCACACACTGTGGATGGGTATGCCAAATTCCCATATAATAGCTTTTTTGCCTTTTCGCTTTTTACAAAAACAGCTCGTGGGTGTACATCTCGTATGCAAAATCGGACTCCTATTTCTTTCATCACATGAATAGGGATGCGAAACATTTTCTAGGGATATATTTTCATTTCTTTATGCTGATATCCAACAATATAACATTTGCCACTTTCCGGTTTTTCCTCAGTGTCCTGTATCCATGTTCTCATCTCATCTATAACTGAGCTTAGATATCAGCAACTTTTCCATTTGGAAGTTGCACTTTTACACACCTATTTTTCATCCGTACATCCACACAGCAACGACATACCTCCATTGAAATTTAATTTCAGATACTTTCACACCATTTGATGAAACATCCAACAAAAATGCTTTCCGTAAGTTCTCCTTCTTGTATTTTTTTCCAATCGTCTCCATCAATGCAGCCTGTCGTTCGCAATATCGTTGCCGTACCATATGCCGTTCCGTTCCTCCACAGCCATTTCTTATTATGCTTGATTCCATATCTGTCTCATCATTTTTTGTGATCTATTATTTGTCAATTCACCACTTTCTGCTGTGTAAAGGCATTCAAAATATTGTTTCATAGTTCACCACTAAGATATGGCTATATACACCACCTGCCCAAGCCATGCAAATATCACTGAGTCATACACTTATTATCTTTAAGAATTTATTAAATTTAAGCTGAATATCACTGTTTCCAACTGTAAACACTATCATATCAATCGTTGCGACATTTCCTCAACAAGTGTTTTCATCTATATTTTTTATCAATAGCTACTACTTTATTTCTGGATGCGAGCAGTTCAACAATGTTGCCCTTCCATCATCCGCTTTATTACTTCCTCTTCCAATTCCACCATACGCCCAACGACATACATTTGCATCTTCTAACTCATCGCCATCGTATATTTTTAGATTTGTTGTCCATTTTTCACTTATTTCAGATGCGGGACATAACTACCTAGTGACCCTGCTCCTATTATCAATACTTTCTTTTTAGCAAGTTTTTGTCATTTCCTATTTGCTCATTCAAATACAAATAATCTTTTCTCTCTGTAAAAAAATGTCTCAACTGATGTTGTGTCATCCAAATATTTTTTCTAGTTAAACTATATCGACCGGTACGCTTGCAGACAATCTTTACCGCAAATACGATATTCACATTATTTAGTTTCATACCAAAAACAAGTATAAAGTTTTGTCTTTCCGATATAGTCATTTTTAGAGTTTCATATGTTCCACTACTAATGTGTTCAATTTGCTTCGCATAAACAATATTTCGGATATCTTTAATTGTCCAGCTGTATCCTCGATGTGGTGGAACTATTTCTCTATTATCCAAGATTGGGATATAATACGCATTATTTTCCAGATGTTTTTTTCCACTTGCGTTCTACGCCTTTTCTTTCATCTATATCAGAGAGTGATATTCCTCTCTATGACTCGCGCAATCTTTCCACAATAATACACATCCATTTCTGAAAAAGTTTTTTTCATTCGTCAAATATACATTAAATTTATTTTTTCCTGTAGCAGTGCTATTCCAATAGAGCATAAATTCTTTTTGGAATTCACGTTCCTGCTCACATTTATTCATAGAAAGAAGTTCTATTAATCTATCAATCGCATCAACAATTTTTTCTTCATATGAAATTATCGAATTAACTATGCCTTCTTTATCATATAGGCAAACTGCTCTATATTTTCCACTCGGCAAAGCTTTGAGGTCAGGGAATGTTTCATCCTCTAGCATGACATGTGGTATACTTAGGCCGTCATCATTATACAAATATATCACAACATCTAAATCTTGCCGTTCCTTTGATGGCAAAAACAAACAAAAACTGTTTCCCCATACATTGAAATAAGAAACACTGTTTCAATAATTTCTTCGACAATAGAGATTTCATCATAAGTGGCAAAGTATTTCCTTAACGGTTATTTTATTATCCAAAGCTATGCTCCCTGTCTATTTTGTACGGCCGCAAAGAACCAAAGGTCTTTAGCCGGAATACTAAACTCTGTTCCTAAGACTTTTTGAACATACTCACCCGCATCGTGCTCCGACTCAACATTAACTGCATTCGTAAGATTATCAACTGCGGATAAAAAGTCTTTTATAAAATGCAACCATATAAGTGTCGCTACTATCCTTCATTTTTTGAACACATCCGAATAAGGAGTTACCGGGAAGCTTACAGGATATCGTTGCAGAAATCACTTCATTACTGCCATTTTTGTGACAGTAAATTTGTCCAAAACCGCTTTCATTGTTTTTTGCAATGCAAGCAAATCATCTTCTTCTTCATCTGTTGACTGCTTAGTAAAACAATCACACGCTAACAACGTTAGTCCAATGCTTTGGCGGCACTTCATGATCACTGCTTGTTGCTGCGTATTTTTTCATTTTTCCACTTTTTCATAAAGCAAATAATACGTCTCAACTGGTCGTTCCCATTTATTTTTCCACATAGATATTCATTTAATCCATCAGGATCAGCTATTTCCCACAAATAATTTGCACTCGTTGCTTTTCCTCTTGCTAAGTACATATTATCTTCATATTTTTTGCGTAAAGTGGCAAATCCATATGAAGCCATTCCCTCTCCATCATCGTAATAAGATGCTCTAACACATGGCTCTTTAATTGTAACCGTTCTTGCCGGGATATTGATTGCGTCTCGTAAATATCCTTTGATTTTTCTTGGATCGTCATTTTTTACTATATCTAGTGGAACCATGACCGCAACATCTCGGTCAACAACATCATCTTTGATTGTCGTGTTATATTTGTAACTCCCTTGGTCAATCATTCTAATGTCGCTTTTTTGACTTCAATATCCTTATCACTAAAGGATTTCAGGCAACTTTGTTTTTATATCATTCTCCAGTATTTCCCTTTTCTTTCAACACATTCGTCTCCGTATCAATTGAATCGCTTTATAGAAATCTGAAAATTCCTTTTTGAGTTTCATTAGAATCGCTCCTTTATCAGTCTATTATTGTTTCTTCAATTCTTTGTTCTACAAATTCTCGGATGGTATCGATGCACCCTCCGTATCTTTCAACACTTCCTTCTCCCAGAAGTGGATTACATACCAGTCCTTCCCTTAAATCCTTGTCGTCCCGAATATCCCGTGCGATATTCTCCTCAATTTTGGCTATCCAGTATCCCGGTTATGTTTCAGCTTCGACTTGCGTTCTTCCCAGTTCTGCCCGTGCCAAAACTCACCATCCACGAAGATGGCGATATTATATTTTAGGATGGCAATATCGGGAGAACCGGGGAGCCGCTTATCGTTCAGCCTATATCGAAAACCCCAGATGCCACAGATGCTTTGCCAAAAGGACTTCCGCCTTACCCTGCTTCAGATGGACACGAGACATCCGTTTGATGTTTCCGGGGTCGTATCATATGATTTTGGATGTTTCATTTGGTTTTATCACTGTATCTGAGGTGTCACATCCTCATAAACGATTCTATTATCAACGCAGATGTACCGCAAAAGCTTCAGCCGATTCCATTGTTTATTGCGGACCGGGTGACTTCAAGCGTATAGTAATGTCGTCAAACTTTCGATAGTCCTCGTTCAGATCATCCTCATAATCTGCTGCGATGATACAGGCTGATATCATTTCATAGTCACCATACGCATACTCTGCACACACCCAATCAACGTATTTCAAGACTTGGTCTATCGTCGACTTTTTCTGCCTTATCTTTCTTCAGTTCAATGGTCAAATATTGGCACGGGATCCTTGTCCCCTCCAAATATCTTGCAGCAAACACATCGATCTTATCCATATAATTGATAGGCTTGAACGGAGATGCTACCACTTGATGGGACACATAATCCCATCTGCCAAGATTCAGGATTCCTTCATTACATAAGTCATAAACGACCGATACCTCTAGGGCCATTTCATGTTTCACCCTATCTGCTCTTACACAGTTGCGAAGCAAACTCTCCGGTTGATCAAATATCGGTCCAACTCATGTGCGCCTATCAGGTCATGCATCTCTTCATTTCTTTTCCCAAACATGCTGACCTGTTCGCATTTCTTGCTGATGCCGAAGCAATAATATCTCCTTTCAGGGACTCGTTTTCTTCATCGCCCAATTTTATAAATGAGACATTCCAAAAGGCACGAAGCATCTTGAACGTGTTCGGTTTATAGACCAACACCTCATCGGTGTCGATTCCTTCCTCAAAAAAGTACGGCGATGCTTTAAAAGTGCACAACCATCGGTACCAGATACTATCCTCACCAGAATCGACCAACAGGTCATCCCTCACATCTGCGTAATCGACCGCTGCACAAGTTGATGAACCCGGAAAATTTGAATACTTGCAATCTGGGCCGACTGCGACCAATTCTCCGATACCATAGATTTTACGCTCACTAAAAAAGTAAACATTGTCTCCCGGTTTCATGGACACATAATCCGCCAGCGTTGCCTCAAACGGTCTTGAAGCCAAACTGTTCAACCGGGTCGCATAAACCCCTCGTTCTGCACAGATTTTTATTATCTCGGTATCCCCGCCGATAGCAAATACATATCCTGCCATTTTATACTTCCTTTATCTGCTCCGCAACATACGAATTGTTCAGCCAGAAGCACTGCTTCGTCATGGAACCACCCGTAGGCAGGGGCGCGGTATCCGTACTATCCCGCCCATGGGGGCGGACGTGAGCCACACGGCTTTCCGACGCCTTGGGCAAGTTATTGCGATTCCGCCCGCTGGCATCTTTCCAGATGTGAACGCCCTCCCGTAGGGTATCGACCGTACGCTGCCACACATGATGCACCTCTTCAGATCCTCTGCCGGGATATTCCAGAATTTCACCCTCTGGAAGTAGCACTCGCCGTCCTTCGACTTTTGGAAGATGATGAACAGGAATTTGGTCGGTGCAAGAAGGTCATAGAGCGCAGACTCTTCCCACGTTTCGTTCATCATCGCACAGAAATCCATCCTCGGAAAGGACACATTCTGTTCGATACTTCCATCTACCTCCACAGTGATGGCTTTCGGTTGGATACCTGCCTTTTGGAATTCCTCTGTGTTCGACAGATGCCCTTTCACGCCAAGCATCGCTGCCACTAAAAAGCTCGTTGAGGTTCTTGGCATTCGTTTCTACGCCCAGCCGTGCCTTAAGTTCCGTCCTGCTCATTCCCACATAAGGCCGGACTTTTGCGCTGAACCAGTCCTCGAAGCTGGTCGTTCTTAACGCTGCCGGGTCTTTGATGATTTTCTCGCAGGGTTCGTCCCCGAAGATGTACCGCCGCAAGGATCTGCGTCATGTAGCTGGACTTCAGCGAGTACGCCCGCTTCATGGCCGGGATAGGGCTGAACGGCTGCGACCGGGTATCCTGCGAGTTGCGGCCTTTCGGACACGCTGCCAGATACATGGTATCACCCTCACTGATCAGGTGTGCCTGTCCTGCCTTGATTTTGTCCATCAGGATTTTCCAGTCATTGCGGATGACCTCCAGATCCTCGTCCGGGGAACTGGAACAGCACTGCCTTGTCAATCGTAAAGTCGACCTTGGGCACCCCATCCCGGTGCTCATAGGACATCAGCAGCATACAAGCACACTTCACCCAGAATGCACTGGTCTCGAAGGTCTTGTAGTATTCCTCATCATAGTTCAGCATATCGCAGACCAACCGCTCCTTGGCCTGAATGCCACGAGGGGTCTGCCGATAGGGAGTCACTTTCAATTCCACGCCCGCTTCTTCAAAATCGGGGCGGGTTGCTGTTGGGCTTGTACCCGAACCAGCTTTCTTCTACCACCGGTGCCGATGGCACCTTTACCTGTTGGCGATACGCCCGGTCTTGTCAATTTCGCCCAGCGTTTTACCCACCGCTTCCTGTCCACGGAATGAGAACTTCCGCCTTGGTCTTGTACTTCCGCTGCTCCATCACACCTCTTGACCTCCTCAAAAAAAGGGGTTGATCTTTTATCTATTTTTTGCTATAATCATAATGCCCACCGATATAAAAAACGGTCAAAAATCGCAAAAAGTGGTTGATTTTTCTCGAAAAATTGTATACTTAGATTTAAGTATATCACAAAATGAGGTGTTATGAAAGTGTCAGCAAATAGCGATATTCGTGTTGTGGAGCTATTTGCCGGCGTCGGCGGTTTCCGCGTTGGATTAGAGCGTTGTTCCGAAAGATTTAAAACGATTTGGGCAAACCAATGGGAACCCGGCCAAGCTGGTCAATGGGCTTATAAGTGCTACGACAAGATTTTTTGGCGAAGATTCCCACTGTGTGAACGCAGACATCGCCACTGTGATCGATCAAGTGCCGCCGCACGACCTTCTGGTGGGCGGTTTTCCATGTCAGGACTATTCCGTTGCCAGCACCGGTGCTAAAGGCATCGAGGGCAAAAAGGGCGTCCTCTGGTGGTCCATCTATCAGATCGTCCAGAAGAACCATCCGAACTACGTTCTGCTGGAAAACGTAGACCGCCTGCTGAAATCTCCTGCATCCCAGCGTGGCCGTGATTTCGGCATCATCCTGAAATGCCTGCAGGAAGAAGGCTATGGAATCGAATGGCGTGTTATCAATGCCGCAGACTATGGCTGCGTCCAGCGCAGACGGCGCACCTTCATCTTTGCATTCAAAAACACCACCAAACAGTACAAGCGTATGACCTCGTGTTTCTCTGCGGACACAAAGGACGGTCGTGTCTGGCTGATGCACAAAGGCTTCTTCGCCCATGCGTTCCCGGTGCATTCTGAGGTGGCAGACCCCAAGAAAGTGACCACCGTCGATTTCACCGAATATACCGACACTGTTGATGTAACGAAACGTTTCAAGCCGCTTTTTACAACAGTGGTGTGCTATGCAACGGTAAGATTTTTTCTCTGGAAGCCGTCCCGAACGGCAAGGAGCCGATGCCCTCCGCGAGATCGTTGTCAACGGCGATATCGACAAAAGCTTCTTCATCGAGGATGAGGATGCGGAAAAGTGGAAGTACATGAAGGGTGCCAAGACCATCGAGCGCACTTCCAAGACCGGTTTCTCCTACACCTTTTCCGAAGGTCCCATTGCGTTCCCAGACCCTCTCGACCGTCCCGGTCGTACGATGCTCACCAGTGAGGGCACCAAGAACCGCAGCTCCCATGCGATCGCCGACCCTAAAACAGGGAAGTTGCGTATCCTGCTGCCGGAGGAGTGCGAACGCATGAACGGTTTCCCGACGGGCTGGACCGACACTGGGATGCCGAAGCGTCAGCGTTACTTCATCATGGGCAACGCCCTTGTCGTTCCGCTCATCACCCAGATGGGCAAGCAATTACTGGATATCTTATAACAAAAACCAAGGCTGCACAGTCGGCCTTGGTTTTTATCTTTTTCGCCACGATCAAGAGGTGCCCTATCATGGAGCAGATCCGTGTTGTTGAGCTTTTCGCCGGGGTCGGCGGCTTTCGCCTTGGGCTGGAGCAGGCTTCCTCCTGCTTTCAAACTGTCTGGGCGAATCAGTGGGAACCATCCATGCGTTCCCAATTTGCTTTCGAGTGCTACGAACGGCATTTCGGGCATCGCCCAGAACACGTTTGTCAGAACATCTTGACCGCCAAAGAAAGCATCCCTCCACACGACCTTTTGGTCGGTGGCTTTCCCTGCCAGGATTATTCCATCGCCAAAAAGGGCGCACGAGGGATAGAAGGGAAGAAGGGCGTTCTTTGGTGGGAGATCAACGCTATCCTACGGGCACACAAGCCACGCTATGTCCTTTTGGAAAACGTAGACCGGCTCATCAAATCTCCAGCATGGCAAAAGGGCGGGACTTTTCCATCATCCTGCGGTGCTTCTATGAAGCAGGCTATGCCGTTGAATGGCGGGTGATAAATGCCGCCGACTATGGCGAAGCACAGCGCAGGCGGCGCACCTTTTCTTTGCCTTCCGAAACGATACCGCCCTGTTCCGAAAAGCGGCGGAGCTCATCTGTGTGGAGGGTCTGAAGGGTGCCCATCAGTTGCTCCTGCAGGACGGCTTCTTTGCCCCCATCTTTCCCTTGTATGGCTTTGAACGGAAATACAGCGAGGGATGGCTCGATGAGTTTTGCTACCTCAATCTGAAGGATCTGTCTGCCGCACAATCCTGCCACTTCTATGCCTCCGGGCTTATGGTCAACGGCCGCTTCTATTCCGTCGAGAGTATCCCTCTTCAATTCCCATATAAGCCGCTCCGCTCCGTGTTGGAGACCGCCCCACTTGCAGAGCGATATTTCCTCTCTGCTGCCGACATCGACCACTGGCGGTATCTCAAGGGCGCAAAGCAGGAGACCCGCCACCGCAGGAACGGTTCTACTTATTTCTTTTCGGAAGGCTCCATGGCTTCCCCGATCGTTCCGACCTTCCTGCCCGCACGATGCTCACCAGCGAAGGCTCCGTTTCCCGCAGCACCCATGTAGTCGCAGACCCACAGACCCAACGTCTGCGTACGCTAACGCCCATCGAATGCGAACGGCTCAACGGCTTCCCGGATGATTGGACAGCCGGGATGCCGGAACGGACGCGCGATTTCACGATGGGAAATGCGCTTGTCGTTCCTCTGGTCAAAGCCATGGGCAAGCGGATCAGCGCACTGGCCGAGGACGAGCAGCGCAGTTGATGGGCGTTTCTTTTGGGTTTCCAAAGGGGCCGCAGCACCCCTTTGGCACACGACTTTGCCTGCAAAGTCTAGTGTGTTACACCTTGGTTCCGGCTGACGCAGAAAAAGGGCTGTGAGAGGCTCCGGCAAGCACCTGTTCTGCGGCAGAAGGATGCGCGGATGGGCGGTTCTCCCGTCCTGCCGCAGCAGCGTTTTTCCCCTATAAGCCGCAATGTAAAAATAATCAGCGTCTGTGTTTGCCCCGGTTGCCTGCAAGTGTCCCCGGTTTCAGCATTGACGTTTTATAAAGAATCTTCTTTATCAGCTTTCTTTCATCTTCTGTCAGCTTATCGTAGTTGATGCCGATTGCCTTCAATGCCGTTCGGATCTTCTTTTCATCCGCAGACCCTTCAAGTTTCTGTGCATCCTCCAGTTCCTTCATCAAGTTATCGACCATTGCACCATCCGAAGTGGTCTTGTCCTTGCGGTGTTCCATCTTGATGTTCTTCAGGATATCCACCAGTTCATCATACAAGACCCGGCCAAAGTACTCATCTTCATCGATCTGCCCCAGCTTCAAAGGTGCTCATGTACAGATCATTTTCATCTGCTGCATACTTTTTTCAGCATTTGCCGGGTTGCTTCCAGACCAGCATTGAGGTTTTGAATGTTTGCGCTGACATATCCATCCACATAGATTTCCAGATCGGTCATGAACCGGGCAAAATTCTCATGCACGATCAAAGTTCACACAGCAGCCGATGATTGAATTTTCCATTCCTTAATACGTCCACTGCGCCATCGCTCAGATGCAAGTCCGAAAGGACTGCATCTGGGCGTTTTTGTTTTCCGTCACACCCAGCAGGTAGTCGGTGGTCACGCCATAGAACTCAGCCAGCGTTGTCACCGCATAAATGCTGAGGTCGGTCACATCGTCGCTCTCGTATTTCGACAGTGCCGATTTGGACAGACCCGTCTGCTCTGCCAGCGTTTCCAGCTTCAGATTCCGCTCCACACGCAGGTCTTTGAGCCGTTCTCCCAGTGTCAGCTTGATG
>VOFC01005140.1_pt1 | contig 18562 bp, 39 predicted proteins | sample 5384161 | NCBI WGS metagenome assembly VOFC01 (sample SAMN12384722, study PRJNA508395) | human gut metagenome | isolation source: healthy gut B | host: Homo sapiens
ACCGCCCACAGCTTTTCCAAGTCCATATCGGCGCTGTTGACGGCGGCTGCGAGTTTGTTCAGTTCGTAAACCCCTTCCTCGGCGGCGATCTCCTTTGAAGCGTCCGGACCCACTTGTCGCTTTCAATGCAAATGTCCTCCCCTGAGAGTTCTACATCATCCGGTGTGGGTGCGCCGAGTCGGGCGAACGCTTTGTCGATGGCTTCTTCCTCGCAGGGGAGGTACAAGAATTCGGTTTTTCCGTTGTACTCAGCCCGTATGAAGCAAAGCATTTGATCATACACATACGCCGGAAAATTCTGCCCGTCATAATCCCTTATGAACGGTGTGTCCTCGTCGACAAACAGTAAGCCGTGTTCGGTAAAAACGCCCTTGCCGGATCGGATCAGCTCCCGTCCGAGCTTTTGCATATTTCGGATCGTCCGCATCATCGGCAGGCAGACAGCCCTTTACCGTAAGCAGATATTCTCTGCCGATTTTGCCCATATCGCTTATGTCCCGAATAAGCGGGTAACGGTCGAGATTAAAACTCAGATTGATGAGGTCGGGCAGGTGTCGAAACCCTCAAACTTCATCGCCTCGTAAAACTGATATTCCTCATCGCCGAAAAAGCTGTCCATCCGTTTTCCGAGGTAGTTGACTTCATCGAGATTGACGAATCGGTCTTGGAGGCAGCCGAGTTCCTCGGGGAATATGACCTCGGACACATACAATTCAAGGGGCGTGACATCCTCGGCATGGATTCTTTCGAGCGCCGCACTCATTTCCTTTTCGGTGCAGGGAAAGCGGAGATCGGTCTGACTGTTTCCGTATTTGATTTTCAGTTTAATCATGGCAATTCTCCTTGATGGCTGCGAGTCCGAATCGGCGGATCGCCATAGCATTGCAGATAGTGCGAAACAGCATAGGCGGAACGAGGTCGGCGTCCGACAGATCCGACACGGTAAGATGTTTTGTGCCGAGCGTCAAGTCCTTTGCCGCACAGTAGAAGGTGTAGGCTCGTTCGGTGCAATTATGGAGCTTAATGTTCTCAAAAACACACAGCCGTTATTTATATAGTGCTTGCAGCAACTCCACAGCCTTTGGTCGGCAGTGAGCAGATACAACACCGAAAGCAGTGCGTAATTCTCTCGGTGTACATTCTTTGCGGCAAGTGTAAATCTTGTCCGGTGCTTTTCATTAATATATGTCATGGGCGTTTCCTCGCTTTCTATATATTCGTTGAATCTCTTTCGGAAGGGCGGGCAGCGTATCTGCCGCATGGTTTCCGCAAGTATTTCCGTGGGTGTTGCAGCGGTTGCCGTGATGAATATTTGTGCTTCGGTAAAACGGAAGCCCACGCCTCTCGGTGCAAAATTCGGAACGGTCATCATCAGCCGTTCCATGCGTCTATCATATGGATTATCTGAAAATATGGTCATTGTCTTTTCTCCTTGTGAAATAGAAAAAAGCCCTCCGGTTTTTGTGTAACCGAAGGGCGATTGATAGCATTACATATTCTGTTGCGGGGGTGACACCTGTTCAAAGGTCGGCGGCTCGGCTTCGAGGGAGGAATATGCATCTGTGGGCTTTTCTTGGAGCTTATCCAGCTGCCGTTCCTGCTCATAGGTCAGCGTTTCGCAGTTGCCTTTAGCAAAGTCCACACAGCGACAAAGGTATGCCGATTCATTCTCACTGAACAGGCGGCATTTGCTGACGAGACCGGAGCGCACGGCAAAGGCTTCTTTGACATATTCATAGTTTGGCGAGTAATCTCCCCAAAACACCGAATCGCCGTCTGCATTCTGCTTCCATGTGCAGAACATAAAGCCGTTCTTTTCACTGTAGGTTGCCGCCAACACCGTATCTCCGAAGGCGGCAAGTTGTCTGTAATCGGAGTCACCGTCGGCTTTCATCTGCGGGGCGTGCTCGTAGAGACCGACATATTCTCGCACCGTAGAGAGCTCATCCTGAATGTCTGCAATTTTACTGCGGTATTCATCGGATAGGTTTTGGTCGGCGTTGCTGAAATTGACCGTTGTATTTTATCCGGCAGAGGGGATGCCGTCCGAGGACACCTCTAACCATCCGCTTCCGTCCATCTTGGTGTCGTACCGAGCCTTGAGCCGTTTGGCCAATTCTTTCTGCAGCATATTTGATTTCTCCTTTCAGAAACTCCGGGATGCACTGCCGCAGGCGTCTTATCTGCAGGGCAAGGACGTGTATTTTGACGGGTTCTCCTATTTTAACAAAACGGAGGAGGGATCCTCCTTACAGCGCTTACCCAGGCAGAGAGCGTCACTGTCACTTTGTTGGGGGATCGGTCTGCCACGGAGATCTTCCAAAATGCACTGCGGCAGCGGCAGCGCCTGGTGCGCATGGCGCAGCAGACGGGATGCCGCTGTACCATGGAGTTTATGGAGCCGGCAGGGAACACGCCCCTGGCCCATTTGGAAAAATACTTTTTTCGGCGCCGAGGCGCCCACCCGCATCAGGTGGTGGCAACCAGGTGAGGCTGTATGGGCCACCACTGCCTATGCCGAGGTGGAATATGTCCGCCCAGATCCGGCAGATGCTGCGCAATGGGCTACCGATGCCGAGATATTGCCGTAACGGCTCGTGATTTGACAGAGTACGCCCCTGTGCTGGAGCATATTTTCGCCCGGGACGGAATCCCGGTGTATATGAGGCCGCCGCAGTGATATTCTGCAGAAGCCGCCGCTGCTCCTGTACTGGGAGCGCTGGACGCCGTTACCGGCGGTTTGAGTATGAGGACATGTTCCGCTATCTGAAAACCGGCCTGGCCGGCATCGACCGGGCGGAGTGCGATAAGCTGGAAAATTATGTGGTGCTCTGGGAGATCGGGGCAAGATGTGGCTGCGTGACGTCCCCTGGACGGCCAACCCCGACGGCTACGGCGCAGAAATGACCCCGGAGCGCCGAGAGCGGCTGGAGGAGATCAACGCCATCCGGGAGAAGGTGCGTCTGCCGCTGCTGCCCCTGTATGAGAACATGAAGCCCTCTGCCGCCGCGGACAAGGCCGCAGCTCTCTACCGGTTTGCCCGGCAGGCAGGTGTGCCGCAGCTGCTGGGGCAGCAGGCACAGGCGCTGATGCAATCCGGCCGTGTGCAGACGGCGGAGGAATACCGTCAGCTTTGGGAGATCTTCTGCACCGTGCTGGATCAATTCGCCGAGATTTTGGGGGATACCGCCCTGACCGGGGAAGAGTTCTGCCGGATGCTGCGTCTGGTACTCACCCAGTACAGCGTGGGCACCTATTCCGGCCACGCTGGATCAGGTGAAGGTCAGCGAGATGACCCGGGCTGACCGGCGCACCGTCCGGGCGCTGTTCCTGTTGGGCTGCAACGACCATCTGCTGCCCCGGGTGGATCAGGCGGGGGGCATTCTGGACCGCCGGGACAGGGCCTTTCTCCGAGAGCATGACCTGCCCCTGGCAGACGCCACCTTTGACGAGCTGGATCAGGAGCTGCAGAATATTTACTCCACGCTTACCCGGCCCACGGAGCTGCTGCATGTGAGCTATCCACCGTCTCGCTGGACGGCTCGGCTCTGCGCCCGGCGCTTTGTGGTGGAGCGTATCCGCCGCCTGCTGCCGGACGTGGCTCTGGTGCGTGAGGACGGGGAATACCGGCTCACCGTGCCGCAACGGCTCTGGAGGCCGCAGGATGCTCCCCGGACAGCGCCCTGGCCGCTTATTTCCGGGCAGATCCCCGCACGGAGCCTGTGCTGGAGGCCATAGGCCGGGCCAAGCTGCTGGATCGGGGACGCCTTTCTCCGGCGGCTGTTCGCACCCTATACGGCAACCAGGTGCAGATGTCCGCTTCTCGTATGGACCGCATGAAAAGCTGCCACTTCGGCTACTTCATGGAGTACGGCCTGCGGGCCAAGGAGCGCAAGGCTGCCGGGTTCCAGGCTCCGGAGATCGGCACATTCATCCACTATCTGCTGGAAAATGTCCTCCGGGCGGTCCGGGACAAGGGCGGGTTCGACTGCGTTGCCCAGCCGGAGCTGGATGCGCTGGTGCAGCGGTATATCCGGGGAATATGCCGACACAAGGATTGACCGCTACAGCGAGAAAAGCGCACGCTTCCGTTACCTGTTTGAGCGCTTGCAGAGGACGGCCTGCGCCATTGTGAACAACGTGGCCGATGAGATGCGCCGCTCGGATTTCAAAGCTTATGGAGTTTGAACTGAGCTTTGGCGGCCGGGAGGCGGACCTGCCTGCCGTGTCCGTGGAACGGGAGGACATCTCCCTGCGCCTGGTGGGCAAGGTGGACCGGGTGGACGGCTGGGTCAAGGACGGCAAGCTCTACTTGCGGGTGGTGGACTATAAGACCGGGCGGAAGTCCCTTCAGCCTGTCCGATGTGCAGTACGGTCTGGGTATCCAAATGCTGCTGTACCTGTTTGCGCTGGAGCGGGAGGGGGAGAAGCACTTCGGGATGCCGGTGGTGCCGTCGGGGGGTGCTGTATCTGCCCGCCCGGGACGTGATCGTCTCGGAAAAGCGGGATGCGTCTCCGGCTAAGATCGAATCCGACATTCAGAAGGAGCTGCGCCGCAGCGGCCTGGTGCTGGAGGATGCCCAGGTGCTCCGGGCCATGGAGCACGATGCCCTGGAAAAGCCGGTGTATCTGCCCATTACCCTGAAAAAGGACGGTACCATCACCGATGGCGTGGCCACGGCCCACGAGCTGGGCCGTTTGGGCCGGTACACGGAGCATCTGCTGGAGCAGATTGCCGGGGAGCTGGCCCGGGGCAACGTGGACGCCGACCCGGCTTACCGCACACCCCAGGACGGCGCATGCCGGTGGTGTGCCTATGCATCCGCCTGCTATTTCCCGTCCCGGCAGCGGAACGGACCGCCGCCGCATCCTGAAAAAGGCATCTCCGGCGGAGGTATGGCAGAATATCGATGAACAACTGGGGAAAGGAGGCGCGCCATGATCGATCCTAATCTGACCGACGAGCAGCGCCAAGCTGTTACTGATGGCGGCGGCAGTCTGCTGGTATCCGCGGCAGCCGGTTCCGGCAAGACGAAGGTGCTGGTGGAGCGCTTATTTCGCCGGGTGGAGGAGGAGCATTGCAGCGTAGACGAGTTCCTGATCATTACCTATACCCGGGCCGCAGCCGCAGAGCTGCAGGGGTAAGATCGCCCGGGAGCTTTCACAGCGAGTGGCACAGCAGCCGGAAAACGTCCATCTGCGCCGCCAGCTGTTCCGGGTTTACCAGGCAGATATTAAGACAGTGGATGCTTTCTGCGGCAGTCTGCTCCGGGAGCACATCCATCTGCTGCCGCCGGTGAATGGCCGTAGCCTCACCCCGGATTACCGCCTGCTGGATGAGCAGGGAGGGCGCTGCACTGCGCAGCCGCGTGCTGGATCGGGTCATGGACCGGTTTTATGAGGCGCTGGAGCAGGGGGACGAAAATGCTGCCCTCCTGGCCCAGACCTTGGGTGCGGGCCGGGATGACAGCCGCCTTACGGGCTGGTTCTTGAGCTGTACGAAAAGCTTCAAAGTCAGGCGCATCCTGCAATGGCTGCAGGAGACACGAAAGTTCTGGCAATCCGTCCCCAATACGCTGACGGATACTCCCTTTGGCGAGCTGCTCCTGGCCGACCTGGGCCAGTGGGCGGAGTTCTGGAGCCGCCGTCTGCGCCGGGCCGGGGGGAGATGGGCGAGTGCCCCAAGGTGGAGGCGGCCTACGGCCCTGCCTTTGCCGCCATGGCTGATGCGGCGGAGCGCCTGTGCCGGGCTGCGGCCACGGGCTGGGACGCTGCCGGGAAAACGGACCTTTCTTTCCCCAGCCTCAAGGCAGTCCGGGGGCGGAGAATGAGGAAGTGAAAAGCCGCATGAAGGCCCTAAAGGAGCGCTTTGGCAAGGAGCTGAAGGAGGTTATGGAGCCATTTTCTACCTCCCAGGCAGAGCATTTAATGGACCTGCACGTCATGGTCCGGCCATGCTGGCGCTGCTGGACCTGACGGCGGAGTTTATCCGTGCCCTGCAGCAGGAAGAAGGTGCGCCGCAATGCGGCGGATTTCTCCGACCAGGAGCACTACGCCGTGGGAGCTGCTCCTGAACGCCGACGGCAGCCCCACGGAGCTGGCCCGGCAAATCGCAGAGAGCTATGTGGAGATCATGGTGGACGAGTACCAGGACACCAACGAGGTGCAGAACTGCATTTTCTCCGCTATTTCCCGTAAAGGGGGGAACCTTTTACTGTGGGCGACGTCAAGCAGAGCATCTATCGCTTCCGCCTGGCACAGCCGGAGATATTCCTGGAGAAATACCAGAGCTATTGCCACGCGGATGCTGCTGTCCCAGGCCAGGCCGCAAGATACTGCTCACCCGCAATTTCCGGTCCCGGCCGGAGGTGCTGGAGGCTACGAACTTCATTTTTCGCAATATCCTCTCCCGCCAGATGGGGGAGATGGAGTACGGCCCGGAGGAGCAGCTGTATCCTGGGGCAGACTTATCTGCCGCGCCGGACCGGGAGACGGAGCTGCACCTTGTCAGCGTGGAGAACACGGAGGACGAGGCCTTTGACCGCGGACGTGGTGGAGGCCGACTTTGTGGCGGGTCTTGTCCGCCGGCTGCTGGACGAGGAGTATCCCGTGCAGGGAGCGGACGGCGCGCTGCGGCCTGTGGAGCCGGAGGATATTGTGATTCTCATGCGCTCACCCAGGAGCCGCATGGCGGACTTCGGGGCGGCTATGAGCCGCTGCGGTATTCCGTATTCCGGCGGCGAAAGGGAGAGTTTTTTCGAGACCTTGGAGATTTCCACGGTCTATTCACTTTTGCAGATTATCGACAATCCACGGCAGGATGTGCCCCTCATTGCCGTGCTGCGCTCACCGCTGCTGGGCTTTACGCCGGATCTGCTGGCCGCTATTCGCTGTGGCAAAGGAGATTTCTATGACGCCTGCTGTGCCTGCCCGGAGGAGCCGGTACAGGATTTCCTGGCGCAGCTGCAGCAGCTGCGGGACCTTGCAGCGGAGCCCCGCCGACCAGCTGCTCTGGCAGATTTATGACAGACTGCATCTTTTGGGTGTCTTTGGCGCTATGGAGGACGGCGAGCTGCGGCGCAGCCGCCTGCTGAACCCTGTGCCGGTACGCATCGGACCTGGCCGGGCAGGGGAAAATCACTGTTTTTGAGCTGACGGACTATCTTCGCAGTCTCATGACCCGGGAAAAGGAGCCGCAGATCGCCTCAGAGCAGAACGCTGGGGGCGTGCAGATCATGAGCATCCATCGGTCCAAGGGCTTGGAGTTCCCGGTAGTGATCCTATGTGACCTGAATCATAGGTTTAACGGAGCAGATCAGACCAGCCCGGTGCTGGTGCATCCCCGGCTGGGCTTGGGCACGGAACGGGTGGACACGGCCCGGCGGGTGCGCTACCCCACCATTTCAAAGATCGCGCTGGCGCAGGAGATGGAAAAGGAAATGCTCTCCGAGGAGATGCGCCTGCTCTATGTGGCTATGACCCGCGCCAAGGAAAAACTGATTTTAGTGGATTGCCTGAAGAATGCCCGCTCCCATGTGCAGAAGCTCTCAGCTCTCACGGAGCTGCCGGTGCCGCCCCAGGTAGTGCGCAGCGCCAAGACCATGGGCGATTGGGTACTACAGGTGCTTTTGTGCAGCACCGAGGCCGGGGCGATCCATGCTTGGGCCGGTATTGCGCCTCCTGTGCGGGAGAGCAATGCGGGCTGGCGGGTTTATCTCCACGAAAACCCTGCCACGCCTGCAGCCGCTCGGGTGCAGGAAGGGGAGGGCGCCCGGGAACCGGCCTTTATCCCCAGCTGTTGCAGGAGAATATACCCATTTAGAGGCTGCCCGTATCCCCACTAAGATTACAGCTACCCAGCTCAAGGGACGGGAGCTGGATCAGCAGATCGCCGAGGGAGCTGCAGCGTCTGCCGGTACAGATGGAATTTGCTGCGCCAAAATTTATGCAGGAGCAGCAGGGCCTCCCCGGCGGAGCGAGGTACCGCCATGCACCTGGTGATGCAGTATCTGCCCTTTGACACACCGGCCCGGCCTGATGCGGTGAAGGAATATGTGCAATCGTTGGTGCAGCGTCGGCTTCTGACCACGGAGCAGGGAGAAAGCATAAATGCTTTACAGATTGCAAAATTTCTGGCATCCGACCTATGCCGGCAGATGCGCGGGGGCTATACAGGTCTGGCGAGAGTTCCGCTTTGCGCTGCTGGTGCCGGCATCTATATATGATCCTCGGGTTCAGGGGAGGAGATGATGCTGCAGGGTGTGGCGGATGCATGCTTCCGCACGGCAGAGGGCCTTGTGGTGGCAGACTTCAAGACGGACCGTTTGCAGCCCGGTGAGGAAATAGAACGAGCGGAGCGATATCGGCCGCAATTGGAGGCTTACAGCCTGGCATTGAGCCGGGTGCTGGAGGAGCCGGTATGCCGCCGGGTGCTGTATTTCTTCTCCACTGGAGTTCAGGTGGATCTGTGAGTGAAAACAGAGAAACTTCCACAAAAAAAATGCTTGCATTATGTGGTTATATGTGCTATCATGTAATCTGCCTTTGGGATTTCAGAGGACTTGTGTACCGGAAAGGGGTGAACCAGAGCAATGAAGGAAGGAATCCATCCCAATTATCAGCAGACTACTATTAAATGCGCCTGCGGTAATGTAATTGAGACAGGTTCTACGAAGAAGGATATTCGCGTAGAAGTCTGCTCTAAGTGTCACCCGTTCTTTACGGGCAGACAAAAGCTGGTGGACACCGGCGGCCGTGTGGCCAAGTTCAACAAGCGCTTCGGTCTGGACAAGTAATTTGTCAGAACACCAAGCCCTGCACCCCTTTTGGTGCAGGGCTTTTTCAAGGAGATTATAGTCTGCTGCGCACACAATTTTATCGTTTGTGCCTTGCGCCGAAATTCCACTACTGCTTATTTGCATGTTTTTCTCAAGCATATGTTGCAAGAGAAAATGACCTCAGTGATTTGTCGCCGGGCAGCAGTTTCTGCCAGGACTTTTGCTGGAATATAAGGCAGTTAATTTTTGAAAAAAAGAGCTTATTAAGAGTTGGGAGCCATTATGCACTGATTTACAAAGCTAATCGAACAGAAATAAAAAGCCGGGCTGTATTTCACAGCCTGGCTTTTACTGTTTTACGGAGACCCACAGATAAACCTGCGGAGCTTTTTTACTTGAAAGGATAGAAAGGCGGATAGGTGAAAAAATCTGTTAGGCGGCGGTGCGGCGCTGGCCAAAATACAGTGCGCCGTATACCAGACACAGAATCAGCACCAGTGCTGCCAGCGCCACGGTCCCGATGGCACATACTGTTCCGATGCCATGAGGGCAGGAAGAAGGCAATAACTGCCAAACCGAAGCAAATAGCTGTCAGCAGTACGATCAGGCTGCGAATGGTTTCATCTGTTTCATGTTACATTCCTCCTGTTCTTATTTTATGTACTTAGTATAGCATACGCAAGGAGATCATTCATTACAGCACCGCTACAATACTATAATGATTCGACTACAAAACAGTAACATTTATGGGATAAAAAGTATAAAATGTAACCTTTCCCCTCAAACCCTGTTTTACGCTTGAATTGACCCTGTTTTTTTGGTATAATCCATATGTTATAAAGAGTGAAGATGGGGGAGTATCGACTTGCACTATTTGAGCAACTTATGGTCGGCGCTGGACTTTGGGTCAATGCTTGATATGGTACTGCGTTTGGCGGCGGTTCTGCTGTGCCTGACAGTGCATGAGACCTGCCACGGTCTGGCGGCCTACGCCTTGGGCGACCCACGGCACGGCGGGGTCCCATAGGCTGAGCCTGAACCCCTGCGGCACATTGATTGGTTCGGATTGCTGATGATGTTTGCGGCGGGCTTCGGCTGGGCTAAGCCTGTGCCGGTGAATCAAACTACTTCAAAAAAACCCAAGCAGGGGAATGGCCCTTACGGCTCTGGCCGGGCCCGTGAGCAATTTTCTGCTGGCGCTGCTCACGCTGCTTGCTGCCAGGATATTTTGCGACGTGGCGGCCTATTCGGAGACGAACCAAAGAATTTTGGATTTTCTGCTGATGATGGCGGTGCTGTCCATCGGCCTGGGCCTTTTTAACCTGGTGCCTATCCCGCCGCTGGACGGGTCCAAGGTGCTGTTTGCGGTGCTGCCGGACCGGGCCTATGATTGGCTTATGCGCAATGAACGGTACGGCATGCTGCTGCTTTTTGCGTTGGTTTTCTTCGATGTGGGCAGCAACGCCCTTTCTAAGACTATCAGTGGGTATTTGATTTATTCTGCCGCATGGTCGGCCTATAAGGGAGATAGCATTTTGGATAATCCCATTTTAAATTGGAAAAGGTGGTGCAGACCAGGGCGGCGGAGTCAATGGAGGATTTCGAGGGGCCGCTGGATCTGATCCTGTTCCTGCTGAGCAAAAACAAAATCGAGATACAGGATATTCCTATTGCGCTGATCCTGGATCAATATTTGGAATATCTGGAAAAGCGGCAGCAGATGGATCTGGAGGTAGCCAGCGAATTTGTAAACTATGGCTTCCCATCTTATGTACATCAAAACACGGATGCTTCTGTCTATCGAGGACGAGGAGGCCCAGAGTGAGATGGATGCCCTCATTCAGTCCCTGCAGGATCGGCAGCGGGGCGAGTGCTACCAAAAGATCCGCAAGCTCACGGAAAAGCTGGGCCCCATGAGCGAATTTGGCCGCAACATCTTCACCAAAAATCCGGAAACCGTGAAACGGGGAAAGGTGTTTGAATACGACCACGAGCCGGGAGAGCTGGCCATCGCCATGCAGGAGCTGCTGGACCGGCGGGATATGGCGCTGAATCCGCAGCTGACGGTGTTTGAGGACATCGTGAAGCGGGAGCCGTACTCGGTAGAGGAGAAAGCACAGAGATCGTGCGGCGTGATAAGGCTGGCGGGCATTACACGGTTTCTGCTGCTGTTCAAGGGCAGCCGCAGCCGCAGTGAGCTGGTGGCTACCTTTATGGCGGTGCTGGAGCTGTGTAAAAAGCATGTGCTGCGCCTGGCCGGCGGGCCGGAGGATTGCATGGTGTCCTGCGGTAAGGAAAACGGAGGTGTAATCGGAGAGAATATGGAAATACTGGAAATGAAAGAGATAGAGGCAGCCCTGGAGGGCATTCTCTTTGCCTCCGGGGAGCCGGTGCATATCGACCGCATCTGTCTGGCGGCGGAGCTGGACCGACCAACGGCGGAGCTTGTGCTGCAAAAGCTGGGGACTATTACAGCTTTGAGCGGCGGGGCATACGCCTGGTGCGGATGGCGGACTCCTGGCAGCTGTGCTCGGCACCGGAATACGCCGAATATATCCGCAAAGCCTTTGAGATACGCAAGCCGGCCAAGCTCTCCCAGCCGGCGCTGGAGGTGCTGGCCATCATTGCCTACTACCAGCCCACTACCCGGGCCTATATGACCAGATCCGGGGTGTGGACAGCTCATACACCGTGGGGCTGCTGCTGGAGCGGCATATGATCGAGGAGTGTGGTACATTACAGGTGCCAGGGGACGGCCAGGCTGTACCGCACTACCAAAGGGAATTCCTCCGGGCATTCCATCTGAACACCCTGGAGGATCTGCCGGAGATGCCGGGGCTGGGAAAACGATGGGCAGCTGCGGCTGGAAAATGACGGACCATCAGCGAGGACATGAACACCTGACAGAAGCATCTGAGAGGAGGCGGACACGGCTTGACGGCACTGTGGATAGTCGGGGAATACTGCTGGCAATCTTTTTGGTTGTGCAGCTGAGCCGTGTGGGCGTGCGTCTTGCCTTCGGCGAGGAGTGCAGAGTAATGCTGCGGCTGGGGCGCCATACGCATGCAGGTGGTGCCCCGCCCGGAAAAGAAACGGCAAAGAAGAAGCCGAAAAAAGAATAAAGCAACCAAGAAGAAAAGAGGAAAAATCCAAAGCAGAAGGAGATGCCGAAGATCACGGCTCCGGGCGGTGCTGGATAGCCTGCCGGAGCTATGGCGGGGCCTGAAAAGGGGCGCTGGATGACCCGGCACCGGGTTCGAATCGCCCATGGATCTATCCGGCGGTCATAGGTGGGGGACGACCCGGCGGACACGTGGCGCTGCTCTACGGCCGGCTCAGCAGCGGCCATGTGGCGCGATGCCGATGCTGCAGGAGCTGGTGCATATGCCGGACCCGCATATCCATCTGGGCCGGATTTCGGTGCAGGGGGGCACCCAAGACGAGGGAGGAGGTGGGCGTGTCCTTTTTAATATGGGATCTGACGGTCATCGGCTTTGCCTGCGGCGTGCCGCTCATGAAATGGCTCGGAAACTGCGGAAATCGAACAATTTGTGAAAAGGCGGAAAACGATATTAAAACAGACCGCAATCTGGAAAGGATGAACAATATGGAAAACAAGGAAAAGACCAGCCTCAGCGAAATGATGGATGACCTCCATGAGCAAGGTGCAGGGAAATGGTCAGCAGTGACACCAGTCATCGGCGAGCCCATCTACGACCCCGGACGGCGTGACATTGGTGCCGGTGTCCCGGCTGAGCTTTGGCTTTACCTGCGGCGGCAGCGACTTCGGCAAGCAGGTGGACGGCAAGAACTTTGCCGGCGGCACCGCCTCCGCCGTGAAGGTGGATCCGGTGGCGTTTCTTGTGGTGAAGGATGGCGTGACACGGGTGATGCCGGTGGCGATCCCTGCTATGGGAACAGCGGACCGCATCATCGAAATGGTACCCCGGAGGTCATGGACCGGGTGGAGAGCTTTACCTGGATAAAAAGAGGAAACTACCGAATTCTGACGCGTATACTGTTACCATCAACTGAGGGAAAAGGGTGATGGGGATTGAAATTTGCGCAGGTGATTGCCGCCGGCAGTGGCGGTATTGCTGCTGCTGACACAGCAGGTGTGGGCCGTGGACTTGTCTGCCACGGCGGCGGTGCTCATGGATTGCGATACGGGGCAGATCCTCTACCAGAAGAATGCTGACAAACGGATGCGGATTGCCAGCACCACCAAAATCCTTACGGCCCTGGTGGTGCTGGAGGAGCGTGCGGGCTGCGGCAGGGAGGTCACCGTGATGCAGCGGCATATGGCCGAGGGCTCCTCCATGTATCTAAAGCCCGGGGGGAAAGGGTGACTGTGGAGACCCTGCTATACGGCCTGCTGCTATGCTCCGGCAACGATGCGGCGCTGGCTCTGGCGGACCACTGCGGCGGCGAAAAAGCAGTGCATCCGGCGGATGAACGACCTGGCCGGGCGGATCGGCATGAACAGCAGCCACTTTGAAAACCCCAATGGGCTGGATGGGAGACACACTACTCCACGGCCCGGGACATGGCGAAGCTGGCGGCTTATGGGGCTAAAACCCTACGCTGATGCGCATATGCTCCACCATTGCCGCCCAAACCGGCGGACGCAGCATGAAAAACCACAACCGGCTGCTGCGGGAGCTGGTGGGCTGCGTGGGGATGAAAACGGGCTATACCAAGGCAGCCGGGCGGACGCTGGTATCCTGCGTGGAGCAGGAAGGGCGGATGCTGGTGGCTGTGACGCTGCAGGATGGCAACGATTGGGCCGACCATGCGGCACTGTATGCATATGGATTTGGTCGGGAAATCGGCGCGGAAACGGCGATTGCACCCGGAGAGAAAAAATATATAAAAAAAGGCAGGTGACACCGGTGCGTCAGCGTGTACAGAAGATCATTGCCCAGGCGGGGTTATGCTCCAGGCGGACAGCGGAGGAATGGATGCTCTGCGGCCGGGTTACGTGGTGAACGGCGATACGGCCCGGCCCGGAGATCAGGCGGATCCGGATACGGATTGCATCGCTGTGGACGGAAAGCTATTATCCGGCAGCAAAGAAGGTCTATCTGATGCTGCACAAGCCGAGGGGCTATGTGACAACCCTCTCAGATGAGTTTGGGCGCAGGACTGCTGCAGAGCTAATAGAGAGCTGCGGCGTGCGGGTGTTTTCCTGTGGGACGACTTGATATGGATTCTGAGGGACTACTGCTGTTTACCAATGATGGCGAGCTTATGCAGCAGCTTATTCACCCCAAATATGAGGTGGACAAGCTGTATCGGGTGACGGTGCGTGGGAATTGGAATAAGGGCGTGGAGCTGCTGCAGCAAATGCGCCTGCTGGAGGGAGAACCCATTGCTCCGGCACGGGTGGAGGTGCTGTCCGGCCAAGGGGAAAAGGCTGTTCTGCAGGTGACCATCCACCAGGGGAAGAACCGTCAGATCCGGCGCATGTGCCGGCAGGCGGGGTTGACCGTTCTGCGACTGGAGCGTATAGCGGAACACGGAATTTTATTAGGAAATTTGCCGTGTGGTAAGTGGAGAGCCTTGACAGAAAATGAAGTTAAAACGCTGAAGGGAAGCGATGAATTATGAGCCATAATGTGCTCTATCTGATCCGCACCGGGATGGACGGTTTTTCCAAGGGACAGAAGCGGATTGCCAACTACATACTGTCTAACTACGACAAGGCTGCCTTTATGACGGCCTGCCGCCTGGGACAGATTGCCCAGGTCAGTGAGTCCACGGTGGTGCGCTTTTTGCCTCTCAACTGGGGTATGACGGCTATCCGGCCATGCAGAAGGCGCTGCAGGAGCTGATCCGGGGCAAACTCACCAGTATTCAGCGCATTGAGGCATCCGGAAAGCAGATCAACGGCGGCGACATCGCCGGCAGCGTTATGCAGCGAGATATGGAGACCATCCGCAGCACCATCGAGTGCATAGACCGGACGGAGTTCGACCTGGCAGTGGAGAAGCTGGTGGATGCCAAGCACATCTATCTGCTGGGTGTGCGGTCATCGGCTTTTTTTGGCGGGCTATCTGAATTTTTATTTTCATCTTATTTTTTAAAGAATGTGACCCTGGTGCAGAGCGCGGCAGGGGAGATATTCGACCAGATGCTGCGCATCGGTCCGGGGGGATGCTGGTAGGCATCAGCTTCCCCAGGTACTCCCAAATCGCGGTAAATGCCGTGCGCTTCGCCAGGGACAGAGGGGCGGATGTGATTGCCGTGACGGACAGCAAAATGTCGCCTATTTACAAGATGGCCAGCGCTTCCCTGCTGGTGAGCAGCGATATGATCTCGTTTGTGGACTCTATGGCGGCGCCTGTGAGCCTGCTGAATGCACTCATTATGGCGGTGGGACAGCAGAAAAGTGAGGAGACCGCCGAGTCGTTCTCGGAGCTGGAGCGTGTGGTCCCAGTATGGAGTTTTTGGGGATGCAGAAGATGAATAGGAGATCGTGGTCATCGGCGGTGGTGCGGCCGGCATGATGGCAGCCATTGCTGCGGCAGAGCGGGGGCTGCCGTGCGTCTGCTGGAGCCCAACGAGCGGCTTGGCAAAAATTGAATATCACCGGACAAGGGCCGGTGCAACGTGACCAACAACTGCACCGTGGAGGAGCTGTTGGCGCATATTCCCCGTAATGGTAAGTTCCTTTACAGTGCTTTTTAGTTCGCTTCACAAGCGCCGATGCTATGGCGTTTTTGGAGGGGATCGGCGTACCGCTGAAAACGGAGAGAGGAAACCGGGTGTTTCCTGTGTCAGACTGCGCGTTTGACGTATCTGGGGCGCTGAAGAAGCGGATGGAGAAGCTGGGCGTCCGCTGGGAGCATGACAGGGCAGTGTCTCTATTGGTGGAGGAGGGCGCCATCAGTGCCGTACAGGGGGAAAAGAAGGAGTACCCGGCTGCGGCGGTGATTTTAGCCACGGGGGGCGTGTCCTATCCCGGGACGGGCTCTACCGGTGACGGCTACCGGATGGCCGCCCAGCAGGGCCACACCATTGTGGGCCCCACGGCTCCCTGGTGCCGCTGGTGAGCGATGATTCCTGCTGCGACCAGATGCAGGGGCTGGCGCTAAAAACGTGCTGCTTTCCGCCCAAAATGAAAAGGGGAAAACTGTGTTCAGCGAGTTCGGCGAGATGCTGTTCACTCATTTCGGTGTATCAGGGGCCGCTGGTGCTGTCGGCCAGTGCGCATCTGCGGGATTGGGACAAGCATACCTATAGGCTTTCCATCGACCTGAAGCCCGCGCTTACGGAGGAGAAGCTGGAGGAGCGGCTGTTGCGGGAGCTGCGGGAGCAGAGCAACCGGAAACATGGAAAACGTGCTATCTCGCTGCTGCCCACAGCATGGTGCCGGTGATGTGCCGGCGGCTGGGGCTTTCCCCGGAGCTGAAGGCCAACTCACTGAAGAAGGAGCAGCGCCGGGCGCTGCTGCAGGAGCTGAAGCATTTTAAGCTATCCATTACCGGGCCCCGGCCGGTGGCGGAGGCCATCGTCACCTCCGGCGGCGTTAAGGTGGGAGAGGTAAACCCCAACAGCATGGAATCCAAAAAGGTCCGCGGCCTTTTTTTCTTCGCGGGAGAGATTTTGGATGTGGATGCTTACACGGGCGGGTTCAACCTGCAGATCGCCTGGTCTACAGGCCATGCGGCAGGGATCGCCGCCGCAGAAAAAAAGGAGAGGGAAAACTATGAGCGTATATTCCGTGGCCGTGGATGGCCCGTCCGGAGCAGGCAAAAGTACACTGAGCAAGGCTGTGGCCAAGGAGCTGGGCATTGTATATGTGGACACCGGCGCCATTTACCGCAGCATTGGCTACTATATTTACAAAAACGGCATGGATCCCAAAGACGCCGCAGCGGTGGTGGCCGTGCTGCCGCAGATCCGGGTGGACATGCGCTACAGCGATGATGGATTGCAGCATATGCTCCTCAATGGAGAGGATGTAACGGAGCAGATCCGGCTGCCGGAGATCTCCATGTATGCCTCCGCTGTATCCGCTATCCCGGCGGTGCGTACCTTTTTACTGGAAATGCAGCGGGATATGGCCCGGCGCAGCAGTGTTATTATGGAGGGCGGGACATCGGCACGGTGGTGCTGCCTCAGGCCCAGGTGAAGATATTCCTCAGCGCCGATGTGGAGGTGCGGGCCCGCCGCCGGACTATGGAGCTGGAGCAGCGGGGGACGCCCAAGCCCTATGAGCAGGTGCTGGAGGAAATGAAGGCGCGGGATTGGGCGGACAGCCACCGGGCGGCGGCGCCGCTGCAGGCGGCCGCGGACGCCGTGACAGTGGACACAACCCATATGGATTTTCAACAGAGCATGAACGCCATTTTACAGGAGATCAGAAAGCGGGTCAGATAATGAGCAGCAAGTATTTCTCCACCGTATACGATATTGTGAAGCCCATAGCAACCTTCCTGCATCCTATCCGGGTGGAGGGGCTGGAGAATGTGCCCAAGGAAGGGCCTGTGCTGCTGTGCCCCAACCACAGCAGCAACTGGGATCCTATTTTGCTTATTTGCGCCCTGGGACGGGAGGCAAACCTGCAGATCATGGGGAAGAATCAGCTGTTTAAGATCCCCATTCTGCGCACGTTCTTGCGGCAAAATGGGCGTGTTTCCCGTGGATCGGGGACACTCCGACATCGGCGCGGTAAAAAGGTCCATCCAGGCCCTGAAGGATGGGTTTATGCTGATGGTGTTTCCTGAGGGGACCCGGGTGCGCAAAAAGAACAGGGGCGTGCGGCCCAAGGGCGGCGTGGCCATGATGGCAATCCGCGCCGGAGCGAAGTTGATGCCCATTTATATCGGGACGAAAAAAGCGGCTGTTTGCCAAGGTGCCTATTATTTTCGGCAAAGCCCTTTACACCGGAATACACAGGGCGAAAGGGAACTGTTGAGGAATACCAGGCCAACGCCGACGAGGTGATACGCCGGGCGTATGAATTGGGGGAGAGACATGGACGTAATGGTGGCGCAGAGCGCCGGATTCTGCTACGGCGTGAAGCGGGCGGTGGACATGGCTCCGGGAGACGGCGCACCGGGGGAAGACCCTGCGTGATGCTGGGCAGCATTATCCACAATGCCAACGTGGTGGCGGAGCTGGAGGCACTGGGGATGCGCAAGGCGGAATCCTGGCAGGAGGTCCTGCCCGGCGAAACGGTGGTCATCCGCTCCCACGGGGAGAAAAAAGAGGTTTTTGAAAAGCTGGAGGAGCTGGGCGCCCGGTGCGTCAACGCTACCTGCCCCAATGTGCTGCGCATCCAGCAGCTGGTGGCCCAGGCTCAGGAGGAGGGGAGGACGCCCCTTATCATCGGCGGTTCCCCATCACCCGGAGGTCATGGGTGTGGCCAGCTGGTCGGATCGGTCGGTAATCCTGCCGGGACCGGCAGAGCTGGAAAAATGGCTGGCGGAGGACGAAAGCCGCCGGGCTTTACCCCTAACGGCGGCGGCACAAACTACCTGTGTACGAACAATTTGGGAAAGTTCTAAAGAAATTTTAAAAAAACAGTGTACAAATGCAAAAATCTTTGATACAATATGTAATGCTACGCATAGGCGTCAAGCGGAGGCGGCCGAATTGGCGGCCAAAGTGGACGTTATGGTCGTTGTTGGAGACCGAAAAAGTGCCAATACCAAGCATTTAGCGGAGATTTGCAGGGAGAAATGCGGACGGGTTGTTCAGATTGAACAGGCCGGTGAGCCTCGTCAGACCTTTTTTGAAGGATGTCTTGTGGCAGGTCTAACGGCCGGTGCATCTAC
>VOFC01003398.1_pt1 | contig 18542 bp, 35 predicted proteins | sample 5384161 | NCBI WGS metagenome assembly VOFC01 (sample SAMN12384722, study PRJNA508395) | human gut metagenome | isolation source: healthy gut B | host: Homo sapiens
ATCTTCGTTCGGTTGACATTGTGCTTCGCGGGCGGTGGTATGACCAGGGCGCTGGCATTTATCGGACAGCGATGACTCCTCCAACAGCATCACTGCCCCATGCGCTGCCCGCTTCCCTGGCGAGCCGGTATCGTGAACTGGCTGGCGTTCAACCGGCGGCGTACGATGGGCCGTTCAGGGTTCCCATCGCGGTGCCGCCGGCGCCAGGCGACACGCCAACGCTGCCTGGGACGGTGGTTACTGGTCGAACGCTGGAATCTTTTCTTCTGCCAAACTGTCTGGCCGGCCTCTGGTCATCAGTTCTGCTACCGGCGTGGTGGCCTGCGCGGGCTTCACGCTGCGGCCTGTGGTTCCTGATTTACCGATCCACAATTGAAAGGGCGCTTGCCGCATGTTGATCCAGATAGATGGGCAGCGTCTTGAAGTCACTGACTCCTGGCGCTTGGTGTCCATGACCTTCACAGGTTGAATCTCTGGAGGCCAGGGCATGGGAGTTCTCGGGACGTGCTGCGGCTGATCGACGTGTTCCGGGGGCTGGGTTCTACGTGGGCAGCGTGGTCATCACCCAGTACGCCGGCCAGCCGGCGGCGGACGCCTTTATCAAGCGGCTGAGTGCCCTTGGCGTGAAGAGCTATAAGCACTATCCCATCGCCGGGTATCCCTCGGACGTGGCGCACATCGTGTCCGACGAGGGCCTGGGCAAGAACGAATACATTGAGACGACCCGGACGCTGATCGTGGTAACGGCCTCCCGGCCCCGGCAGCGGCAAGCTGGCCACCTGCCTGAGCCAGCTGTACAATGAGAACCGCCGGGGCGACCAGGCCGGTTACGCCAAGTTTGAGACGTTCCCCATCTGGAACCTGCCACTGAAGCACCCGGTGAACCTGGCCTACGAGGCGGCCACGGCGGATCTGAATGACGTGAACATGATCGACCCCTTCCATCTGGAGGCCTATGGCAAGACGGCGGTGAATTACAACCGGGACGTGGAGATCTTCCCGGTGCTGGCGGCCATGTTCCGGATGATCCAGGGTGAGTCCCCTACAAGTCCCCCACGGACATGGGCGTGAACATGGCGGGCTTCTGCCATCGTGGACGACGCGGTGTGCCAGGAGGCCAGCCGGATGGAGATTCTCCGCCGGTACTATGCCGGATGGTAGACCGGGCCAAGGGCACAGGCGGACGAGTGCGTGGTGCGGAAGCTGGAGCTGCTGATGCAGCAGGCCGGCGTGACGCCGGACATCTGCCCGGCGGTGGCGGCCTCGCTGGAAAAGGCGGAGGCCACCGGCACGCCCGCGGGCGCCATGGTGCTGCCGGACGGCAGGGTGGTGACGGGCGGACCGATCTCCCTGCTGGGCGCCGTCGGCGGCGCTGCTGCTGAACGCGCTGAAGAAGATGGGCGGGCAGCGACCAAGATCTGACCTGATTTCCGTCGCAGGTCATCGAACCTATCAGCGCCATGAAAACCGGCTGCCTAGGCCACCGGAAATCCCCGGCTGCACTCGGACGAGGTACTGATCGCGCTGGCGATCTCCGTCTGACGAACCCCTGGCGGCCATGGTCGCGCAGGACGCAGCTGAAGAACCTGCGCGGCTGCGAGGCGCACTTCTCGGTCATCATCTCGGAGGAGGACATCAAGCTGTATAAGCGGCTCGGCATCAACGTCAGCTGCGAGGCGATATGAGGTCAAGAGCCTGTATCACAAAGTAAACGGACGGGGGTCTGTGCGCGTCACCCCAAAAAGAATCGACAAGGAGCCACATATGCATGACCATCATCGAAGATATTGGCATCGGAGCTGGGCCAACCGCCGGTCCAGTACGTGGAAAACGTTATCGCCCTGCTGGACGAGGGCAGCACCATTCCCTTCATCGCCCGCTATCGGAAGGAGCTCCACGGCGCCATGGACGACACCGCCCTGCGCAACCTGGAGGATCGGCTGCAGTACCTGCGGAACCTGGACAAGCGGCGGCAGGAGGTGCAAGTCCGCCATCGAGGGACAGGGCAAGCTGACCGAAGCGCTGGCGGCGGCCATCGACAGCGCCGCCACCCTGGCGGAGGTGGAGGATCTCTACCGTCCCTACAAGCAAAAGCGGCGCACCCGCGCCACCGTGGCCCGGGAAAAGGGGCTGGAACCCCTGGCGCAGCTGCTGCTTGCCCAGGAGAGGGACTGCCCCCGGCCAGAGGAAGCCGCCCGGCGGGCTTCATCGATTCGGAAAAGGGCGTGGAAACGATTGCCGACGCGCTGCAGGGAGCCAATGACATCATCGCCGAGTGGATCAGCGATGATGCGGCCGTCCGCAAGAGCCTGCGGGAGCTGCTGGAGCGGCGGGGTACTCTGCGTTCCCTCGCCGCTACGGAGGAGGACAGCGTCTACCGCCTGTACTACGAGTTTGAGCAGTCCCTCAGCGATTGCAGGGCCACCAGATCCTCGCCATCAACCGGGGCGAAAAAGAGGAAAAGCTGTCGGCCACGGTATTGCTGGATCGGGAGCTGGCGCTGCCGGTGCTGCGGCGCGCCGTAGTAAAGCCCGGCTCCGCGGCCATGGAATTTGTGAAAGACGCCGCAGAGGACGCCTACGACCGCCTCATCTTCCCCTCCCTGGAACGGGAGATGCGCGCGGCGCTGACGGACAGTGCCACGAGGGGGCCATCGGACAGTTTGCGCTGAACCTGAAGCCGCTTCTGATGCAGCCGCCGGTAAAGGGCAAGGTCACCATGGGTCTGGATCCCGGCTACCGCATGGGCTGTAAAGTGGCGGTGGTGGACGGTACCGGCAAGGTGCTGGACACCGCGGTGGTATATCCCACCTACGGCGAGCGGCAGAAGAAAGAAGCCATTGCCGCGCTGGCAAAGCTGATCAAGAAACACGGCGTGGAGAACATCGCCATCGGCAACGGCACCGCCAGCCGGGAAACAGAGCAGATGGCGGTGGAGCTGATCCGGCAGGTGAACGGGCCGGCGCGTCAGCTATATGATCGTCTCCGAAGCCGGCGCCTCCGTGTACTCCGCCAGCAAGCTGGCTGCCGAGGAATTTCCCCGGAGTACGATGTGAACCTCCGCTCTGCCGTTTCCATCGCCCGGCGCTTACAGGACCCCCTGGCAGAGCTGGTGAAAATCGACCCCAAGGCCATCGGCGTGGGCAGTACCAGCACGATATGCCCCAGAAGCAGCTGGACGAGGCTCTGTCCGGCGTGGTGGAGGACTGCGTCAACGCCGTGGGCGTGGACGTGAACACGGCTTCGCCGTCCCTGCTGCAGCAGAGTGGCAGGACTGAACGGTACCACTGCGAAAAACGTGGTGGCTTACCGGGAGGAAAACGGCGCCTTCACCTCCCGCGCCCAGATCAAAAAGGTCCCGAAGCTGGGACCGAAGGCCTTCGAGCAGTGTGCGGGCTTTTTGCGGGTGCCGGAGAGTAAAATCCGTACTGGACAACACCGCCGTCCACCCGGAGAGCTATGACGCGGCCAAGGCCCTGCTGGAGCTGACAGGCCACACCTTAGCAGATGTGAAGGCCGGGACGCTTTGGCCGACCTGCCGGGGCGGGTAAAGGCCTATGGCGAGGAACAGGCGGCGGAAGCCATCGGTATGGGCGTCCCCACCCTGCGGGACATGTGTCCGAGCTGATGAAGCCCGGCCGGGACATCCGGGACGAGCTGCCCAAGCCCATCCTCCGGACCGACGTACTGGAGATGAAGGACCTGAAGCCCGGCATGGTGCTGACCGGCACGGTCCGCATTCCGGGTGCTCCACAGGGGGTGCTCCTGGGCAGGGGCTCCGGCACCATCACGTCCAGGGCGGCTCCGGCAATGCGCCCTGCGTTCAGGGCCTCCATCAGCGCGTCCTGGTCAATGGCGCTGCCCCGGCCCACGTTTACCACGATGGCGTCCCGGGGCAGCAGGGCAATGCGCTCCCGGCTGAGGATGCCCACGGTGTCCGCCACCGACGGCAGAGCCATCACCAGGATCTCCGTCTCCGGCAGCACCTGATCCAGCTGCTCCTGGGGCAGCATCCGGTCATGGCAGGCGGGTCCGGGTTCCGGCCGCTGCGGGGACACGCCGCAGATGCGCCCGGCTCCCAGGGCCTTGGCCCGCCGGGCGAAATTCGTGCCGATGTCCCCGGCGCCCAGCACCGTGATGCGGCTGCCGTAAATGGACCGCATAGGCAGCTCCTGGACCCATTCCCGCCGCCGGACGATGTCCTGAAATCCGGCATCCGCCGCAGCAGCATCAGCGTCACCATCACAATGTGCTCACTGATGGTCACCCCATAGGCCCCGGAGGAGTTGGAGAGCATCACGTCGGGATTGGCGTACAGCCCGTCGTCGGACAGCAGGTCCACCCCCGCAAAGCCGCAGCAGTACCACTTCAGCCCCGTGGCCCGCTTCAGGTCCTGGGGATTGCACCAGCCGTAAATGATCTCATACTGGTCCAGCCCCTGTGCCGGAGCCGTCGCCCCGCCCGTAAAAGTCCACCGCAAAGCCGTGCTTTTCCGCCGCTGCCAGCACCCTTTTCCGGCGCTCCGGCGTGAGGAAAGTCCTCCATCACCGCAATTTTTTCATCCGCTGTATACCTCCCATATTTTTTCCGCGCAGCGCATGCCGTCGGCGGCGGCGGACAGGATGCCTCCGGCATATCCCGCCCCTTCGCCGCAGGGATACAGCCCCGGACATTGCACTGACCGCTGTTGTCTCTTATAATCCGCACCGGCGACGACGACCGGGTCTCCGCCGCCGTCAGAATGGCATCCCCCTGGGCATAGCCCTGTATTTTTCTGTCCAGCACCGGCAGGGCCAGGGCCAGGGTTTCCCACACGAACTCCGGCAGACACTGCCGCAGGTCCGTCCACCGGACCCCGGGGCGATAGCTGGGCAGCACCGTCCCGGCCCCGTGGAGGGCCGCCCGGCCAGGAAATCCTCCACCCGCTGGCACGGGGCCGCGTAGCCGCCGCCGCCCAGGCGGAAGGCTGCCTCCTCCAGCTGCCGCTGAAAGGCCACCCCCGCCAGGGGATGCCCGCTGCCAAAGTCCTCCGGCGTCACGTTTACCAGCAGGCCGCCGTTGATGTTCTCCCGGTCCCGGGCGTATGCGCTCATGCCGTTGGTGACCACCCGCCCCTGCTCCGACGCAGCGGCCACCACCTGTCCTGCCGGGGCAGACGCAGAACGAGAAGGCGCTGCGCCCGTTTTCCAGGTGGCATGACAGCTTATAGCTGGCGGCAGGCAGACACGGGTGCCCGGCGAACTGCCGGTACTGGGCTGCGTCCATGTCCGATTGCCGGTGCTCGATCCGCACTCCCACGGCAAAGGGCTTCTGCTCCATCTGTACCCCTGCGGCGTGCAGCATCTCAAAGGTATCCCGTGCGCTGTGGCCCAAGGCCAGCACCGCATGCCGGGCAGGCAGCACATACGGCCCCCTCCGGCAACGACACCTCCAGCCCTCCAAGGCCCGTCCCGGACCCGCAGTCCGGTGACCCGGTGGCCGAACCGCACCTGCGCCCCCAGGGACAGCAGCTGCCGCCGCAGGTTCACCAGGGTCACATGGAGCATATCCGTGCCCACATGGGGCTTGGCGTCGGTGAGGATGCTCTCCGGCGCGCCGTTTTCCACCAGCTGCTCCAGGATCCACCGGTGCCGCCGGTCCGGGTGCCGGTATTCAGCTTTCCGTCGGAAAAGCGCCTGCGCCCCCCTCGCCGAACTGAACGTTGGATTCCGTATTCAATGGGCCGCCCGCCAGAAGGCTTCCACGTCCCGCTGCCGGGTCGACGGCGTCCCGGCCCCGCCCAGCACGATGGGGCCGCAGGCCGCACGGGCCAGAACAAGGGCCGCAAACAGGCCCCCGGCCCGGCCCCTGATGACCACCGGCGGCGTCTCGGGGGCCGCCAGGGTCCCCGGCAGCCGGTATACCTCCGGCGCATACGGCGTTACCCGCTTATCCCGCACCCGCCGCAGCACGGCTTTCTCCTGCCGCAGCTCCACCGCGGCGGTGTACACCAGCCGCAGCTCCTCCCGGGCGTCAACGGACCGGCGCAGCACCTGCAGGGACAGAATGTCCCCCTCCGGCACTCCGCAGCAGCCGCGCCGCCTTTCCCGCAGCAGGGCCTCCTCCTGGCCCGGGGCCAGCTTCAGCCCCTCAATTTTCACCATAGGCCGCACCCTCCTGACTTCACAAAAAGTTCAAAATTTTCGCCGTTTTTTTAAAGCTCCAGTTAAGGTTTCCGCGTATACTATAAACCATCGAAAGGAAAACCACAGCGGCGGCGGAGCACGATACCTCATGATACCACATTCCACCCCGCCCGACAATAGGAGGTTCACAGTTATGTATAACGGCGTCAACGACGAGAACAACGAGAGCGGCTTTCAACAGCGATGAAAACCTGTATCATTACAGTTATTCCAAGGACCAGGCTCCCCAGCCCGGCCAGCCGGACCCCAGCCAGACCAGCTGGCAGCCCGCTCCCCCGGCCGGGCCCCAGGCGGCGCAGGAGGATCAGACCTCCTGCACCACCGGCGATTATCAGGATGAACCCCGGATTCCCAAGCACCAACGGGAAGAGCTTGAAAAAGACCGGCACCAAGGTCACGGCCCTGGTCCTGGCTGCGCCCTGGTGGGCGGGCCTGTGTGGCTTCGGCGGCGCGTCCCTGGCCCGCAAGACCGGCAAAAACCGCCATCCAGGAAACCGGCCGCACCGCTTCCGCCGTCAGCGTCAAATCCGTGGACGGCCAGACCCTGATGACTCCCTGCCGAGGTGTACGCCGCCACGGTGAACAGCGTGGTGAGCATCAACTGCTCCGCCGTGTCCACCAACATTTTCGGCCAGAGGGTGGAGTCGGCCTCCTCCGGCAGCGGCTTCGTCATCACCCAGGACGGCTATATCGTCACCAACCAGCATGTGGTGTCCGGCGCCAGCAGCGTCAACGTCACCCTGTATAACGGCGATACCTATCCCGCCACTGTAGTGGGCGGCGACAGCGATTACGATGTGGCCGTGCTGAAGATCGAGGCCACCGGTCTCCAGGCCGTGACCCTGGGCAAGAGCGCCGACGTCAACGTGGGCGACACGGTGATGGCCATCGGCAACCCCTGGGCGAGCTGACCTTCTCCATGAGCCAGGGCATCGTGTCCTGCTGCGACCGGGCCATCAATGTGGACGGCACCCCTTCAACATGCTCCAGGTGGACGCCTCCATCAACCCCGGCAACTCCGGCGGCCCCTGATGAACCTGTACGGTGAGGTTATCGGCATCGTGTCGGCCAAGTATTCGAGCTACTCCAACACCACCGTGGAGGGCATCGGCTTTGCTATTCCCATCAGCGATGTCCAGACCATCATCACCGACATTATGGAAAACGGCCAGGTCACCGATAAGGCCTACATGGCCATCAAGGCCGGCAGCATGACCGAGCAGATGGCCGCCCAGTACAACATCGACGTGACCAAGGGCGTGTTCGTCTACGCCGTGGAAAAGGGCGGCGCCGGGGAAAAGGCGGGCCTGCAGCTGGGCGACGTCATCACCAAGCTCAACGACACGGACATCACCTCCATGAGCGACCTGTCCATGGCCAAGAAGAGCTATAAGGCCGGCGACACCGTCACCCCTTACCGTGTGGCGCGGCGGCCAGGAGATCACCCTGAGCCTCCGACCTTCGACCAGCAGCCCCAGACCACCGGCACCGAGGACGATTCCTCCAACCAGAACCAGGGTCAGCAGGATTCCCTACGGCGACCTGTACGACTACTTCTTCGGCCGGGGCAACGGCGGCCGCGGCAACTAAGAGGCAGCGTGACCGCTTCTCCGGAAGCGTCACTGGATATATTTCGCATTTCCCTTTACTCTCTCTTTCTTCTTTCATCTTTCTTCCTTTAAGCACCTCAGGGGGTCCCGGATATCCGGGACCCCTGAGGTGCGATTTTTATTGGATTGTCGGGGATGGATCTCAGCGGCGTCCGCCGCCGAAGCCGCCCTTGCCGCCGAAGCCTCCGCCCCGGCTGCCGCCGGAGGAGCGTCCGCCGCCGCTGAAGCCGCCGCGATTGCCGAAGCCACCGGACCTGGACCCGCCGCCGAAGGGCCGCCGCTGGAGGACCGGGAATAATTAGCCCGGGCCGGGGACTGCTGGACCGGGGGCCCGGGAGGCCGGGGAGGCCGGGGACTGCCGCCCATAGGACCGCCGGGACCCCGAGGGGGCCGGGGGGGCCGGGGCGCCCGGGGCCGACGACCCCAGAAAATGGGATAGTACACCGGGCCGCCTGCCACCACCGGACGGCGGCGGTAGCGGTTATAGCGCATGCGGTCCAGCAGGGACCAGATCACAAAAATCCCCACGATCAGCAGGACCACGCCGGACACGCTGACGCCGGAGGCCGGCAGAGGGCTGCTGCCACTCCCGGTTCTGAGCAGGCTGCTGGTGGGAGCCGCTCTGGCCCAGGGCCTGGGCCAGCACCACGTCGCTCTGGCGGAAGAAATCCACCGCTGCCTGGGAATAATCCCCGGCATAGTAGGGGTGTCAGGGCGGTTTTTCAGCTTGGTCTGCTGGGTGTCGGTCATTTGGTCCGCCAGGTTGTCGCCGCAGGCGACGTACCAATCGCCGCCCTTTACCAGCAGCAGGAGCATATCGTTGGCTCCCAGGCCCCACCTGGCCCCCCAGCTCCCGGGCATAGTCCTCGGGCTGGACCAGCCCCGGATATCGTCCACGGCGGCCACCGCCACCACGGCGTAATATTTGCTCGTTCCAGGCGGTGTTATATTCCTGGATGGTCTGCCGGGTCTCCTGGGTCCAGCAGGCCCGCCTCGTCGCAGATCAGTTAAGTAGGATACCTCTGGCAGGGGAGGCGGGCTTTTTGCTGATGCCGTAGACGCCGGAGCCGATGATGGCCAGGATCAGCACCACCAGTGCAAAGCCCCTTTTTTGATAAAATTTCATGGTGACGGCACCAGTCCTTTCCAGGGAGATTGAGGGGAAAGGGACCGGCGAATCAGGACTTGCCTGCATCAGGGCGCATTCCGGAGGGAACGGCGCTCCCAGGGCAGCTTCTTCTGCTTCAGCTCGCCCTCGATACGGCCCAGCTCCGCCTCGGCGGCCTTGCGCTTGGCCGCGCCCTCCTGCTGGATGGCCAGCACCTCATCCAAGGTGGAAATAAGCTGCTGATTGGTGTGCTGCAGGGTCTCGATGTCCACGATGGAGCGCTCGGCCTCCTTGGCGGTGGCGATGGTGCCCATCTTCAGGGTGTCGGCGTTCTTGCGCAGCAGCTGGTTGGTCATCTCGGTGACGGCGTTCTGGGCGGCGGTGGCCTGACGGCTGTGCTCCAGGCCCAGAGCCAGCACCATCTGACTCTTCCACAGGGGAATGGTGTTCACCAGAGAGGACTGGATCTTCTCGATCATCTGGGTGTCATTGTTTTGCAGGAGGCGGGTCTGGGGACCCATCTGCACGGAGATCATCCGGGTGAGCTCCAGGTCGTGGAGCTTCTTTTCAAAGCGGTCGCACATCTGCACCAGGTCGTTATAGGCCTGGGCATCCTCGGCAAGACCCGTCTGCTCCGCCTTTTTGCGCAGCTCCTCCAGCTCCGTGGACCGCACCTCGGCCAGGCGCTTCTTCCCGGCCAGGAATATACATGGTCAGTTCCTTGTAATACTTCAGGTTCAGCTCATACATCTGGTCAAACATGGCCACATCCTTCAGCAGGGTGATCTGGTGCTGCTCCAGGCTCTGGGCGATTTTGTCCACGTTGGCCTCCACCTTGCCGTACTGGGCCTTCATGGTCTCCAGCCGGTTGCCGGCCTTCTGAATAGGCCCGCCAGGCCCTTCTTTTTCCTCCTCCTCGCCGAAGCCCTTCAGCTCCACCACCAGCTGGCTCAGGTCCTTGCCGATCTCGCCCAGGTCCTTGTTGCGGACGCTGTTCAGGGCGTTTTCGGAGAAAGCCCGCCACGCTCTTCTGGGCCGCCGCGCCGTACTGCAAAATCATGTTGGTGTCCCGGATGTCGATCTTGTGGGAGAAATCCTCCACCGCCTTCTTTTCCGCGTCGGTCAGCAGCTTTTCGTCCATCTCCACGGGCTCAATTTTCTTTTCCTCCTCCACCTGGGGGGCCTCCGGGGCTTCCGGGTCAGGGTCAGAGTGGGCACTGCCTCGGCGGCAGCGGCGGTGGGGTCCAGGGTCAGCTGGGGGGTCATGTTATCGGTCATGGTAATCGTCCTTCCTTATATGAGTAAAAATGGTTTAAAGCTCCAATTGGATGCCGTCGTCCTGGGGGCCGCTTTGTCGTCGGACGGGGCCTGGGCCCGGTGAATGGGGTCGTCGCTGAGACCCTCCCGGGCCATCATGTTGTCCAGCACCGTGATATCCGTGGAGATATCCAGGGCCTGGTCGCCGAACAGGCTGTCCAGCTGCCGCTCGAAGGCAGTGACGATGGTGCTCATCATGCCCCGACCCGCTCCATGGTGCCGGTGATGTTCTCCCCCTGGACCCCCTGGACGGCTCATGTCGTCATAGGCCCGCAGCAGCTTCAGGGTGGTGGGCAGATAGTAGCTCATGAACTTGCGGATCTGGGGCAGCTGAGTGGGATCCTTCTGCACCTGCCTGAAAGATCTTGTCGGATACCTGGGAAAGCCGCTCAATCTGGGCGCTGATGGCCGCGTCCTGGATGCTGTCGTTCAGGCGGCGCATTTCCTCCAGAGCCCCCTGGCCCTCAGATACCATCTGGTCCAGCTCCGGATTGCCGGTGGTTTTCGGCTCCTCCGGCACCTCCTCGTTGAACGTCATGGAATAGGCGCAGGGATAGAGGGCCATCTCGCTCAGATCCTGGTGGTTGTAGATATTGGTGAGGATGCGGCGGCTGGCGGGGTTGTGCTTCAGGTCGTACAGCACCTTGTCCACCTGAGTGGTGCTTCAAGGTCGACTTCTACTTCGATTCTCCCGTCACCACCATCCCCGCGAGGGCGAAGGCTACCGCGTCACCGTCGGCGAGACGGACTATCACCTGCGAAAGTGCGTCGTCTCCGTGGGCCGCGTCGGCAGCAAGTGGATGGAGCAGGTGTGCCGGGAGCTCAAGATCGCCACCAGGTCGAACCGCGTGGACATCGGTGTCCGCGTCGAGCTGCCCTATGAGGTGTTCGCCCACCTGACTGACGAACTCTACGAGAGCAAGATCGTCTATCGCACCGAAAAGTTCGAGGACAACGTCCGCACGTTCTGCATGAACCCCAACGGCACCGTCGTCAACGAAAACACGAACGGCATCGTCACGGTCAACGGCCACAGCTACGAGGATAAGTCGCTCCAGACCGGCAACACGAACTTTGCGCTTCTCGTCGCGAAGCACTTCTCCGAGCCCTTCAAGGACTCCAACGGCTACGGCGAGACCATTGCGCGGCTTTCCAACATGCTGGGCGGCGGCGTCATCATCCAGCGCTTCGGCGACCTTGTCCGGGCCAGCGCTCCACGCCCAAGCGGGTGAGGAGAGTTTCGTCACCCCCACGCTGGCCGCCACACCCGGCGACTTAAGTCTGGTGCTGCCCAAGCGAATCCTGGACGGCATCATCGGATATCGCTGGCCAGGCACAGCACGGCCATGACCTCGCTGGCCACGGTGATGTCGAACCCGTCCTCCCGGGGCATAACGCCCTGCATCCGGCCTCCCAGGCCGTCGACGACGTGGCGGAGCTGCCGGTCGTTCATGTCCAGGCACCGCTTCCCAGCATATCCGCCGGACATCAATGCCCAGAGCATTGCCCTGCTGGATATGGTTGTCCAGCATGGCCGCCAGCAGATTGTTGGCGGCGCCGATGGCATGGAAGTCGCCGGTAAAGTGCAGATTGATGTCCTCCATGGGCATGACCTGGGCGTAGCCGCCTCCGGCGGCGCCGCCCTTGACGCCGAACACCGGGCCCAGGGACGGCTCACGCAGGGCGGCCACGGCGTTTTTGCCGATTTTCCGCAGGCCGTCGGTAAGGCCCACGGTGGTGGTGGTTTTGCCCTCACCGGCGGGGGTGGGGGTGATGGCGGTGACCAAGATGAGCTTGCCGTCGGGCCGGTGGGCCTGCTCCCGCAGCAGGCGGTAGTCGATCTTGGCCTTATACCGGCCGTACTGCTCCAGATACTGGGGTCGATGCCGCAGGCGGCGGCAATATCGCCGATGGGCAGGGGCACGGCCTGCTGGGCGATCTGAATGTCTGTCATGTGGCTTCTCCTTCCGTTTTCCTATATTTCTATCCAGGCCCCGGAGGCCTGTGGGGGTCTATTATACGGGATAGGCGGCGGGGTTGTCACCAGGAAATTGGCATTTTCGTCAAAAACGGGGGACCGTCCCACGGAACAGTCCCCGTCACTAAAAGGGCAGCGCCTTTTTGACTTATCCATAATACGCCATGAGCATATCCACCACGGTGCCGTAGCTCTGGACGCCACCGGCTCTCGCCGTTGCTTTTGAGGAAGGAGTCGTACACCTTCTGGGCCGCGTCGTTTACCGGACCCTCTCAAGGCCCCGCCCAATAGGCGCTGTTTTGCCGCAGGTCCGCCACCACCGTGTCCGGCAGCAGCACCCGCATGGCCTTCCAGGCCTCCGTGATCCGCCCGGTACAGGGCGTTGGAGAGATAGGTAAAGCCCATGAGCCAGCCGGGTAGCGATAAGCGGCGCTGTCCGCCGTGGTGGAGGCGGCGATGGCAATGAAAGTTGCACTCCTGCTCCGAGGCGATGCCCCGCTGGTGAGCCATCTCGTGGGCAATGGTGCTGGGCAGATAGCAGGCGGGGCTGTCGATGTTCAGGTTGGCCTCGCCGGTAAAGGGAAAGTAGAACCCCGTAAAGTCCATGGCGCTGAGGGCCGTGGAAAACCGCACCCCCTTGGGTACCCGGTCCTCCATCCGCAGGCAGGGAAACGCGTCGTACACGCCGTCGAACACCCGCACGCTGTCGGCAAAGATGTCGTCCCGGCTCTCGGCAAACAGGCCGTTTTCGTCCCGCCGCACCTGACCGGCGCAGTCCGCCAGCTGCCGGGCAAGTATTCCGTCACCTGAGCCAGCTCCTCCGGGGTGGACTCCCGGGCATACACGCCGGACTGCTCCTGGAAGGACTCCGCATAGTAGTTGACGCCCCACAGCAGGCTGAACCCGGCGTATACCACCGTCAGCACCGCGCACACCGCGGTCAGCGCAAAGCGATACAGCACCCGGCCCCGGCGGCCCTATCCGTGATCAGCCGCCGGACGGCGGCCCCCATCCACAGCAGGACCACTCCCGCCGCTATGGCGTACAGCAGCTCCGCCACGGAGAAGGGACGCCCGGATAGCACACCGACGCCACCGCCCGCTCCAGGGCATCACCATCCCCCGGCTGACCCAGGTCATCAGCCCCGGCACGGTCCGCAGGGGCAAAATACAGACACAGCACCCCGCACACCGCAGAAACCAGATGTGCAGCCCCGGTGCCGCCTGAAAAAGGCCCTCATAGCTCCAGCGGGCGGCCCGTCAGATCCATCACCGTCCGCAATGCGGCGATGAGCTTGCCGCCCTCGTCCCGGATGTCCGTGCGGCTGAAGCCCATGTGGCCGCCCGTTTTCTCCACGGTGCCTACGGCGGTGAGCTTTCCCGTTCCCGGCGCGGCGGACAGGTATTCGATGCTGGAGGACACCGTGAAGGTCACCTCTGCCGCAGGGTCAGCAGGGCCATCCCCCGCCGCCACGTCGGCCATGGTGAACAGCGCGCCGCCGTGGGGGGTGCCCCAGCAGTTCAGGCTGTCCGGCTGCAAGCTCCAGCTCCCACCGTGGCCGTGCCGTCGTCCACGGCGGTGACCTTCATGTGATTATACTGGCTGAAAGGGCTCCGCCCCGGGGCCCTGGGATGATTGCAGTAATTTCTGTCTCCGTTCTTCGGTCATATGCGCTCACTCCGCCGCTGCCAGCAGCCGGCGGGTATATTCCTCCTTCGGATGGTCAAATATGTCCTCCACCGGCCCCTGCTCCACGATGCGTCCCCGGTGCATCACAAGGCACCGGTCGCAGATCTCATACACCACGTTGAGGTCGTGGGAGATAAACAGGTACGAAATGCCCAGTTCCCGGCGCAGCCGGGCGATGAGCTGCAGAATCTGCGCCTGGATGGTGACATCCAGCGCCGACCGGCCTCGTCGGCACGATGAGCTGGGGGCTGTCCGCCGGAAAGCTCCGATGGGGCAGCCTTCCCCGGCAGCTCCCCCGTCCAGGCCCACCAGGACCATGGTGCGCTCCTGCCCGGCGGGCGATCTCCGTAGATCTTGCCGGCTTCCCGTAAATGCTCCACCGGATCGCCAGATCCAGCCCACGGGTCCTGGGATCATCTGAGGCGGGTCCTGGAACACCATCTGGGGACCTGTGTGGGTGGATGGCCTATAGTCCGGCACAAAGCCCAAGAATTGTCCGGGCCAGGGTGGTCTTGCCGGTGCCGGATTCGCCCACCAGCCCCAGGATCTCCCCCCGGTGAATCAAAGGCACACATCGTGGATCACCTCATGAAAGCGCTTGCGGCCCAGCATGCCGCCCTCCCGGTACCCGGCGGATACGCCGCGGAGGGAGAGTACCAATTCGTCGTCACGGCTGCTCCTCCTTTCGGTTCCGGGTGGGGATGGCGTCGATGAGCTTTTCGTATAGGGGTGCTGGGGATGGTAAAAGACCTGATCGGTATCTCCGGCCTCCACCAAAACGCCCTCTGCATTACCGCCACCCGGCGGCACAGCTTCCGTACCACATTCAGATTATGGGAGATGAACAGCATGGACATGCCGCTCTCCCGGTTCAGCTTTTTCAGCATTTCCAGGATTTGAGCCTGAATGGTCACGTCCAGCGCCGTGGTGGGCTCATCCAGCAGCAGCAGCTTGGGCCGGTTCACGATAGCTGCGGCGATCATGGCCCGCTGAAGCATTCCGCCGGAAAGCTCGTGGGGATACTTCCCATAAATCGTCTCCGGCTCCGGCAGCTCCGCTTCCGCCATGGCTGCCAGCGCCCGCTTCTGCCGTTCGGTTCGAAAGATCGGTGTGAATCCGCAGGGTTTCCTCTACCTGCAGGCCAATTTTCATCAGGGGATCCATGCAGCTTTGCGGCTCCTGAAACACCACGCCGATCTCCGCCTCCCTGAATCTTCCGCAACGCAGAACGCTCCGCGTGGAGCAGTTCCTGTCCGTCCAGCAGGATCTGACCGGAATAGTCGCACTGCTTCCGGGGCAGCAGCCCCGCCACGCTCATGGCCGTCACGGATTTCCCGGAGCCGGATTCGCCCACCAGACCCAAGATCTCGCCGTTCCGGATGGTCAGGCTCACACCGCTGACCGCTTCCCGCTCCCGGCTATGAAATTTCACGTGCAAATCCTGAATTTCCAGCATCAGACCCCACCTCCGCCCCGGCGCTGTAGTCCTTCGCCGATGAGGCCCACGCCGAATACCATCCAGCACAAGGGTCAGCCCGGTGCCGAGGCGCATACCACGGGGCGCTGAGGAACATCCCCTGGGACTTTCCGAGAGCATATAGCCCAGAGAGGCGTCCGGCGGGGTTACGCCAATGCAGAGATAGCTCATGGATGCTTCCGCCAGCACAGCGTTGTTGAAGCCGATGGTCAGCGCCGGCAGCAGCACGCTCCATGTATTAGGCAGGATGTGCCGCCACAGGATGCGCCCGCTGGACGCACCCATGAGCCGGGCGCTCTTTACATAGTTGACCTCCCGCAGGCCGGCGTAGGTGCCCCGGGCCATCCGGGCAAAGCTGGGAATGAACACCAGCCCCAGTGCAATGATGACGTTCCCGGTCTTACCCGGGCCCAGCAGGCTGATGACCACCAGCGCCAGCAGGATGCTGGGAAATGCCGTCAGCACATCGCCAAGGCGCATGAGCACATCGTCCACAATGCCGCCGAAATAGCCGGTGACGGCCCCCAGCACCGTACCGCACACCGCGCCGATGGCCACGGTACACAGGGCGATTCCGTAGGTCGTTCCAGCACCCTTGAGAACCCGGCTGAAAATATCCCGGCCAAAGCTGTCTGTACCGAACAGGTGGCCGCAGGCACGGGGCCAGGAATTTTTGCGCTGCCGGACATGGCGGGGGGATAGGGGGTCCACACGCAGCCCAGCAGCGCCAGAGCCGCCATAAGCCCCGTCGACCAGACCCGCCCGCAGATAGTGATTCTTTTTCAGGCCCTCTATTGCAGCCGCAGCGGGTCCAGCCGCTGGTTGATCAGGTCCGCCAGCAGGTTCACCAGCACCACCCAGAACGCCAGAATCACCACAACCGCCTCCACCACCGGGATAATCCTGATTGGAAATGGACGTCAGCAGCATGCGCCCCAAGCCCCGGAAGGGCGAATACCTGCTCGATGACCACGGAGCCGGCCACAATGTCCGCCACGGTCATGGCCAGAAACGACACCACCGGCCCCATGGCATTGCGCAGCACATGGCGGTACAGGTAGCCCGGTCGCTGTTGCCCCGGCTGTGGACGTGCGGACATAGTCCTTCTGCAGCTCCGACAGAATGGACGAGCGCAGCATCTTCACGGTCATGGCCACCCTGGGCAGGGCGATGGACACGGCCGGGAACAGAAAATACCACAGGCTGGCACCGAAGTTGTCGCCGGGAGAAACGTAGTTTCCCGGGAACGAACAACCGCAGCACCAGACCAAACACATACGTCAGCAGGATGCCCGTCACAAAGGCCGGGATGGCCATGAGCACCTGGTTCACGCTGGTGTGGGCCTTGTCCATCCGTCCCCGGCGTGGCGGGCGGTGAAAATGCCCAGGGGATGGAAAAGGCCAGGATCAGCACAAAGGACATCCTCCGTCAGAAGCCCCGTCACCGGCACTTTCCGGCCAGCATGCCGGATACCGGCATGGCGGTAGCTGTACGACGTGCCGAAGTCCCCGTGCAGGGCCCGGCCAGCCACCCACTGAACGTACCGCAGGAACGGACGGTCCAGTCCCATTTCCGCCCGCAGGGCGGCGATGCCTTTTCCGGCGTGGCCTCGGTGCCCAGCAGCTTCACCGCCGGGTCCCCGGAGATCACCTGAAACGCCAGAAACGCCAGAAAAAGAGACGATGACCATGGTGAGCAGCATCAGTCCGATTTTTTTGGCCGCATTAGACGTTGGCGGCGTTGTCCGTCAGGTTTTTTTCCATTCCTTGTACAGATCGGTCTGCTCCCGTCGTCCAGGGCTGGGCCTGGCCTGCGAACAGGGCGTCATAGTCCGCGTTGCTGTAGTTGATAAAGTCGCGGCTGGCGGTAGAGACGAACCGGCTCAGCATGGCCGGGCCGTCATGTTGGAAGCATCCACGCCCACCACGGTGGACTGGAACTGGCGGTTGGAGTAGGTGTCCTGGACCCAGCTTTCCCAGGTGACGGGCTGAATGGCGGCGGTGATGCCCACAGCCTTCAGCTGCTCCACCATGACCTGGGCGGTATCCATGTGAGACTGGTAGTTGCTGGGGACGGTGATGGTCATATCGAAGCCGTTCGGGATAACCGGCCTCCGTCAGCAGCGCCTTGGCCTTTTCGGTGTTGTATTAGTAGGTGTTAGTGAGCTCATCGTCAAAATACTTGCTGAAAGCGGGGTACATACTGGAACCCAGCAGGGTGCCGTAGCCGTCGAAGGCCAGCTCCAGAATCTGCTGACGGTCAACGGCGTAGCAGAGAGCCTGCCGCACCCGCACATCGTCAAAGGGCTTTCTCCGCATTGTTGAGGTACAGGGCCTGCACCAGATTCATGGTGCCTTCCTCCACATGGAAGCCGTCGCCAAGCTGAGCTCGATCTGGTTGGTGGTCAGGTGGGCAAATACGTCCACCGCACCGCTCTGGAGGCTGAGAAGGATGCTGTCCGCATTCTCAATGATCTTATAGGTGACCTTGGTCAGGTCCGGCTTTTCGCCCCAGTAATCGTCAAACCGCTCCAGCACCACGGACTCCTGAGCCGTCCGGGAAACGAACAAGAACGGGCCGGTACCTACGGGCGCGGTGTCCTGCTCCGTGTAGTCCTTGGGCAGCAAATGGTGGTGGTCAGGTATAGCTGATGAACTCATTGTTGGGCTCCTGCAGCTGGAAGCAACGGTGTCGATCCCCCTCCTGATACATCTCCACGTTGGCAAAACGCCGCCACCTGGATGATGTCCTGACCCTCCGGCACAGCGGCGCAGCGATTGGATGGAATATACAACATCCTCCGGCGTCACCTGTCTGGCCGTTGTGGAACTTCACACCGTCACGGAGGGTGAAGGGTATAGTCGTGGGTCCATCCTCGGAAGCTTCATATTTCTCCGCCACAGCGGGGATCATTTCGCCGTCGGAATTGGGCTTCACCAAGCCCCTCAAATACGTTGAACATGACCTCACGAGTTCCTGCCTTCACGGTTTTGTGAGGGTCAAGACTTTATCCCGGGGAGTACGGCGCCGACCATTGTCAGCGCCAGGGGGTTTCTTCTTCATAGCTTTCTCCTTTTTTCTTGCCGCGACCTTGGCGGCAAGCCAGAAATAATGGTGTCGGTTAGCGGACGCGGAAAAGGCGCTGTCCCCTATTCAATTGTCGAAGTGGACTGTACCA
>VOFC01003362.1_pt1 | contig 18523 bp, 27 predicted proteins | sample 5384161 | NCBI WGS metagenome assembly VOFC01 (sample SAMN12384722, study PRJNA508395) | human gut metagenome | isolation source: healthy gut B | host: Homo sapiens
ATCCGGCAAAGATTTTTGCCGGATTTTTTGGCGTTTTGACGAATCGAATATTGAGAATAAACCAAATTGTGCGATATTTTATTTAAGCTCTCCTGCCGTCGGGTTATTCTAACTATAAGCCGCTCTGCGTGGGGATGGGATAAACCTCTCCGTCAAAACCTTCGGTTTTGCCACCTCCCTGTTCGGGGAGGCAAGCCCGTTTTCCGCAAATCGACTTTGCCTCCTGCGAAAAAGCCTCGCAGAGTTTGCGTCCGAAGACGCAAATAAAATCAAACCATTTTCGGCGGCGGCGTGTACGTCGCCGAAAATTCTTCTCGGCCTGCAAACGTGCGAGCGTAAGCGATGCGCTGCGGCGAGCCGCCCTTCAAAAACGAGAGCCCAACGAAGTGGGTCTCGTTTGAGAGCTTGTCAAAAATACTTTTTTGACAAGCTCAGATGCGGGAGCCGCAGCTCCCGCATCTCTCTTTTATTCGCTTACATCCACGCCGCGCTCGCGCAATTCTCCGCGCAGGCGGGCGGCGTCGCCGAAGAAGACGATGGCGTCGAGCCCTACGCGCTGCGCGCCCTCGGCATTCGCGGCCGAGTCGTCAATGAACACGCACTCCGCGCGATCCAGACCGAACTTTTCAAGCGCGCCTTCAAAGAACGCCGGATCGGGCTTGAGGAGATGCACGTCCGCCGAGCGATACACGCGCTCCTCCGGGAAGTGCTCGCCCGCCCGGAACCGCGGGCCAGTATTCCCCGCTGGCGCGGGCCCCGCGTTCGAAGAAGGTACAGCCCATATCCCTTTTTCATAAAAAGCTCGTCCGTGAGCGCTTTCATACCCTCGACGGGCAGCTCCGGCCGGTCCCAGTGGCCGACGAGCTTTCGACCGCGCCGCGGAGATGCTCGCCGACACGCGAAACGCACCGGTCGATGACTTCCGCTTCGGTGAGCGTGCCGCGGTCGAGCCGCACCCAGTCGATGCTGCCGTAAAGCTCGCGCAACAGGAGCTGCTGGTCGCTCTCGGACAGACCAGCGTTTTTCACATACTGCTTCGGCTCGAACCGGATGAGCACGTTGCCCATATCAAAGAGGATGTTTTTGATCATTGGGGGCTTGCCGCCTCCGCCGGCTGTTTTTTGCGGAATACGGCTTTTATCCGATCCATGCGTTTCCGGCGGCGGTCACGCGCTTCAAGCCGCTCGCCGAGATCGCGCGCGCCCACGCCGTATACGAGATACAGAATGAGGCCCGACACGAGCATGATGAACACCGTGGAGGCGCACCGGCGGCCGGAGGCGTTGACATTGTAGCCGTACAGGCCCTCCTCGCGGCACATGCTCTGGATGACCATGGCATACGTTGTGCCGTAGGTACTCGCAAATGTGGCCGACATATCGTACTCGGTAAAGAGCGCGTTGAAGTTCAGCGCGAACACCGCAAGCACGCTCGGCAGGATGATCGGAAGCTTCACCTTGAGGAACGTCCGCACCGGCCCGGAGCCGAGATTCCGCGCGGCGTCCTCCAGCTCCTCGTCGATCGCGTAGAACGACGCTTTGATCATGCGCAGCGAGAACGGCAGCTTTACTACCGTGTACGCGATAACGATCAATATCTCACGCGGTCGGCATAGTACAGGTTCTGGCCGAACACGTACCAGACGTCGCTGCTGTTGAAAAACGTGCGGTAAGAATAGCAGATGAGGATCGTCGGCAGCAGCCACGGGAAGAGCAGCGCGTACTCCAGGATCGTGCCGGTCTTCTTGTGCTTGAAGATGTAGTTGCAGGCCACAACGACGATCACGCACGCGAGCGCCGCGGCGATGACGGACATGACAAAGCTCATCTGGATGCCGCTGAGCGTCGCCTCGTTGGAGAACACGCCGGAGATCGAGCCCTCGCGGATCTTGTAGGTGCCGCGGGACGTGAGATACGAATAGTCCTGCTTACCGAAGTAGTTCACGAGCGTCCACTGCGAAAGATCAAGCTTGCGCATACGCACGGCGCTGAACGTCTGGAACGAGAAGATGACGATCATCACGACCGGCGTCATGTAGATGATGAACAGGACGTAGGCGTAGATATGCGCGAGGACGTTCGCCACGGGGTTCGTGATCTTCTGCTTCTGGAGCTTCGCCTTCGTCTTGGAAACGGAGAGGTAATGCCCCTTGCGCTCATAGGACGAGAGAACGGTGAGCAGGAGGATCGTGAAGCACGCGAGGATGATCGAAAGCAGCGCCGCGCGCGCCTGCGGGAACGCCTCGTCCGCCACGGAGGAACCGGCCAGACGGACGATCTCCGGGTTGATGGAGTCATAGCCCAGCAGCGTCGGCGCGCTCATGGCGCACAGGCCCGTGATAAACGTCATGACCGTGAGCGAGAAGAGCGTCGGCAGAAGCGTCGGGAATACGACCTTCCAGAGCACCTTGAAGGGCTTCGCGCCCATGTTGCGGGCGGCCTCGACGGTGTTGTAGTCGATGCCGCGGATGGCGTTGCGCAGGAAGAGCGCGTGGTTGCTCGTGCAGGCGAACGTCATCGTGAAGAGCACCGCGTTGAAGCCGGTGAACCAGTTGACGTTGATGTTCGGGAACGCGTCCTTGAGCTGCGTGGTGATGATGCCGTCGCTGGCGTACAGGAACATGTAGCCCGTGACGAGCGCGACGCCGGAGTAGATGAGCGTCGTCATATAGCCGAGCCGCAGAATCTTCGCACCCTTAATGTCAAAGTATTCGGTCAGCAGCACGATGGAAATGCCGACGACGTTGACCGTGATGACAAGGCACAGCGCCAGCTTGAGCGAGTTCCACACATACTGGGACATGGACCCGGCGAGGAAGAAACGGATGACCGCGAGGGGATCGGTTTCCCCGGCGGCGTTCTTGACGGTGAAAAATGCTGGTGAGCGTATTCAGGCACGGCAGCAGCATGAAGCCGAAGAAGAGATACGCGAAGAAAACGCCGCCGATGATCTGCAGCATTTTGATCGGCTGGAAGGGCTTCGGCCGCAGTGTCATTTCTCGGCCTCCTCCCCGTTGGGAGCGTAGCTCATGAGATCGTCGGGGTGGACGGTGACGGTCACGGCGTCGCCGGTATCGTGCAGGTGCACGCCGTCGTTGCGCTCGATGACCTTGAGCGTCTGGCTGCCGACGTTGATGTAATACTTTATATACAGACCGTAATACTCTCTCGATTCCACGGTGCCGGAAAGCGAAACGGCGCCGGATTCCGCGTGCCGAGCGTCGTTCACATGGACACGCTCGAGACGGATGTAGTGGTGGTGTGTCGGGTCAAGCTGCGCGCCTTTGGCGTTGAGCTTTTTCCACGATATCGTCCAAGAGACGGTTGATGTCGCCGATGAAGTTGCACACGAATTCCGTGGCGGAGTGGTTGTAAATTTCGTTCGGCGTGCCGATCTGCTCGATCACGCCCTTGTTGAAACACCGCGATACGGTCGGAAAGCGTAAGAGCCTCCTCCCTGATCGTGGGTGACGTAGATGCTCGTGATGCCGAAATCCTTCTGCATCTTTTTAAGCTCCAGACGGAGCTGCACGCGGAGCTTGGCGTCCAGGTTGGAGAGCGGCTCGTCCAGACAGATGATCGCCGGCTCGGTGACGAGCGCGCGGGCGATGGCGACGCGCTGCTGCTGGCCTCCGGAGAGCTGCGACACGGCTTTCCTGAGCTGCTCGTCCGAAAGATCGACCTTTTTGGCGATGGCGCGGACTTTTTCGTCCACCTCGGCCTTCTTCATTTTCTTGACGCGCAGACCGAACGCGATGTTGTCGTACACGGTCATCGTCGGGAAGAGCGCGTAGCTCTGGAACACGATGCCGATGTTCCGGTCCTCGATGGGCACATGGGTGATGTCCTTATCGCGGACGAACACCTGGCCCTCCGCCGGCTCGATGAAGCCGGTAATGGTGCGGAGCGTTGTCGTTTTGCCGCAGCCGGACGGGCCGAGGAACGTGAAGAATTCGCCCTCTTTTACCTGGACGTTGATGTCGTGCAGCGCGGTGAAGTCGCCGAATTTGACGACGATGTTATTGAGCCGGATCACAGTGGCATTCCTTCCTCTCTTTTGCAGGGACTGTGGGTGGTTGGCGGATATTTTCGAAAAATACGAAGTATGGCGAGCCGCGGGGGCTCGCCATACAGCTCTTTGAACAGGCTCCCTTGTGCAAAGGGAGCTGTCAGCCGACAGGCTGACTGAGGGATTGTCGTTCTCGGAAACCGGACTTTTACAACCCCTCCGTCTCGGCTGCGCCGAGCCACCTCCCCCTTACAAGGGGAGGCGAGCGGCGCGGAACCGGAAAAATTACTCAGCCTTCTGCGTCAGGGTCGCCCAGTCGAGATTGTCCCAATCGGGCTCGGCAGGAGCGTTGCTGGCATCGGCCCAGTAGAAGCCGAGGTTGGTCATGATGTTCGTCCACTCGGAGCTGTGGGCAGCGACGTAAGCGGCGTAGGTCATGTCGGTGCCTTCCACGGTCGTGAGAGCGAAGTTCTTGATGAGGTAGATCTCGGGGACGTCGGAGCCGTAGACCAGCTCAACAGCACCCTGGTTGCAGGGGAAGGAGTCGAACTCTTCGGCCCAGGCAGCCTGGGTCTCGGCGGAGCCGAACCACTCGGCGAACGCCTTGACAGCTTCGGTCTCTTCCTCGGTGCGGCCTTCCTTGTTCAGGATGCCGATGTACTCGGCGATGTAGTAGGTGCCGTCGTCGATGTCAACGAGCTTCCAGCAGTCGGTGATGGGGTGCTCGGAGCCTTCCGCCGCGGCGTCCAGCTTGCCGTAGAGAAGAGGAGTAGAACGAGGAAACGGCAACGTCGCCCTTGTTCAGAGGATCAAAGCCGTACTTCCAGTCGTCGCCGCCGAACTTGCCCTCGGCGCAGTACTTCCACAGAGTCTTCCAGCCATCGACGGAGATGCCGCCGGCGGAGAGGTGGGATCGGTGAAGGGGTAGAGCATGGCGGAGTTGATGTTGGCGTTGGTCGTGCCGCCGACCTTGTTCTGGCGGTACCAGGTGTAGCCGCTGTCAACGACGTCGGCCCAGTGCGCAAAGTGCAGCTCTTCGCCGTTGGTGCCGAGCTCGTCGGTACGGTAGAGCATGAGGACGTTCTGGATGACGAGGCCGTAGGCCTGGCCGTCATACTTGTATTCGCCGACTTCTTCCGCCCAGGACGGAGTCCAGTCAACGAGGACAGGTTCTCGTAGACGCCGTCCACGACCTGGCCCCAGCGGGTCTCGTTCAGACCGAAGAGGATGTCGCCGTCCTTCTTCTCGTTGGCAGCCTGGATGGCGGCCGTGTCGCCGGAGATGACGCTGTTGTCGTCAATGCTGATGGTGAAGCCGGCTTCCTTCGCCTCGTTCACGAGCCACGTGGTGCGCTCGGTGGAGTTGGAGTTGGAGTAGATGCGGATGGTGTAGCCGGGAGTAATCCTTCGGGGTTTCGGACTCAACGGGCTGCTCGGCGGGCGCTTCCCAGGGGCTTCCGTCGGCTCGGTGGCCGGAGTCTCGGCCTGGGTGCCGCAGGCAGCCAGCGAGAGGACCATGACCAGAGCCAGAATGAGAGCAAGTGCTTTTTTCTTCATGGGTTATCTTCCTCCTAAAATTAATCCCCTGTACGGGAATTTGTGCCTTATATTATAGCCTCTTCATCGGGAAAATGCAATAGAACATTAGCGCATTTTGTAGCACTTTGTGTAGTTTGTTCACGCGGGAAACACAAACATCCTTTACGCGGCTTTACAATGTAAATTCCAGCGCGGAGGAAGCGTCGATCTCTGTCTGCTGCGCAAGGAACGGCGCGAGCTCGCGGGCGATCGTGCGCGCGCCATGCTCCCGGTCACTTTCGATATTCAGCGGAAGGATCGGATCGTGCAGCGAAAAGGCGCAGCAGGAACCAGCCGTCGCCGTGCGCTTTATCGAGATTTACGCGCACGCCTCGCAGTTGTCCGGCGCGATGCTCCAGCCGGGCTGCTCCTTCGCGTACTCCGCAAGAGAATCAGCACCGCTGCGCCGCGGCGCGGAAGTCCTCCGCAAGGATCTTCAGCCGGAACTCACGACTCTCGACCGGCTGTAAAGCCCTTCGAGCAGGCTCGAGCGAGCGCCCCGCGGCGATCTCCATCAGAAAGCGGGTGACGAGATACGCGCCGTCGTCCAGGAAGTAATTTTCCTTCAGCGCGGCGTGGCCGGAGGTCTCGATGGCGAGCTGGCAGTCCTGCCCCGCGGCGTTGAGCCGCAGCGCCTCGTTGATAACGTTGCGGTAGCCGCGGCGGAAGCGGCGGTGCACGCCGCCGTGCGCGGCGATAAACTCCGCAAGCCCCGTGGACGTGATGGAATCGGTCACGATCGCCGTGCCGGGGTGCTCACGCAGCAGTATGGCGGAGATGAGCGATGAGGCGGTTGCGATTGAGCTCCTCGCCGTTCGAGAGCACCGCCCCGGCGCGGTCCACATCGGTATCGAAAATAACGCCGAAATCGGCATGGCTCTCGAGTACCGCCTCGCGGATGCTGTCCATCGCCTCGGGCAGCTCGGGATTCGGCACATGGTTGGGGAAGCGCCCGTCGGGGTCGAGATAGCGGCTGCCGGCCGTGTCCGCGCCGAGAGGGGCGAGCACGCGCTCGGCGAAAAAGCCGCCCGCGCCGTTTCCGGCGTCCACAACGATATGCTTGCCCGCGAGCGGCTTTTCGTTCCCGTTCGCTGCGGCGATGATCTTTTCGCGCAGAATGGCGGCATAGGTCTCCATAAATTCGCCCTGCGCCACGCTCCCGCCGGGGGCGAGCGGCGTCTCCTCCGCGGCGAGGCGGAGGATCTCGCGCACGTCCGCGTCTCTCGCGCGCCGCCCGCGGCGGTGAAGAATTTGAGTCCGTTGCGGTTCCACGGCAGATGGCTCGCCGTGATCATAACGGCGGCGTCAAAGGGTCTCTCCCCCGTCACGGTCGTCATGAACATCGCCGGGGTGGTGCAGAGACCGAGATCGGTCACTTCCGCGCCGCACGCGGCAAGCGTTTCGCAAAGCGTTTCGGCGATCGCCCCGCCCGAAAGACGCGAGTCGCGCCCGACGCTCACGCGGCAGCTCTCTTTTCCGAGCCGCGCGCGCAGAAAGCGCGCAAAGCCGCCCGCAATGGCACGCACCGCCGCATCGTCAAGCGTTACCGGTTCATTCTCCACTCCAGCGAGCGCCACACCGCGCACGTCGCTGCCGTTCTGCAGTTTGCTGAGGTCCATATTCCGTTCCTCCCGGAAAAATTATTATCGCGTTCATTTTACCGCGCCGCACGGCTCTTTGCAAGTGCGCCCTGATTGCATTTGCGCCGTAGCTGTGGTATGGTAAGCGGTAAGAAAACGTTGGGGATACGATGAAAGAGAAGCTCAAAAGCATTCTGCGCACGGTTTGGTCGTGGCGGCGGTGGCCGTATCTGCTCTGGCTGCGCCGGAGAGTGAAAAACCGCCGGTTTCTCCCTTATTGCGAGCGACTGCAACGGCGGACTGCTGCTGCACGATCTCGGGATGCAGTTTACCATGCCCACGGTCAACATGGCGTTCCACCGGTTTGAAAAGCTGTGCACGCATCTGGACGAATATCTCGCCATGACGCCCGTCCCCATGGACGCGCCGGAGCGGGAGCTACCCGATGTTCACACTCGGCGAGGCGGTCATCGAGGGGGCACGCACTACAAAAGCCGCGAGGAATTTCTCGCCGCCTGGGAGCGCCGTCTGCAGCGCTTCAACGCCTGCCGCGCGCAGGGATATGAGATCCTGCTCATGGCGGACGAAACGAGCCTTTCCAAAAACGGCGGGCTGGCGGAGTATCTCGCCGCGCCGTACCGGAAGATCTGCTTTACAAACGATCCGGCCAAGACCGGGAAGGAGTTCGTGTACATCCCCGACCGGAAAAGAACGGCTACCGCGACTCGTGGCGCACCGTGGGTCTGCTGGGCGTGCGCGTGTTTGAGCGCGCGATGGACATTCCCGCGTTTCTCGATCCTGTCGGCGAATAAGCGTCAACGGCTCCCGATCCCGGGAGCTTTTGACTTTTGACAGAAAAGGAAGTTTGACATGAACGTAAAACAGGCAGAGATCCCGCGCTCGGCACCGCCCGGTCGGCAAGCTCTTCTGGAAGCTGGCGCTTCCGGCGATCGCGGCGCAGCTCGTGAATGTCCTATATAATATTGTAGACCGCATCTACATCGGCCACATCCCGGTCTACGGCGCGGCGGCGCTCACCGGCGTCGGCGTGACGATGCCGGCGATCATGATCATCTCGGCGTTCGCCGCGCTCGTGAGCGCGGGCGGTGCGCCGCGCGTTTCCATGCTCATGGGAAAGGGAGCCCCGGACAGTGCGGAGCGCATCATCGGCACGTGTACCTTCACGCTCTGCGCGATCTCGCTCGCGCTCACGCTCATCATGCAGCTTTTTCGCCGTGCCGATCCTCCGCCTCTTCGGCGCGAGCGACGCAACGCTCCCCTACGCGCTCGAATATATCTCGATCTACAGTCTCGGCACGATCTTCGTGCAGCTCTCGCTCGGGCTCAACGCCTTCATCACCGCGCAGGGCTTTTCCACAACGAGCATGCTCACCGTGACGATCGGCGCGGCGCTCAACATCGTGCTCGACCCGCTGTTCATGTTCGTGTTCGGCATGGGCGTGCGCGGCGCGGCGCTCGCAACGATCCTCTCGCAGGCCGTTTCGTGCGCGTGGGTCGTGCGTTTCCTCTGCTCGGAAAAATCTACGCTGCGGCTGCGCGCGAAGAACCTTCTGCCGGACATGAGGCTCCTTCTCCCCTGTCTCGCGCTCGGGCTCTCGCCGTTCCTCATGCAGATCACGGAAAACCTCGTCGCGGTGAGCTTCAATGTGACGCTCCTCCGCTTCGCCGGAGATACCGCCGTCGGCGCGGTGACGGTCCTTACGACCACGATGAGTCTCTGCATGCAGCTCCTGCACGGTCTCACGCAGGGCGCGCAGCCCATTATGAGCTTCAACTACGGCGCGGGGAACGGACAGCGTGTGCGAAACGTTCCGCATCCTGTTCATAAGCTGTCTCACAGGCTCCATGCTCGTGTGGGCGGTGTGCATGCTCTTTCCCGGCGCCGTTGCCGGAATGTTCACGCCGGACGCGGAGCTTTTCCTCCTACACCGCATGGGCCATGCGTATTTATATGGCCGCGAGCGGCATTTTCGGCCTCCAGATCGCGTGCCAGCAGAGCTTTGTTGCGCTCGGGCAGGCAAAGGCGGCGATCTTCCTCGCGCTGCTGCGCAAGGTGATCCTGCTCATCCCGCTCATCCTGCTCCTGCCGCGGCTCGGCATTTTTAAAAACGCCGCCTTCGCCGTGTTTTCGCCGAGCCCGTCGCGGACACGCTCGCCGTGTGCACGACCGCCGCGATGTTCTTCACGCGTTTCGGCAAACTCACTGCCGGAGCGGAAAATGCCTGATATTTTTTAAAAAGGAGCGCTCCCCTTGTCCATTGCCGTAGAAATTATCTCGACGACGTGACATATGCCGATATCTGTCCCTATTATAAAGCGCTCGATTGAGGTATACTATAAGTTAGAGGAGATCTCCTCCGTCTTTTGTCCAAGGCCCCCTGGTGTAAAGGGAGGCAATACGAAAGGAAACGAGGTATTACATCATGTGCACAGCCGCGACATATAAAACCGACGGATTCTATTTTGGCCGGACGCTTGACTACGAGTTTTCCTACGGCGACGAGATCGTCGTGACGCCCCGGCGCTTCCCGCTCGCCTTTAGCGGCGGCAAGGCACTTTCGGAGCACTTTGCCCTGCTCGGCATGGCGCATGTGGCCGACGGCTATCCGCTCTACTACGACGCGATGAACGAAAAAGGTCTCTGCATGGCGGGGCTGAACTTTGTCGGCAACGCCGCATACGCCGCGCCGCGCGGCGACGAGGGCGACGTCGCGCAGTTTGAATTCATCCCGTGGGTGCTCGCGCAGTGCGCCTCCGTTTCCGAGGCGCGCGTGCTGCTCGGGAAGACGAATCTCACCGGCACGCCGTTTTCCGCCGCTCTTCCCGCCGCGCAGCTCCACTGGCTGCTTGCGGACAAGGACGAATGCGTCACGATCGAGTCCACCGCGGACGGTCTGCACGTCTATGATAACCCCGCTGGGGTCCTGACGAACAACCCGCCGTTCCCGCAGCAGCTCTTCCGGCTGAACGACTATCAATCGCTCTCCCCGCGGCAGCCGGAAAACACGTTCGCGCCCGCGCTCGATCTGCGCTCCTACAGCCGCGGCATGGGCGCGCTCGGTCTGCCGGGTGACCTCTCGTCGAGCTCGCGCTTCGTACGCGTGGCGTTCACGCGCGCGAATGCCGTTTCCGGCTCTTCCGAAACGGAGAGCGTCAGCCAGTTTTTCCACATTCTCGGCGCCGTGGAGCAGGTGCGCGGCTGCTGCGAGGTCGCGCCCGGCAAGCACGAGATCACGCTCTATACCTCCTGCTGCAGCGCGCAGCGCGGCATTTACTACTATACGACCTACGAAAACCGCCGCATCAGCGCCGTGGACATGCACCGCTGCGATCTTGACGCCGCGGCGCTCGTCCGCTTCGCGCCCCGCACGGAGGAGGATGTCTTTTATCAGAACTGACACAGCAAAGAAGCCTCGCTTTTTGCCAGTGCAAAAAGCTCCCGATGCAGCTGCATCGGGAGCTTTTTTCGCGGTGTTCAGTTTCTCTCGACCGTGCCTTCCCAGGTGTCAACGGTCTTTTTGCGGGAGTGTTCATCGTACCAGTGCTTGGTGACGGTCTTGGCGCGGGTATAGAAGCGCACGCCGTCCAGGCCAAGCACATGCTGGTCGCCGAAGAACGAGTCCTTGTTGCCGGAGAATGGGAAATACGCCGAGGGCACGGGGATGCCGACGTTGATGCCGACCATGCCGCCGTCGGTGAGCATTTCAAACTGGCGGGCATAGTAGCCGCTCTGCGTAAAGATGGCCGAGCCGTTGGCGAACGGGTTGGCGTTCATGACGGCCAGCCCCTCTTCAAACGTCTTGACACGCTTGATGAGCGTGACCGGCCCAAAGATCTCGCGCTGGCCGATGGCCATATCGGGCGTCACATGGTCAAGGATCGTCGGGCCGACGAAGAAGCCGTTCTCATAGCCCGGCACTACGATATCGCGCCCGTCGAGCACGAGCTCCGCCCGTCGTCGATGCCGCGCTGGATCCAGTCGCAAATGGACTTCTTGTGCTTGGCGCTCACGACCGGGCCGAGCTTCGTCCGGGGTCATAGGCGCAGCCGACCTTCATCGCCATTGCCTTTTCCCTGAGCAGGGCAACGAATTTGTCCGCAATGCTTTCCTGCACCACGATGACAGGCAGCGCCATGCAGCGCATGCCGGCGCAGCCATAGGTGGAGTTGATGACGGCGTTGACCGTGCTCTCCAGATCGCAGTCCTCGAGCACGAGCGCGTGATTCTTGGCCTCGCACTGAGCCTGAACGCGCTTTCCGTGCGCGGCGGCGATCGAATAGATGTGCTTGCCGACCTCGGTCGTGCCGATGAACGTGACGGCCTTGACGCGCGGGTCAGTCAGCAGTACCTCGGATTCGCCGCGCGAGCACGTGACAAGGTTCACAACGCCCGCGGGGAAGCCTCCTCTTCATAGAAGAGTTCCATGATACGCATGGCGGTGAGCGGCGTCTGCGAGGCTGCCTTGAGCACGACCGTGTTGCCCGTGGCGATCGCGAGCGGCACCATCCAGCCCCAGGGGATCATCGCCGGGAAGTTGAACGGCACGATGCCCGCCACGACGCCAAGCGGCATACGATAGGTGGCCGTATCAAATCCGGTCGTGACCTGCAGTGAGGCCGAGCCCTGCGAAACAAACGGCGTAGCGCAGGCAAGCTCCGTCGGCTCGATGGCCTTGAGCACGTCGCCGCGCGCCTCGCTCAGGTTTTTGCCCAGCTCCTTGGCGCAAAGATACGTCAGCTCGTCCAGGTGTTCAACGAGAATGTTGCGCCACTTGAACATCATCTGCGTGCGCTTGAAATGGAGACCTGACTCCACTCCTTAAACGCCTTGTCCGCCGCGTCGATCGCTTCGAGCACCTCGTCCTGCGTGCAGGAGGGGACTTCCGCGATGACTTCGCCCGTGGACGAGTCGGTCACCGGCATCCATTTCTCCGTTTTGAGTCCTTCCAGACGCCGCCGACGCAGTACTGCTTGCGAATAGCTTCACTCATATCGGGTGTATACTCCTTTTCGTTTGTATGACCCGCCGGGGAAACGGCGGGTCATGAATGTAATGCTTATTTATACCACGAGGTAGTTGACGAAAACACCGGTGATGACCACCGAGGTGATCGTCAGGCAGACAAAGCCTGCCACGAGCATCTTGGGCATGATGTTGTCGAGCAGCATCTGGCGCTCGTCGTCGGTCGTGCCGATCTGCTTGGAGACTTCGCTGGAGACGACGAACGTTCCCGGGAAGCCAAACAGGCAGGAGCAGGCGATGCCGCAGGCCATCTGCCAGCTGAACTTGAAGATCTTGCCGACGACAGCGGCGATCACGAACATGCTGAGCAGGCCGATGACAAACGCGCCGAGGACAACGGGCAGGAGGCTCAGAACATCCTGCGGGGTAACGGCTGTCAGGAACACGAGGATGGAGACCATGCAGATCACAAGGCCGATGCCGTAGCAGTTGGACTTCTTCATAACGTCGTGCTCCAGGAAGCCGATCTCCTGCGCGACGACGCCCATGATGAGGCAGACAACATATCTGTGCACGGCGCCGCCGGTGAGATTGGAGATCCAGAACGACAGCAGGGACACAAGGCAGGCCTTACCGAGCAGGACGAACGGGGTCTGGTACTTGGCGGCCAGAGGGGGAATGAGCTTTTTCTTGACAATGGCGGTCTGCGCAGCCTCGTCGCCTTCAAAGACGGTGCGCGTCCACTTCACGGTACCGGCGTTGTAGCCCTTGACGAGGCGCTTGGCCTCGCCGCGCGCAGGAACGCAGCGGCGAGAGGGTAGCCGATGATGCCCTGCACCGCGACAATGATCGTGGCCAGAACACCGGCGAGCTTGAGAGAATCGGGAGAGCCGAGCGCCTTGATGGCGTCGTTGACGACGACGGCGGAAACCCAGCCGCCGGTGATCGGGCCGACGAGAGCCACGGCGAAGTTGTTGCCCAGAACCGGGCGGGCGGCGAAGAACATCAGAATGCCGCCCACGATAACGATCGCGAGGCCAAGCACCACGGTCTTCCACTGGGAAACGAACTCCTTGAAGTCAAGAAGCGTTCCCATATTGACGATGAAGATACCGGTCATCATATTGGAAATGGCGATAAGGCCGGCATCGGTGAACAGAGTCGTCGGAACAGCGCCCGTCCAGAACAGGATCAGGAACGTGACCGAGGCGAAGAGCAGTACGGGGATGATGGCGTGCGTTTTGTCGGAAATGAAGTCGCCGATCGCGAATACAACACACACGATCGTCAGGGCTAACATACCGTCCATTGATTTTCCTCCTTGTTTTTTCTCTCTTTTTTATTGCTCCGTGCGCGCTTTGCGCAGCGCGTCCAACACACGCACCGGCGTCATGGGCAGCTCGTTAATGCTCACGCCGACGGCGTTGCGAATGGCATTGTGAATGGCGGGCGCCGCGCCGACAATGGGCGGCTCGCCGATTCCCTTCGCGCCGTAAGGCCCGAGGGAGTTGGGATGCTCAACGATGATCGTGCGCAGCTTCGGCAGATCCATCGCCGTGGGGATGAGATAGTCGTGGAACGTATGGTTGCGCATTTTTCCGTCTTTCATGAATTCCTCTTCCATGAGCGACCAGCCGATGGCCTGCGCCATACCGCCGTGCATCTGTCCCTCCACCGTATCCGGGTTGATGGCGTGACCGACGTCCACGGCGAGCACCGTGTCGTCCACCGCTACCTCGCCGGTCTTGACGTTTACGGAGACGATCGCTGCCTGCGCGGCAAAGGCATAGGTGTGCATTTTCACGCCCTGGCCGTTTTCGTCGGCATAGGCTTTCGGCGGATACCACGAACCGACACACGCGAGCGGGATCTGCATGGCAAACGCCTTGGAAATCACGGAAGCATACGGCACGCGTTTTGCCTCGTCGGTCGTGTCGAACACGAAGCCGTTATCCACGTCGAGGTCTTCCTTCTTCGCGCCGAGCATCTGCGCCGCTACCGGCAGAAACCGTTCGCGCAGGACATTGCAGCCGTTCATCACGGCATTGCCGAGGAACACGGTCGTTCTTGAAGCGACCGTCGCGCCCGCTTCCACCGAGGCGGCAGAATCGGAAAAGTCGAGATAGACCTTTTTCGATCGGAACGCCGAACGTGTCCGCAGCAATCTGGCGCATGGCGATGAGGAAGCCCTGGCCGAGCTCATTGGAGGAAATACCGATATTCAGCGAGCCGTCCGGCTGCGCCTGCACAAAGCAGTGCGCGCCGTCGGTGATATAACCGGTACCGGTGCCGTACATATAGCAGGCCACGCCTTTGCCGCGGCGGACGTCGGGATCTTCGCTCGGCGTGAGAGGCTTGTCCCAGCCAATCGCCTCGCGGACGCGGGTAAGGCATTCGGCAATGCCGAGTCCGCGCTCCTCGAGCATTTCCTGTCCCCAGATCGTCGTATCGCCCGGGCGCAGGAGGTTTTTCATGCGCAGGTCGATCGGATCGATACCGAGTTTTTCGGCCAGTTCATCCATCTGCGACTCTACGGCGAACGTCGCCTGCGGGCAGCCGAGCCCGCGGAACGCGCAGCCGTATGGATGGTCTGTAAACACCGACCACGAATGCGTGAGCGCATTATCGATGCGGTAAACGCTGCCGGCGTACTGCGCCGTGCGCGAGGGATGGCATCAATGGACTTCCACGCGCCCTTATCGATAATGGAATCGACCTCAATGCCGAGGATGTTTCCTTCCTTATCCGCAGCCAGCCGGTGATGGATGGCGGCAGCATGACGCTACCGGTGTTTTTAAATACCTCGTCGCGCGTCAGCTCGTAAAATACCGGCCGCCCCGTTTTGATCGCGAGCACGCCCGCGACGACGCTCGCGTCGAACGTGGAGTCCTCCTTGCCGCCGAAGCCGCCGCCGACGACCTGACTGATAACGCGGATCTTGCTCTGCGGCATGTTGAATGCTCCGCACAGCGCCTTTTTCGCCAGCTGGACCGCGTGCTGCGGGCTGTAGATCGTGATACCGCCCTGCACCGGGTCGGGCTCGACGAGCGCGCAGTCCGGCTCGAGATAGGCGTGATCGAGCATCGGGGTCTTATACCAGTTGTCCACAACGACGTCCGCGTCCTCGAACGCCGTTTTCACGTCGCCCTTGCGGATGAGCACCTCGTCGGAAATGTTTCCCTTGCGCGGGATGGGGTACTCTCGGTGGAGCACCGGCGCGTCCTCGCGCAGCATATCGGCGGGGCTGTCATAGCTCTCCAGCGGTTCATATTCGACCTCGATGAGCGAAACGGCCTTCTCGGCAGTCTTGAGATCTTCCGCCGCCACGAGAGCGACGGGGTCGCCCTCATAAAAACACCTCGTCCTTAGCAATGACGGGCTTATCGTGGATGATGCCGCCGTAGCCGTTCTCGCCGGGAAGATCGTCTGCGGTCATCACGATCGCAACGCCCGGCAGCGCCGCAGCTTTGATGTATCGATGCGAAGGATCTTCGCGTGACCGTAGGGGCGGGTAGAGTGCCTTGGCATGGAGCACATCCCGCCGGTGAACGACGAGATCAGCGGTATACTGTGCCCCCCCGTCGCTTTCGCCAGTGCGTCGGGGCGCTGCATGCGCCGACCGACATAGTGTAATTCGTGCATGGAAGCGCCTCCCGTCAAGCGTCCTTTCGAACGGCGGTCACGACGATCTCCACAAGCGCTTCTTCCTTTGCCATCTTGGCCTGCACCGTGGCGCGGGCAGGTTCACAGCCGGGCGTGACCCAGTTCTCCCAGACCTCGTTCATATCGTCAAAATCGCGGATAACATCCTTGAGGAACACCTGGGCAAACAGAATGTGCTCCTTATCCGAGCCATACTTGGCAAGCACGTTGTCAATGATCTTCAGCACACCGGCGGTCTGCGACTTCACGTCATCGCCGCTGGGAATGTCCGGGTAATAGCCCGGCATGCAGGTACGGCCTGTCATGTGAATGATGCCGTTGCACTCCGTAGCAACGCTCAGCCGGCCGTTTCCCTCATAGTGTTTGACTTCCATTGTTGTTGTCCCCCTTCTTGGATTTGTTGCTTTTGTCTCTTTTTCTTATTTCTTTTCGCCGCGCAGGCGTTTTGCCGAGAGCCGGACGGCCTCTACGATCTTTTCATACCCGGTGCACCGGCAGAGATTGCCGGAAAGCGCCACGCGGATCTCCTCCTCGCTCGGGTTTGGATTAACATTTAGCAGCGCGATCGTCGTGAGCACCATGCCGGGTGTGCAGTAGCCGCACTGCACCGCGCCTGCATCCACGAACGCCTGCTGCACCGGATGGGGAGAGGAAAGCGTGCCCACGCCCTCGATCGTCGTGATCGCATGTCCCTCAGCCATGGCGGTGAGATAAATGCACGAGCGAATGGCCACGCCGTCGAGCAGTACGGTGCACGCACCGCAGTCGCCCGTACCGCATGCCTTTTTGTGCCGGTCAGACAGAAGGTATTGCGCAGCGTGTCAACGAGCACCTCGTCGGCCTCCGCCTCGCAGGAAACACTTCTTCCGTTGAGAACAAATGAAACTTTCATGCTCTCTCTCCTTTCGCATCGGCCAGCGCCATCGAAAGCGCCCGGACGACTGCCGGGCAGACGGCGTCCTGCTTGTAGGTTTTGTAATAGCTCTCGCGAAGCTTTGCCTCCGCGGGATACGTCACTGCGGCAAGCGCAAGCGCCTCCTCCGGTGTTTTACCGACGAGAAGCCCCTCCAGTTCCGCAGCGTGAACGACCGTGGGGTTGAGCGCGCCGAGGCTCAGGGAGACTTCCGCAATACGTTCCCCGTCGAGCCGCACGCGGCAACCGATGAGAATTTTGCCGATATCCTGCGCCTTGCGCCGGGAAAGCCGGCAATAGCCTGTCCCCTCTCCCGGCCGGAGCGCCGGGATCTCAATGGCCGTGACAAGCTCGTCGCTCTCACGTATGGTCTTGTAGGTCGAAACGGAAAACGCATCCAGCGGAACGCGCCTCTCGCCGCGGTTTGACGCAGAACGGCGCTCGCGCCGAGCGCGAAGAGCATAGTTGTACAATCCGCCGCAGGAGCGGCCGTGCAGATATTCCCCACCGGCGTCGCCACCGCGCGGATGGCGGGGCTCGCCAGATGCAGCACCGCCTCGCGCAGCCCCCGGTACAACCGGAGGACATCGCTTGCAAGCAGCTCGTTATAGGTAACGCCGGACGCCAGACGCACCGTATCGTCAGAGGCGGCAATCTCGTGCCGTTCCGGAATAGCGTCCAGCGAGAGGATGACGGCAGGAGCGGTCTTTTTCTGTGTCAGCCGCAGCACGGCGTCCGTACCGCCGGCAACGATCATGGCATCCTGCTTATACTGTGTCAGCAGCGCCAAAGCCTCCTCCTGCGTGGAGGGTCTGAGAAACAACATGTCCATCCGTTTCCCGCTCCTTTTCTATCTCAGCGGAGAATAAACTATTCATACCGCCGGAATTTTTGCGTTAATTATACAGCAGTACAGGCAAATTACCAGTCCAAAAAACATACCGCTCTGTAGCGATTTTTTGTGCTAAAGTGCAATTGTTCTGTTTTTTGAAACTCTGTTTTTTCATAGCGGATTTTGCCGCGTACTTTAATTTCATTTTTTGAAATAGGATTTTAAAAAGGATAAACGGTTCCAAAAATCTCTTGAAAATTTTGTGGAAATCGTATAATATAAAAACAACGAAAATCAACAGAACGGAGAGAAAGTGATGGCTGGAAAAGAAGGAGGCAATCTTTCCTCAGACAAATTGTTCCGAATCAGCGAATGTCTGGCGGCAAACCGGTTGCCGAACCGGCTGACGGATCTCGCTGACAAGCTCGATATGCCGCAGCCGACGCTGCTGCGCTATCTCAAGACACTGTGCGCGCAGGGCTACGCCTACCATGACGATGTGACCGGCTGTTACGCGCTCACATGGAAGATCTGCCGTCTGGCCGATTCGGTAAAATCCAATCTTTCGCTGCGCAGCATTGCCTCGCCGTTTTGAACCACGCGGCCAACGTCATGAACGCCGGAACGCTCCTCGCCATTGAGCAGGATCGAGGCGTTTTGTATCTGGATTTTGTGGATAATCCCCGCTGGATGATGAAAACGATGCTCCGCATCGGGAAAAACGCCCCCATCCACACGACAGCCTCCGGCAAAGTGCTGCTCAGCTCGTTTTTCATACCGCAAGGTTGAGGAGATTATTGCCGAAAAGGGGCTTGAACGGCTGACGGAGAATACGATTACCACCCCGGAAAAGCTCTTTGAAGAGCTTGCACTCATCCGCAAGCGCGGCTACGCCGTGGATGACGAGGAATGTGAGATCGGCCACCGGTGCATCGCCGTACCGATCTACGACTATTCCGGCAACGT
>VOFC01004551.1_pt1 | contig 18520 bp, 27 predicted proteins | sample 5384161 | NCBI WGS metagenome assembly VOFC01 (sample SAMN12384722, study PRJNA508395) | human gut metagenome | isolation source: healthy gut B | host: Homo sapiens
TACCCCATTCGTATGCTTTGTATTTACTAATACCACATTTAATGAGGTTTGCCACTTTTTGTCTTGACTTTCTTCCAAGCTTTCCATATACACATGCGGATTCTACGTCTTAACCATTCGTCTGTTTCAAGCAAGAGACGCTTCATATTGGCAAGGTGATAATAGCCGACCCAACCTCTTATGTATTCTTTCAGCTTCTGCTTTCTCTTGGCATATCCCCATCCGTTGCTGCGACTTGTCAGTTCTTTCAACCTTGACTTCATCTTGGCTTTGGATTTTGGATGCACCGTGAGTTGGCATTTGCCTTTCATCACATAAAAGGAGTAGCCGAGATATTTCACTCCGCGCACATACGACACTACGGTCTTTTCCTTGTTGACTTTGAGATATAGAGTATTCTCTATAAATCGGGTTATAGACTCCTTCACTCGCATTGCAGCCCTTCTGGACTTGCAGAATATCATCGAGTCATCAGCATAGCGCACAAAGGGTAGTCCTCTGCGTTCGAGTTCCTTGTCCAATTCGTTGAGCATGATATTACTCAACAACGGACTTAGCGGTCCTCCTTGGGGAGTTCCTTCCTCGCTCGCTTCAAACAAGCCTTTGTTCATTACACCACTTCGGAGATATTTGTGTATAAGACTGACCACTCTGCCGTCTTTTATCGTACGGCTGAGGATTTCTATAAGTTTGCTATGGCTCACGGTGTCGAAGAAGCGTTCAAGGTCAAGGTCTACTACATATATGTAGCCTTCGTTGATTATCCTCTGCGCTCCTCGTAGTGCGTCATGGCATCCTCTTCTCGGACGGAAGCCATAGCTCGTCTTGGAGAATTGGTTCTCATAGATGGGAGTCAGTACTTGGTTTATGGCTTGTTGCACCAGACGGTCTACTACTGTTGGTATTCTAACAGGCGCATCTTGCCGTTGTCTTTGGGTATTTCTACCCTTTTCACTGGGTTCGGACGGTGCAAGAACCGTCCATCAAGGAACGGATGAGCATGTCCTTGTTGGTCAAGAGCCATGGGAGCAGCTGTCCACACGGCATCTTGTCGATACCACCACAGCCATTGTTTCTAACCACCGCCTTGTAGGCTCGGCTGAGATTTGCAGGACTGAGGATTTGCTCGAAAAGGTGTTCCTTGTCGAATGGTACTTCCACGATGTTGTCTTCACACATCCACATGAAGGTCTGCACTCCCCCATACCATTCGGTTTCCGACCTATCTCTTTTGGGGGCAGCCATTAACTTGGGATAATGTTTTCTGCATTCTTTCCTTCATAAGGTATATTTCAATTACTATCGTTTAATTGTTAGGTTCAGCCCTTCGTGCAACGTTATCGAGTATTGCACTACTATGGCGTCTGCTGACTTCTCACGGCAAGCGTTACTCCATGGCTTTCGTAAAAAGCAACTAATCGTCATGTCCGTGAGACCTCCTCGGATAAGGGCTTATTCTTTCCATCTTATACCCACTTAATTTACACCAACCATTCCGAATAGCAATAGGACTTTGATTTGTGATGCAATCTTATCCATGGTCAAATGCCTTATATGAAGTTTCTGTACGTTAGGTCAGATGTTTGCCGCCAGCTTCTTTCAGATTCCACCTCACAGTGGACACCCTTGCTATTGGCTATACAATTCCCGCTATTAGGGCTTGTTAGGGACTTGCACCCATTAGAATAAACTCATGCCGAGCATACAACAAAAACGCCCCTCGCTTTTTGCGGCGAGAGGCGTTGAATTTCTATCATTCCGAACTCAGAGAATTGCTTTCAAAGCATCCTCGAGCTGTTGTTTTGGAACTCCGCCCACAATAGTGTTTGCGAGAACGTCCCACAACGGCTTTGTCGGCATAAGCCTCGGCTATCTGCTCCACAAAAGGCATTATGTGTCGGCAGGGACCGCACCAGTCGGCATAAAAATCAACCATCAAAGGCTTTCCGCCGTTAAGCAACTCGTCAAAATTCTGTTCTGTTATCTCAATCTCCATATCCTTGTTGATTTTGTTTTGTCTGTTTCTTACAATCTACTATCGCACACCTTTAATAATCGCGCACGAAATAAGTATAATCGCCGTCATCAAAATATAAACGGAAAGCATTTCGCCCTTCAAAGTCTATATCCCAATATTCCGGCGAACGGTCGTAATAGTCAAAGTAAATTCTGTGGCGGTTTGCCTCCCACGAAAAAATGAGAATAGTCCGACAATCTGCCATAGTCATATTGTTCTATCATTCCGGTACCGTCTTCAAAAAAACTTTACCTGGGTGTATGAATTACCGTAATTGTCTCTCGTATGCCAAATGCCCACAAGTCTGCTTTCGGTCCACATGGCATCGTCGCCACACGATGAAAACGCAAAACAAAGCGTAAGCAGCAGCAAAGCAATGGTTACCGGTTTTTTACAAAAGGCTTTCATTTCCAAAACATTTTATATCGCTGCAAAAATACGCATTTTTTTCATAACTTTGCAATGAATCCGCCCTGCCGCAAAGCATCGTGCGGAAAACACTTGCAAATAACAAAACAATAATTAGATGAAAACTAAAAAACTTATCCTTTCCGCGTTGGCACTCTGCGCTTCATTTGCATGTGCAAACGCCCAAAGCAAAGGCGTTGCGGGACAGCTGTCATACTACACGCCGGGCAACCAGCAGGTAAAGCACTCTTCGTTCGATGCAACATCGGGGAAACTCACCTCAAACACCGATGCCCCGTTCACAGTAGAGAGCCGAGTGGCACAAAACGGCGATGAAGAAACAATAACCGTGAAAGTAACTGCAACAAAGGCGGCATATTTCCGTGTGGAATACACAAGTCCTTTCGAAGGCACGGCAGACGGCTGCCTGTATTATATGCCGGGATTCTGGTATCATAAGAATCTTCGCTCGCCAAAGGAAGCTCCGTCGTTCCAAACCTCAAAGAGCTGGACTGTAAGGGAAGACCGCCTAAGCACACCGCTTACAGGAATTTTCAACACCGAGAACGGCAACAGCATAGTGGTTCTGCGCCACGCGCCAAAGCAAGGCAACGACTGCCTGATACAGAAAGAATCGGGCGACATGGTACTTTCGGGAAAATCAACAGTAGGCTACACAGGCTTTGACAATGACAACGCCTTCAAAGTGCCTGCACTCGTTTTCGGTTACCCTTACATGGAAAGTCCCAAGCGTTACATTCGAAAACTTACCCCTAATCCCGCCCGTTTGGACTTTCGCAAAACTTGAAAAAGGTCAGAGCGAAACCGTAAGCTGGAGCATACGCCGCGCAAAATATGCCGACTATTCCGATTTCGTAGCCGGAACGTGGCAGTATTCTTTCGATTCAAACAAACCGGAACCCGTTAAACAAAAATACAGCGACGAAAAAGCCAAGGAAATAATGACAAATTATTTCAAAGGAAGCCTTCGTGGACAAATATCCCTTGAAATATCTCTCCGCAGGAGGCATGGTTGTGGCAACATGTGAGTCTCCGGCGTGGGCAGAAGTGGGTTTCATCGGTCGCACAGTGCTCAACGCTTTCAACTCTCTTGAATACGGCGAAAAGAATAACCGTGCAGACCTCGTGAAAATAGGAAACAGCATAATCGACTCCTATCTCGAAAACGGCTTTACCCCTACGGGATATTTCAGAGAGCAACTTGACCTCGAATCAAAGAACGAACCGAACGTTTTCAGCATTCGCCGTCAGAGCGAAGGGGCAATGGCTATTTTCTATTACCTTCAATACGAAAAACAACACGGTCGCAAACATGCAAAATGGGAATCTCGTCTGAAAACTCTCCTTGATAATTTCGTTAAGATGCAGAAAAGCGACGGTTCTTTTGCCCGCAAATTCAACGCAGAATCGCAAGACGTGGACGCTTCAGGCGGAAGCACACCGTGTGCAACCCTTTGCGCTCGCCATGGGATACAAGTATTTCAAAAACAAAACCTATCTCGAGGCTGCAAGAAAGACTATCACGTATCTTGAAAAGAACATAATTTCGACTTCCGACTATTTCTCCTCCACTCTCGACGCAAACTGTGAGGACAAAGAGGCATCGTTCTACGCCTGCGACGCACTTTATTACATTTCTTTCGTAACCAAAGGCAAAGAACGTCAGCATTATATTGATTTGTGTAAGAAAGCCGCGTATTTCTGTGCCTCATGGTACTACACATGGGATGTACCTTTTGCCGAAGGTCAGATGTTACACGACTTAAACTTCAAAACGCGCGGCTGGGGTAACGTTTCGGTTGAAAACAATCACATTGACGTTTACATTTTCGAGTTTGCCACAATCATGAAATGGCTCAGCGCAAACACCAACGAGCCCAGATTCGCAAAAATGGCAGACGTTATCCACACTTCAATGCTTCAGCTAATGCCGGTAAAGGGCGATCTCTGCGGAATAGGCAAGGTAGGATATTATCCGGAGGTTGTGCAGCACACCACATGGGACTACGGACGCAACGGAAAGGGGTTTCTACAACGACATCTTCGCTCCCGGTTGGACTGTTGCCTCACTTTGGACTTTGCTTAGCGAAGATCGCGTGAGCGCATTCTTTGATTCAAGAAATAAAACAGACAAAGCCGTGGCAGCAAGCAGTTACAAAATGCAGCGTCTCTATCTCCGGGTCAGCCCGGGTACTTTGAGTTTCGCTGTTTACCATCCTTTTTTGGAGGCAAACCGCCGGTTGTGGAAAACTACGAGGTCAATCCCACGGCTTCGCTCAATGTTAATCTGAAAGAGGCACTTGCTTCTCTACCCTTGGCGCAGGAGAATTTCTCCCGCGCCGAGGTTTTGCTCAATGTTCCCTATACTCTCAAACCCATTGAGCTTTTCAACGAAGAGGAGGCGGAGAGTATTTACCACACGAGTTTTTATGATTCCGCCCATGACAGAATTTTCTATGACGTGGCGGGGAATCTCGGCACCGCTCTCATTTACGGCATAAGCGATGCCTTTTTGCCGTGTCATCGACGACAATTTCCAATCGGTTCATTTCTCATCCACCCACCACGGCGGTGGCTAATCGTTTTGCCGAAGCCGCACGCGGTTCGAAGCGCAACACACTATATGCTTACCGACATGAGAACATGATGGATTTGTTCGTGTTTCGCGCGGGACGATTGCAGCTCGGAAACCGGTTCACAACCATTGGCGTGGAAGATGCGGCTTATTATGTCATGCTCGCTGTCAAGACTTTGGGGATGAATGTGGATGAAGACGAGTTTAACATCATAGAATCGGCAAACGAGGAGGGAAGCCTTACGAAACGTCTGCATGATTTCGTTAACGATGTTAAGCAGGAGGAATTCCGTAATGCTTTCGGACGCACACCGCTTGCGGATGCAAAAAATCTTACGTATGACATGGCGGCTTTTCTGATGCAGCCTTACTAAAGCAACTTACAAGATGAGAGTCATTACCGGCATATACAAAGGCAGACACTTTGAAATTCCGCGCACATTCAAGGCGCGACCCACCACAGACTTTGCCAAGGAAAACCTGTTTAATGTGCTGCGCGGATACACAAACATTGAAGGAGCGGAAGTGCTCGATCTCTTTGCGGGGACGGGAAGCATAACCGCCGAATTCCTTTCGCGCGAATGCGCAAGCGTTACTTCGGTGGAACTCGATCGCGAACATTACGCCTTTATAGGAGCCGTGGTAAAAAAACTCGGGGCTGAAAACTGCCGGCTGCTGCGTGGCGACGCGCTGAGATTCATTAAACGTGCCACGAAAAAGTTCGACATCGTTTTTTGCAGACCCTCCCTACAAACTCAAAGAGCTTGCCGGGATTCCGCAAATGGTCATGGAGGCGGGGATACTCAAACCCGACGGGATCCTGATTCTCGAGCACGGCAAGACAAACGACTTTGCCGCCCACCCGTGGTTCTTTGACCACCGCTCATACGGAAGCGTGAACTTCTCGTTCTTTTCCGAAGAGCTTTCAAAGAAGAAAAACAACGAGGACTGACTTCTGAAACTTTTTCTTTAACTTTTAGCACAGGAGCAATGAAACTTTGCCCCCTCTGAAATGCATGCAAACGGTTTTGCATATCATATAAATATATGCGCGCACGTATTCAAATCCGCATAAATGCCCACTGATTTTTGCAGGAAGCATGATTATATCCATATTCCACTGTAAATCACGCTTTTAACCTCATTTTTACACCTTCTTGTAAGTTGTTGTGGTTCAAAGGTTTGTAACAATGAAAAAATACAAGGCATATATTTTGAAACAAATGCCTTATATTTTAAAATACATGGCTTGTATTTTTTGCAAAGTCCCATGTATTTTTCGTCATGCGGGGAACATGCTCCCCCAAAACGTATATTGCACATACGATATGCAGCATAATATTCATTAAAACCGTTCACCGCCCGCCCCTGTTCAACAAGCACAAAAATACGGGCACGCAAGCCAAAGCCCCGTGCCCGTGTTATCGTCAAAAAAAGTAACATCAGAGTTTTTCGAACCTTGAAACCCAGCCGCCGCCGCTCTTCATGGAAACCTTGAGCGTTTGCGACTTGCTCACATCCTGTGTGGAATGTTTGTAGTCCTCTGCATTACGGTTGGCATTGAATCCGTCGGCAAAGATGTCAGCCTTGTAATTGCCGTCGCCAAGGAACGAAAGCGGAATCTCTATGTCGCGACCGTCCCAATTGGTCATGGCACCCACATACCACGTATTGCCTTTGCGGCGAGCGGTAACAATGTATTTTCCTACCTCACCTGCCACAACCTTGGTCTCGTCGAAAGTTGTAGGAACTTTGGCTATGAAGTCCGTACATTCCTGTTCTCTCGTATAATTTGAGGGAGCGTCCGAAAGCATCTGGAGCGGAGAATAAAACACCATGTACATAGCCATTTGGTGCACCCTTGTGCCCTGGCTCATGGGGCGATCGTTCACAGGATGGTAGTCTGCACGAGTGGCATTAATCATTGCGCCCGGAGTATAGTCCATTGGCGCGATAATCTGACGTATGTAAGGAATCATTACATCATAACCAGGCATGTTTCCGTCAAAAGTTCCTTGTTTTCCGGGCGACCATTTGCACTGCTCCAAGCCTCTTACGCCCTCGCAGCTCACAATGTTGGGATAAGTAACCTGCAATCCCTTGAGCTGCATGCCGTGATAGTCCACAGTGAGATGGTTGTCGGCAGCAGTCTGAGTGATTTTGCGCAGCGAAGACATGACATACTGGTCGTTGGCATTGATAAAGTCAATCTTCAAACCCTTCACGCCCCAACTCTTATAGAGCGGGAACGCACGATCCATGTATTTCATGCAGTCTTTCCACTTCAGCCATATAATTACATCAACTCCTTTCTGTTTGCCATAGTTCACAATTTCCGGAATGTTGCACTCGGGTTTGAACTGAAGCACATTGGGGCTGTCCCAACCGTCATCTATTATAATGTATTCCAGCTTGTTTGCTGCCGCAAAGTCAATGTAGTGCTTGTAAGTGGGAGTATTCATTCCCGAAGCGAAGTCAAGACCCGTAACATTCAGGGCATTCCACCAGTCCCAAGCCACCTTGCCCGTCTTAACCCAGGAATAATCGCCCTTGGAAGTGCCGTCGCAAAGCTTGCGCACTATGTCGCAGTCGGCAAGCTGGGCATCCTTCTCGGTAATCACCGCAACTTTCCAACTCAAAGGCTGTTTGCCGCCCACACGGGCAATGTAGTCCTTGCGGAAAAGCTTAACGAAATTGGCATATCCCTGTCCGTTGAGATCGGAATTCTTCAAATCGGGATAACCCGGGAATTCGCCCTTAAGACCATTGCCGTTTTTGAAATTGGAATGGACATACATGCCCGGATAATCGAGATCGCCCACATCCGTAACCGCAACTTTCACACCGTTACCCATATCGGCAAAGAAGAGGAAGGATGCTCAAACGCTTGGAAGGCATCTGCGACACTTTGGTCTCCGTATAATACGACTCAAAAGAGCAAGAATAACGCTCTCACCCTGCTCTTCGCCGGCAATCCAAGGTGTCCATGTATTGGGATCTCCCGCGAAATTATACTCAACTGTCTCGTCTTTCACATTAACCGAGTCTTTCCGCGCACCGCAAAAAGCGATAAGCCACCGCGTCATCGTAAACGCGGAACTCAACAGTGTATTGATTTCCTTTCAGAGCCAATTTTGTGTAAACATCATCTATTTGCGATTTCGTGTAATGGGGTGTTGTGATTTTACGGCTTATTTTCTGAGCTTTTCCGCCCGATGCGCCCGGTCCCCAAACGCTTCCGTCGGTGAGCGTAACGGCAAGTTCCGACGGTTTGATTATTTCTTTTCCGTTCAAATCCACTTTCCATGTAAGTTTCGAGCCGGAATTTACGGTCAAAGTCAGTTTCCCCGAAGGAGATTTAGCCACAAAATTGCCCGCTTGTGCCGTTGCGCCCAAAAACATCGCCGCCGACGCGAGCATTACAGTCATTAAATTTGTTTTCATACAGTAGTTATTTTATTAGTTTTACATTTTCTCGAATCTTGCAGTCCATCCGCCGCCGCTCTTCATGGTTATCTTAAGAACGTCGCCCTTTTTCACTGTTTTTTCCTCAAGTTTGTAGTCCTCCGCATTCCTTGACGCATTCACGCCGTCGCGGAAAATCACGGCTTTATAGGTTGCATTGTCAAGGAAATCAAGTTTCAGTTCCAATTCACGCTCTTTCCAACTTGTCATAGCCCCTACAAACCACGTTGCACCTTTTCTTTTTGCGGTTACAATGTATTCTCCCATTTCTCCTTGCAGAGTTCGGCAGTCGTCAAACACTGTCGGCACTTTCGAAATGAAGTCTGTACATTCGGGAACCGTTCATAGAGCGACGGTTTGTCGGAAAGCATTTGCAAAGGTGCGTCGAAAACCGTGTACATAGCCATTTGGTGCACCCTTGTCCCCTGACTCATGGGATTATCATCAATGGGGTGGTAATCTTGTCTCGTGGCGTTGTGCATGGCTCCCGGAGTGTAGTCCATAGGTGCCGTAAGCATACGCGCAAAAGGTATGGTAACATCGTAGCCCGGCATGTCCGCGCCCTGAGTACCCTTTGCGCCGCTCTGCCATTTGCATTGTTCCAAACCGCGAACGCCTTCTATGTTTACTATATTGGGATAATTCACCTGCATTCCGTTAAGCATCATTCCATGCCAGTCTATTATAAGATGATGTTTGGCTGCAAATTCGGTTATCTCTCTTACGGAGTTGATGACATACTGATCGTTGGCATCCACAAAGTCTATCTTCATGCCCTTAACGCCCAACTTTTCGTACAATGGCATTGCCTCGTGCATTTTCTCCATTACATTTTTCCAGCTCGCCCATAGAATTACTCCCACACCTTTTTCCTTGGCATAGTTGACGAGTTCGGGGAGGTTTATTTCCTTTCTGGCTTCGGTTATGTCCTTTCCGCTCCATCCGCCGTCGAGTATTATGTACTCCAGATTGTGTTTTGCGGCAAAGTCAACGTAGTATTTATAAGTTTCGGTGTTTAGTCCCGACACGAAGTCCACTCCCGTTATGTTTGCTGCGCTCCACCATTCCCACGCAACCTTTCCCGGTTTCACCCACGACCAGTCGCCTTTTGCCACGGGACGGCAAAGTTTTTGGGTTAAATCGCAATTGGCAAGCTGAACATCGTTGTCGCTCACAATTATAGCCCTCCAAGGCAAAGCTTCCCTGGCGGCAACGCGTGCTATATAGTCATTGCGGAAAAGTTTAGCGAAGTTTTCCGTACCGCCTTTGCCGGGAACGGAATTTTTCCAATCGGATAGCCCGGAAATTCGCCCTCGAGCGAAAAGCCCTTTGAAAACGCAGAATGCAGATACATACCGGGATAGTTCAATTCGCCTACACTTGTGAGCGCAGCCTTGATTCCGCCGTCGAGTTTCACCACAAACGGCACGAGTGCAAGGTTTTGCGGGCGCATTTGCGAAATTTTCTGTATGTCGTAATAGGCTTCAAAGGAGTTTGAATATCTTTCGCCGTGGCGCAAATCGTTTACGTAGGGCACATAAGCCTCGTAGTCTTTGGTAAAGTTATATTCCACCTTCTCGTTCTCTATCGTTACGGAATCGGAAGCGTTGGCAATGAAGCGGTATGCCGCAGCGTCGTCATAAGCACGGAATTCCACCGAATAGCCTTTGCCTTTAAGCATGAGCAGAGTGTATTTGTCTTCGATCTTTGCCTTTCGGTAATTCACACCGTCGATTGTGCGGCTGACTTTTCCCTGCTTTCCGCCGGGATTGTCGCTTCCCCACTCTCCGCCGTTCTTCAGTTTCACACTCAAAACAGAGGGCGCGGTAATTTCGTGCCCTTTGAAATTCACCTGCCACGTCAGGTTTTTGCCCGTTGCAACTTTCAGCACGAGGTTTCCCGATGGCGACTTCACTATATAATCTTTTGCAGCTCCCGCAAGCGGCACGACCACAAGCGAGGCAGCAATAAACATTTTGATTATCCTATCAAACATTTGGGTTTATATGATTTTTAATTCTGTTTGCTATGTTCTTGAAAACAATTTCCAAATTTACGCATTTTTTTCTCTCAAAAAACGCCCGGCGCAACGCTTTTATCACTGTTTTATAATAAAAAGACAAAATATGAAACCATATCCGGTAATAGCCCGGCAGCACAAACCTCCGCGTTCACCCCTCAGCACTATCGCCGGAAAGCACTTCGCCATCCCCGTCCGCATCAGGATTTTCGGGGCAAAACACACCGTTTTTTCATAAACCGTTAACACTCAAATATTTAAGGCTTTCTTCAATTATTTTGTAAGTAATTGTTATTCAGATACTTGAAAAGGCTAAAAATATAAGGCACATATTTTAAAATAAGTGCCTTGTATTTTAAAATATATGGCTTGTATTTTTTGCGACAAGCCATGTGTTTTTTCGGAGCACGGGAAATCTTTTGCTTTGCAACGCATTTTTGTTGCGTTTTCCGCCTCCGTCCGCACACCGCACGGGTTATTTTTTCACATCTTCCGCCCACGGCTTTTGCGAAAATCGTTATTTTTGTAAATGTTATGAAGTACTCCGTAATTATTCCCGTTTACAACCGCCCCGCCGAGGTTGGCGAGCTGCTCGAAAGCATTGCCGGACAACCGCGTCCCGATGTAGAAATCATAATAGTTGAAGACGGCTCGCAAACAACCTGCGAGGAAGTCGTGGCACGCTTTCAAAACCGTCTGAACATCACCTATCTTAAAAAGGAAAACGGAGGTCCCGCCGCCGCACGCAATTATGGTGCGCAACAAGCCTCGGGCGAATGGCTCATAATACTTGACAGCGACGTGGTTTTGCCTCCGGGATATTTCGAAGCCGTGGACAGCGGAACGGAAAACCTTGGTTGCGATGCCTTTGGCGGACCCGACAAAGCCGCCGACTCGTTCACGCCCGTTCAAAAAGCCATAAGTTACGCCATGACATCGTTTTTCACCACCGGAGGTATAAGGGGAGGAAAAAAGAAAATGGACAAGTTCTATCCGCGCTCCTACAACATGGGTATCAGGAGCGAAGTTTACAGAAAACTCGGGGGATTTGCCAAAATGCGTTTCGGAGAAGACATAGATTTCAGCTATCGCATTGTGGAAAACGGCTACAAAGCGTGTCTCATACCCGGGGCTTGGGTATGGCACAAACGGCGCACGGATTTCAGAAAGTTCTTCAAACAGGTTCATAACTCGGGCATAGCGCGAATAAACCTTGAAAAACGCCATCCCGGAACCATGAAACTCGTTCACATGCTCCCCGCAGCATTCACCATAGGCTGCCTCGTATTCATTGCAGGCGCGTTCTTCTGCCTGTGGAGCTTTCTGCCGCTGATGCTCTACGCCCTGTTGGTGTTTTTGGGAAGCCTCGTCCAAAACAAAAAGACTAAAAGTGGCGTTGCTGTCCGTTCCCGCCGCATTCATACAGCTCACCGGCTACGGCACGGGCTTCATAGTGGCATCGGTGCGCCGATACATTCTGAAAGGTAAGGAATTTGAGGCGTTCAAAGACAATTTTTATAAATGAAAGTCAGCATAAAAGACCTATCGGAAGACGACCGTCCGCGCGAAAAACTGATGAAATACGGAGCGGAAGCATTGTCGAAATCCGAACTACTCGCCATACTCGTGGGTTCGGGCAACGGCGAAGAAAATGCAGTGTCGCTGATGCAAAGAATTATGCACGACAGCGGCGACAACCTGCAAAACCTTGCTGCCAAAAGCCTTGACGAACTGCGCAAATACAAAGGCATAGGCACGGCAAAGGCTGTTACGATAAAAGCAGCCTGTCAGATAGCCAAACTTATGCAGGCAGAAAATGTGGACAAAGGCACACAGATGGACAGTCCGCAGAAAGTGAACGATTATTTTGCGCCCAAACTTTCGGGGAAGCCCAACGAGGAAGTTTGGATAATGCTTCTGAACACGCGCCTGCAGGTTATAGGCGACAAACAAATAAGCAAAGGCGGAATTACAGAGAGTTCGGTGGACATCAGACTTATTATGCGCGAAGCCGTAACGGCTCTCGCCACCTCAATGATTCTTGTACACAATCATCCGTCGGGGAACGTAAGTCCCAGCAGGGAAGACGACCGCCTTACTCTGAAACTCGCAGAAGCAGGAAGGCTCATGAACATAACCCTTCAGGACCACGTAATTGTGGGAGGCGGAAAATACTTCAGCTATCGCGACGAAGGGAAACTGTAATCAGGGTTTTGGTATTACTTTCGAGAGATCGGCAAACTCATAACCCATCTTTTTCAAATTCTCTATGAGTTGCGGCAGTCGGTTATAGAACTTGTCGGTGCGCCTTTCGCTCGTGCCGAAATGTATGAGCAATATGTGCCCGTTTATTCCATGAGGTTCTTCGCCCGCCATGCGCATTGTGCGCTCCATTATATAGTCGCTGCTGTAATAGCGAGCCATATCGGGCGTGGTATAATCGCCATAAGTAAGAGTGCCATAGGTATTGTTAATGAGCTGAAGCCCCATTTCCTTTGCCCAAGCGGATATAGTGTCATTGAAATGCTCGAAAGGAGGAACGAAATAGTATGCCTTCTTTTTCTTAATGCCAAAGGGGAGCCATTGTTTCGTATGCCTTCTCCATGTCCCTGCGAAACTCTTCGCGGCTGACGAGCATCGTGTCGCTCCTGTCCCACGGGAAATACAGCAAATGGGAATAGCCGTGGCAGCTGACGTAGTGTTTGTCCTTCAAAAGCCTTCTTACCACATCGGGAAACTTTTCAAAAACCTTCCGGTAAAGAAAAAATGCCCGCGAATGCGGTAACGTTTCAAAGTACTCAGAATCGTGTCGGCACCATCAGCCATATCGGCACCGGTAAATACGAGAGCCACCTTGCGTTCTTGGGGATTCATCTGCGTTATTCCCCCACGTGTATAAACATTTCCGTCGGCTTTTTGCGCATCTGCGTAAACCGGCGAAAACACCGGCATCAAAAGCAGCGCGAAAGCCATTGCCTTAAAAAAAGATTTCCGAACATATCGTTATTGTTTGCGCAAAGATAAGAAATTTGGTCTTTTTCGCGAATTATTGGCAAGGCAAGTTTTGCGCAGTTGATAAAGTAAAAGCGTAAATTTGCAATGCGTTTAAGCGCACGGACAACGTTTCCGGCAAAAGTAACATCATACATAAAAAATTACATAAAGTCATGTCAAAAGCACCTGATTTCAACTATGCGCCCATGTTCCAGAAAGGAAAGGACGAAACCGAATATCGTTTGTTATCAAAAGAGGGAATTTCCACGGCAGAATTTGAAGGAAAACAAATCCTGAAGGTTTCCCCCGAAGCTCTGACGCTTCTTGCACAGCAGGCATTCCATGATGTGGAATTTATGTTGCGTCGCGAACACAACAAACAGGTTGCCGCCATTCTCAACGACCCTGAAGCTTCGGACAACGACAAATATGTTGCGCTCACTCTCCTGCGCAATGCAGAAACTTCGGTAAAAGGCGTGCTTCCTTTCTGTCAAGATACGGGCACCGCCATAATTCACGGAGAAAAAGGGCAACAAGTTTGGACAGGTTTCGATGATGCCGAAGCACTGAGCCGAGGTGTTTACAACACTTTCACTCAAGATAATTTGCGTTACTCGCAAAATGCGCCGCTCACCATGTATGACGAGGTTAACACCAAATGTAATCTTCCCGCCCAGATAGATATTGAAGCCGAAGAGGGAGACGAATATCGTTTTATCATGGTTGCCAAGGGCGGAGGCTCGGCTAATAAAACTTATCTCTATCCCATGACGAAGGCTATCATTCAGAACGAGGGCACACTCATACCTTTCCTCGTTGAAAAGATGAAAAAGTCTCGGCACTGCGGCTTGTCCGCCATATCACATCTGTTTTGTCATCGGCGGAACCTCGGCTGAGAAAAACCTGCTCACCGTTAAGCTCGGCTCAATACACTATTACGACAATCTTCCCACCACCGGCGATGCCACGGGACGGGCTTTCCGCGACCTTGACCTCGAAGCAAAACTTTTGGAAAAGGCTCACGAGATAGGTTTCGGCGCACAGTTCGGCGGAAAAGCTTTTGCCCACGACATACGAGTGATACGTCTTCCGCGCCACGGCGCAAGTTGCCCCATAGGTCTTGGTGTAAGCTGTTCGGCAGACCGTAACATCAAAGCCAAAATCAACAAAGACGGTATTTGGCTTGAGAAGATGGACAGCAATCCAGCAAGTCTCATTCCCGAACACCTTCAGCAGCCGGGCGACAACGGAGGTATTGCCATAAACCTTGACAAAGGAATTGACGCAGCCCTAAAAAGAGTTGACAAAATATCCCGTAAGTACGCGCGTTTCTTTGAGCGGAACAATAATTGTTGCGCGCGACATTGCCCACGCAAAGCTCAAGGCACGTCTCGACAGCGGTGAAGGACTTCCGCAATACTTCAAGGAGTATCCCGTGCTCTATGCCGGACCTGCAAAAACGCCCGAAGGCTATCCCTGCGGCAGTATGGGACCGACCACATCAAACCGTATGGATCCGTATGTTGATGAATTCCAGGCAAACGGGGCTTCAATGATTATGATAGGCAAGGGAAATCGTGGCAAAGAGGTTACCGACGCTTGCAAGAAGCACGGCGGCTTCTACCTTGGCACTATCGGCGGTGTTGCAGCGGTACTTTCGCAAGACAGCATAAAGAGCATTGAGTGCGTAGAGTTTCCCGAGATAGGCATGGAGGCTGTTTGGAAAATCACTGTAGAGAATTTCCCGGCGTTCATCCTTGTTGACGATAAGGGTAACGACTTCTTCACTCAGCTGAAGCCCTGGTGCGCAAAATGTTCCAAATAAAAAGCTGACGAAAGCCACATAAAAAAACCGCCTCCGCTACGAATTTTGCAGCGGAGGCGGTTTTTTGTTTCTCAGAACTTTTTATAATCAAAGCATTTCCTGCCTTGTTTCTTTTTATTCATAATTGTTATCACCACAGCTAAGATTACGGTTATTGCACGTCCTATGTTCACCGTAATGTTTCCCGTTGCTCCGTATCCGACTACGCCTACGGGGAAAAGCGTCCAGGACAAATCCATGAAAGCATGGAGCGACATCGGAACCCACAGGCTGTAGTTCCATTCCACATACAGCCAGCCGAAGAGCAGACTGCCCAACGCGGTTACGGCAACCGTCAGCAGTGCCGACATAAGGTCGTTTGACTGATACAAATGGCACATTCCGAAGAGCAGCGACGGTAACAATATTGCCGTAAAGAATCCTAAGCGACCACTACGGAATAATTGTCCGAACAGGAAGCCCCGGAACAATATTTCTTCGTAGAATCCTGCCCAAAACGACAGGAATACTGTTTCCCACGTAAAAGTAAATTTCCCGCAAACCGCATTTGTTATGAACATGGGCAGCGTCAGCAGGAATCCTATTGCCAATCCCCGCAAGCAAGTCCTGCGAACCAGCCCCAACTCCCCGAAAATTTCCTTTGCGGGGGTGCATTAAGAGCATTGCAACTCCTATAATGACGAAATCCATTGCCCCCAGACACAAACGGCGTGCGCATGCGCCCATGTCGGGGTCTATTCCCGACATGACCATAAAGAACAAGCTGTGAGTTTCACCGTCTGTCCCGCCAAACAACGGCGTTGTGAGGAACAGGTGAAAGGCGAGAGCCAAAAAGTATTATCAGAATATTTTTTATGCGCTTCATTATCTTTTGTTTTGTAATCGGGATGCTAAATTACGCATTTTTCTTGACATAAACCCTTTATGCCGTCTTTTCTGCATACGTCCGACGTTTTGCGCCGCCACAGGCACTTGCATGCAGAGCCACGGCAAACCCTTAGGCGGAAATCAGAAAAAATTTCACAATCAGCGACCCATAGTCACGAAAAGCAATATCCTCAGGGGCTTCAGTACAGTTTTTGTATGTTCCCGCCAGTTGTCCGTGCGAATTGTATGTGCGCACCTTCCTGGTTTTTCCGTTTTCGTATGCGGCTTCGGCTATGAGTTTGTCGTTGCAATAAAGCAGTTCCACATTTTGTCCGCCCTTCGTTCCCTCGGGTTTGAGCTTTACGAAAAATCCGAACCGTCCGCCGTCAACATCACTTATCCAAAACGGTCCCCACTCCTTTATATATACTTCCGCGCGGTATCCTCCAATGACTTCAATGCTTCCCACGCGCACTATTTCGTCCTTATAGTTGCGTTCCACCTCGCCACGGCGCGGCATTTTGAGTCCGTGAGTTTCCCCGCAAAGTTTCGAGCGCGTAACTGCTGCCTTTGCTCAAACGTCCGTATTCGCTGTCGGTCAGCATGCCGAGGTCGCAAACCGCCTTCACCTTTCCGTCGGCACCATAATCAATGCGCCAGCCGTAAGCCCCGCCGGTTTCGAAGCACCTCCCATGATGACACGCAGATTTCCGTTTGGAGAATAAAGGCGATGGTGTTCGCTCGAAACTCCCATGAGTGCCGAAGCACAAACATATTTCCAGCCGTCGTCGGAACGGAATTCATCAACCATTACACCTGTTGTAGGGGTATAGGAATATATGCTTTCGGCTTTTTTTCGGGTCTGCGCCATAGTCTGAAACCTTTTCCGCGCTGCTGCCACCCTTGCAGCCGGCAAGCATCAGAGCCGCTGCAAACATCATTACCGTTAGTTTCATCTCACAAAGTTTATTTTCAGCAAAATTAATGTTTTTGCGATTCACGAAACCCGTTCACGGATTTATTTCCCCTTAAAAAACAACCGACAATCGGAATACGCAAAAAACACATGGCTTGTCGTGAAAAATACAAGCCATGTATTGAAAAAATACAAGGCACTTATTTTAAAATATGTGCCTTATATTTTTCGCCATTCCAAACATCTGATAAACAGCAACTTACAAAAGCTTTTTAATTCGCTGTAAATTTCTGGTTTTCAGCAGTTTGCGGAAAAGCGCAGCTTTTACGGAATTTTTGCCGGGCTTTGCAGGAGGCACAAAAATTATTTTCCACACAACGTGAGGATTACGCACGCCCGCATAATTTTAACATAACTGAAGGCTCCGGAACATAAAAAAACTTAACTTTGGATGTCTATAATAAACACTCAAACAACCTTTACAAACCATGCAGGATTACGTACATCTACACGTCCATACCCAATACTCCCTTCTTGACGGCAGTCAAAGATTCCCAACATCGTAAACAAGGCCGTTGCCAACGGCATGGGGGCATGGCTATCACCGATCACGGAAACATGATGGGAGTAAAAGAACTTGCAGACTACATAGCGAAAATAAAAGGAGACGCAAAGAAGGATCTTGCAAAACTTGAGGAAGAACTCAAGGAAGCTGACGAAAAACGCAAAAAGAAATTGAGGACAATATAGAATATCAGCACCGCATTTTGACTTTCAAGCCGATTTTCGTGTGAAATGTGGCCGCGCACAACAAGAAGGAAGACAAAAATAAAGGAAAAACGGCGACGCCCTCGGGCTATCACCCATTGTGCTCGCCAAAAACTACAACGGATACAAAAATCTCATAAAACTCGTGTGTCGCGCGCCTGGGTTGACGGACTTTATTACAAACCACGCACCGACCGCGCAGACCTTGAGAAATTCCATCGAACCCCTCATATAGTCTCCTCAGTTTATTGCGGGCGAAGTTCCCGCCAAAATTTTGAAAGGAGACGCTGGACGGCGCACGCGAAGCCATAAATGGTACAAACGTGTCTTTGGCGATGACTATTATCTGGAACTCCAACGCCACGAAGTCAAAGACCCCGGACATTCTTAAGCACCGCGAAACTTTTTCTACTGACATTTTTAATCGTTGAAGAAGCGCTCTGATGGGGCGCTCAAATGACAGCAAAATCATTGAATGACAGCAAATTGACAAATAAACGAAGGAAAATAAAAGCGTAGTTTGAGGGATGTTTGATTAGCGCGCGATGTCAAAGCATCACGAAGCCTTGTAGGGCACATAGATCAGAATCCCCACGAGGATGAAGCCTATCGACTAAAAAGCATTGATTCCACGCCTTTTATAA
>VOFC01005784.1_pt1 | contig 18511 bp, 31 predicted proteins | sample 5384161 | NCBI WGS metagenome assembly VOFC01 (sample SAMN12384722, study PRJNA508395) | human gut metagenome | isolation source: healthy gut B | host: Homo sapiens
TGAAACTTAGATATTATAATATGCGCCATAAACTGTAATGTGCTCAGATAAATTAAGGCGTTGAGAAATGAAGCATATATTGTTTATCGCTTATAATCTAGCTGGTTGGAGGATTTGAATCTGTTGCAGTATAGTTGGTAAAATAAGATATAAAGAAATGAGTATTATTAGAAGGTGGCAAAGAAGTTGTTATAAAAGAATGTTGAAGGCTCGCTTAGTTACTCCTAAGGTTGTAGTGTTGATGGATGGTGGTATTTGTTCTCAAATGCTCCAATATTTGTTGGGAGAATTTTTAGAAAGCGTGGATGTAAGGTTGTGTATGATCTATCCTTTTATAAGGAATGGGGAAGTGACATGGATTATAAATTTGCCCGCAATTTTGATTTGTTGAAAGTGTTTCCTTATTTGGGGCTGACAATTGCAACAGAGTTCGAAATCTCCTATTATAAGAGACATTTTTATTATGTTGGGAATAATACATCGGAATGGATAGATGATTTTCATTTTTGGAAAAAAATCCCCCTATTTATTTAGGTGGATATTATCATTTGCCGATAAATATTTGGGTACCCGCATTTATGTCTACTTATAGAATCTCATCTGAAATATTTGATGAGGGTAGCAAAATGTTAATGTCAGAAATAAAACAGAATATCAATCCTGTAGCAGTGCATGTTCGACGGGGTGATTTAAGTGTTGAAGTTCGAGCGTATGGGAAGCCTGCTTCTTTGAGCTATTTTAAAAGGGCTGTTGATTATATGGAAAAAAAGAGACTGTTATGCCTTTTTTACTTTTTTCTCAGATGAGCCGGAATGGGTGGCATCAGAACTTATTCCCTATCTTGAATTTGCAAATGAGAATTACAAGGTGGTGGATATAAATGGTTCAGATAAGGGGTATATGGATTTGTTTTTGATAGCTTATTGCAAACATCAGATAACAAGTAAAGGTACTTTGGGAAAGTATGGTGCTTTATTGAGAGATAGTGCAGATAAAATAGTGATTCTTTGTGATGATAAAGTTGAATATCAGTGGAAAGGAGTTTTCCATAATTCTGTATTTTTTATAATAGAGAAAAAATTGGATAACTAATCAGCCGATTTAAATTTTGGCAGATTAGCTTAATCCTTTCCCATAAAGAGTTTTTTCTTCGCAATAATTCATGCCCGCCATATTGGGGTTTATTTTTGTCTCGAATGAGGATTATTGGTTCAAAAGGAAGGAGCCAACCTTCTGGGTATAGATATGCAGGGGACAATGTAATAGCTGGTGGATTATCTAAAAAGTATTTATTGATTAGAGATTCGTCGTGCCAAATTGGTATTATATGGTTTGTGGCATCTCTGTCAACCCATGAGCAAATTGTTGTGCAGAGTTTCAAGTAGGCCTTTGTACATCCACCTGAAAGCCCTCCAGCGTAATAATATCGACCTTCTCCCTCTGGGATATAGGCAGTAGAAGCATCTCTTCGCTCGTATGTAAATTCGGAGTTCGGTTTATTGTAGAATCCAGGGTGCATAGTTCCTAGTAATCCGTTACTATCTGATGGTGGTAGAATTTCTTTTTTGCCAATAGGACTGGTGAATAAGAGATTGGCATTGAAGAAAATAGATAGTCGGTTTCTCGCTCTAACTGTTCCTTTGATACGAAGGAATATATGGAAACGTTTTAATGTGTTGTCAGGCCATCCTAAATTCTTTTGTTTGATCCGGTGAATATGTTTGTTGTTTTCTTCGTCATATAGTTTAGGACTATCAGTAAATACATAATACTCGATAATGAAAGATTGGTCTTGCATAAAATAACGTTCTGCGCTTAGATAAAAGTCTTTCCAAAAATGTCATATTTGCCAGTACAGATATATAATATACCAATTCTCATTTTATTTATTGCTTTTGATTCATATTATTGGCAAATATATAAAGATTTATTTTTATATTATTTGTTTGAGGTGTTTTTATTTTCTGTGAATTACCGGTAGCAGGAGCTTTTTTAAAAGTAAATTCTATTTATTTCTGGTCATGAGTGTCTTGCAAATGGGTAGTAAGCATTCGGTGAACCCCGTTTTTTCTATAGTTCTTACTCTGTATCTTTGCAAGTTTTTTCCAGTGCAAACATATAATATACCAATTCTCATGTTTATTGTTTTAATTTTAGACCTTCGGTTTTGTCCATTTGAGAGTGTTATTTATATTGATTATACTAAAAATAAAGCAGTAAGTAGTAGAATTGCTAATAGTATAGAGATACTTACGAATATTGAGTATAGACGTTTGTATTTTCTGTATTTTGGTTTATAGTCTGTTTTTTGTGCAAGGGCTATTAAAGGTTTTTTATATAGGTCAAGGATGTATTGTAAATGATAGCATAACCATTGGTCTTGTTTTTGACCTAGGTAATTAAAAAAAGAGAATAAAATAGTATATATACCCTGCATAGCCTTGACTGTTATTGTCAAATATAGTCCGAAAGAATGATTCTCTGGTGTCAAATCCTGCTTCTTCGAGGTTGCTGCATGGTTTCATTCCATGAAAATGGATAAGCTTAGCATTCCCATTAATTCCCCAGTACGGTTTCCAGTTATATTCAATAGGTAAAATTTCCATGTCCTTGAAACACAGCTCGTTTAAGTACCCTTGATCAAAAGTCCTGAAGTAGATCTTTGCCTTTTTTCATCATCTCTACAAATTGCTGATATTTGATTCTCATTCCTTGGATGTTCATGACTAATATTCCAGCATTGAAATAACTCATTCTTTTTGTATCGCGTTCAAATTCGGGAGCAGCAGCTAAATAAGCAGGATGAGGTAGATCTTTCAGTAATATATCATCATTAAAGATTATGTCCATATCGGTGTATAATACATATTCGTCTTCTTTTTTCTATTATAGGAATCTCCATTCTCATGAATGTGCCGAATATTCGACTATATTCTATATCTTTTCCTAGTTCTGTTTCCATCCATTCGTGAGAATATATTTCCATTAGTTCCTTTTTTATATGGTAATTCATGGATGATGATCTCAACTTTAAAATCTTTTAGTAAGTTGTAAACAGGATCGCCAATTTTACCATCATATAGGCAAATTAATCGAAGAGATGTGTTTTACGAGCACTAATTAAGGTTACCTTTAACATGTTAAAGTAATCTTTTCTGTTGACAATAGAGTCTGTCAAACAAATATAACATTTCATAATTTATAGAATATATAAAAATAAATTATACTAATATGTTTCTCAAAGCTATCATAACTGTAAGTTATACAATAGTCCTTGCCAAACTGTTAGAATTGTATTGTATCTTACAAAAATAAGCAAAAAAAAACTTTTACTAAGACGTTTTGATAAATAATTGTGATATGTTAGGATTTTCTTTCCTGAAGAATTGAATTCGAAGAGTTAAGGATGGATGATCTACATTCTATATTTATCTGTTAGCTTTGGAAGTCTGGAGTTTTTTATTTTTTTTAAATCTAAGTTTGTCCTTACAGGATTTTATCCTTAGTTTTGTGAACTATTTTTTTATGAATTAGAGATATTCGTATAAAAGTATCTTAATATATAAAATTGATTTGAATAAATATGATTTCTATTATAATATGCAGTAGGTTTCAATCCATCTCTAAGGAATTGAAGGATAATATTGAGAATACGGTTGGGGTTGTTCATGAGATTATATGTATTGATAACAGTAAAAAGTCAATATGATATATTTAGTGCTTATAACGAAGGGGTCAAAAGGAGCCAATATCCACTTCTATGTTTTATGCATGAAGATATTTTACATTACACTAGTGATTGGGGAAAGCTTCTGATAAATCATTTCAGAGATTTGAAAGTAGGGCTTATTGGAATTTCTGGACCACGTTTTATTAGTCAAATACCGGGTATTTGGTGGGGACCTGGAAGTACAGATGCAGGAAAGGATGCAATTTGCCAGTATTCTATTGACACTAATAGAGCTGATCCAACCATTACTTATAATACTTGCTTTAAACCCATTGCAGATGCGAATGCCATAGAAGTGGTAGCAGTGGATGGATGTTTTTTTTGCATGAGGAAATCTGTTTTTGATAAAATAAGATTTGATGAAATAAATTACAAAGGATTTCATTTTTATGATCTTGATATCTCATTGCAGGTTTATATGCTGGGACTGAAATCATTATGTGTATATGATATTCTAATAGAGCACATTAGTAATTCAAAGCTAGATAATGAATGGCTGACTAATGCACGAATATTTTTCACAAAATGGAAAAACTGTCTGCCGATAGTAAGTTATCCAGTGTCAGCAAAAGAAAGAAGAGTTTTAGAGAAGAACAATCTTCAAACTATGAATTATATTATTAATGAGAATAATCGAAAGCCTAGTCATTATTATAAATTCTCAGAGAAGCTATATTTATTGCGATACTGCTGTGATAAAAAAATGCTTCAGTCACTAATCTATTAGGTAAAATGTGTCACTTTATGTTGAGTGGAGCACGGCTTTTCATTTAAGAAATATTGTTTATCGCTTGTTATTGTAATAAAAAATCCTTATATTCGTGTGCAGCGATGCGGAAGCATCGCCTTAGGCATTTCTTCTTATCGTTCATTTTTAATTTCTTTCTACTTTGTGAGTTGTACGTCCGGTAACTACATCAGAGGTCTCTGATTTTACAATAGGTGGTTATACCTTTGAAGTAGGTGGGAAGAATAAATCGCAGAAGCAGGTGCATGATGTGGAGAATGCGTATATCGTGAAAGATGATATTGAGTACGGGATGCGGAATGTGATTCCTCTTTGGACATTTGGTTTTTTATATTGAGATAATATGTATATTTGTACGATGTGAACTTAAACAGATTGAAATATGGGTGGCAAGATTTACCCTATTGGTATACAGAATTTTGAGAAACTCCGTAGAGGTGGCTATTTTTATATTGATAAAACGGCATTGATTTATCAATTGGTGAAAACCGGGAGTTACTATATCTTAAGTCGGCCGCGCCGTTTTGGCAAAGTCTGCTTATTTCTACGCTTTTGAAGCTTACTTTCAAGGAAAGCAGGAACTCTTTTGAAGGGCTGGCTATGGAGAAGCTGAAGAAAAAGATTGGGTAAAAATATCCTGTATTACATCTTGATCTTAATACGGAAAAATACGATACTCCGGAAAGTTTGGAAAATAAGCTGAACGGGGCATTAGTGGAATGGGAGAAGATGTATGGCGCTGAGCCATCGGAAAAATCTCTTGGCGATGCGTTTTGAGGGTGTTATTAAGCGTGCCTGTCAGCAAGAGGGGCAAAGTGTGGTGATCCTAGTGGATGAGTATGATAAGCCGATGTTACAGGCTATTGGTGATGATGTTTTGCAAAAGAGTTTCCGCAATACATTGAAAGCCTTCTACGGCGCATTGAAAAGTCAGGATGGGGTGTATCAAGTTTGCTTTGTTGACGGGAGTTACCAAGTTCGGTAAAGTCAGTGTGTTCAGTGATTTGAATAACCTGAATGACATTTCAATGTGGAATAAGTATATAGATATTTGTGGTGTGAGCGAACAGGAGCTATACGATAATCTGGATGCCGAACTTCATGAATTTGCCAATGTGCAGGGAGTGACGTATGAAGAGATATGTGCCAGGTTGAAAGAAATGTATGATGGCTATCATTTCACGCACAATTCCAAAGGAATGTACAATCCTTTCAGTCTGCTTTTAGCTTTTTGATAGGAATGAGTTTAAAAGCTACTGGTTTGAAACAGGTACTCCCACTTATTTGGTGGAATTGCTGAAGAAACACCATTACGACCTTCATCGGATGGCCCATGAAGAGACCGATGAACAGGTACTGAACAGTATGGATTCTGAATCTACCAATCCTATTCCGGTGATTTATCAGAGTGGTTATCTCACTATTAAAGGGTATGATGAAGAATTTGGAATGTATCGGTTAGGTTTCCCGAATCGTGAAGTAGAAGAAGGATTTGTCCGTTTCCTGCTTCCTTATTATGCGAATGTAAATAAGGTAGAATCTCCGTTTGAAATTCAGAAATTTGTTCGTGAAGTACGTGCTGGTGATTACGAATCTTTTTTCCGCCGTCTGCAAAGTTTCTTTTCGGATATTCCTTATGAACTAGCACGCGAATTGGAATTACATTATCAGAATGTACTATATATCGTGTGTGTAAACTGGTGGCTTCTATGTAAAAGCGGAATATCATACGAGTGAGGGCCGTGTGGATATGGTATTGCAGACCGATAAAATTTATCTACATCATGGAATTTAAATTGAATGGTACGGCGGAAGAAGCTTTGCGGCAGATAGAGGATAAACATTATGCTCGTCCGTTTGCAACGGATTCGCGGAAACTTTTTCAAGATTGGCGTTAACTTTAGTGTTGAAACAAGAAATATAGAAAAGTGGTTGGTGGAGAATTGATGCGCCTCTGAAATGGATATAAAATATTCATTTCTCATGTTCTCATAAATATGACCTAAGTGTCAGATTGTTAATGGTGTAAGCTATGAGAAATGATTTTAAATTTAGTGTTTTCTCATAGCTTTATTCACAAATAGACCTTAATTTGGCTTATTTCTCATACCCGTTGAAATCATTTCTCATAATGCCCCGGAGTTGGTACATAAATAGGCTGTGTGGGTTTGCCTATATTCTGTAAGTTTCCTTTGTGCCTTTAGACGACGAATCTGTCTGCTGGCCATGCTTTGGGTAAAACAACAGAGTGACTGCATATTACTACGGGTCAATACAGGATGGGTTGCAAAATAGGCAGTGAGTTTTTGTCGATCTCTTCTTCTGAAAGAGAAGCCGAATGTGGCTTGTATTTCGAACGTCGTAGTGACTACCTCATACACAAACTCTTTAAATTCCTGTCAGCCTGGAAGTTAATGGATTTTTAGTTTCACTTTATCTGCACGGGTGGTAAGCGAGTGCACGGGTTCGGTCGCTTGCAATGTAATCTGGAAATAGCCGATCCCATCCAGATGTACTCGTTCTCCTTCGCATAGGTGGTTGCCCATGCATCTGCTCAATTCCATTAGCATGGCTTCTACTTCCGCTTTTTCCGAAAGTGGTTGCCATGTGGATTTCTCTTGCCAATTTTTGAGTAGTCACATGTTGAAAGTTGACTACCCGTGGATGATAACTAGGTTCTTCTCCTTCTTTCTCCGGTTGGGGATTCTTATAAAACTCGAATTGTATTGCCATCTTTGTTCTAATTTAATGGTTGTTTATATATTATGTAATTGATGCGCTTAGTGTATCTTGCCTTTATTCTTTTATTATTTAACTACCAGCTAGTTCGTTCCACTAGAGTGAACGGTTCTTTTCACTCTAGTAGACAGATCTTTCTACTCTAGTGAACAGAACCGTTCACTGTAGTGAAACGATTGAGATCCTCTTTCAAAGATACGACATTATTAACTGAAAAACAAATAATTACACGGTTGTTTACATGTAAATAATAGATGAGGGCTGTGTAAAATAAGGTTGGCCAATGAGCGAAATGAATAGTTGGTATTTGACTATGAGAAATGATCCGGAATACTATGATAAATAGACACTTTTTGAGCAAAAATGAAAGACAAAGTATGAGAAATACCGGATTTAAAAACGTTTCTCATGGTGTACTATGCTGATTTTTGTGTGTTTTATCTGAAACTTATGAGAATATGAGAATAAGAATTGCAAATCATTACTAGTGGACGTGCGTTTGTGAGGTGTCAAATTTGTTTATACGGGATATTAACCGTACATTTGTCTGTGGTAATAATCGCCCTACAAACACATGCAGGACAAATAAATTAATTAAGCAATGAGAATAACATTGGTAAGAGACGATGGCAAGGTGAACACTATGCGTACGTTAAGAATCGAACAGCTCGTAGAGCAAATGAAAGTGGAAACCAAAGCACAGTCTGTTTCAAAAATGAGAGAAGTCCTGCCTTTTATGCTTCCGGGTGATAAAAATGACTATGTGCAGAAAGTGCAGAAGGTGATACCTGCAGCGGCCTTTTTTCCGCAAAGACGGAATAACGACCATGAGTGAATACAACGGAATTGTGATGATTCAGGTGAATAACTTATCCGGGAATATGGAAGCGGATGAAGTGAAAGAGCGGGTGAGGGAGCTGCCGCAAACTTATTTAGCTTTCACCGGTTCTTCCGGAAAGTCAGTGAAGATATGGGTCCGTTTTACTTATCCCAATGACCTTTTACCGGAAACCCGTGAACAGGCAGAGCTTTTTTCATGCACACGCCTATCGGTTGGCTGTGAAATTCTATCAGCCCCAACTTCCTTTTGATATCGAACTGAAAGAACCTTCATTGGAACAATATTGTCGCTGGACTTTTGATCCGGATTTGTATTTTAATCCCGAAGCGATGCCTATTTATATGAAACAACCTGTGGCTATGCCGGGCGAAACCACTTATCGTGAACGGGTGCAAACGGAAACTTCACCATTGCAACGGCTTGCACCGGGGTATGAAAGATGTGATGCGCTTTCTGTTCTTTTTGAAGCAGCCTTCGCACGTGCACTGGATGAGGAGGATGGTTATCAACCGGAAGAAGGTGATAAACAGTCTTTGTTGATAAATCTGGCCGGGTATTGTTTTCGCGCCGGTATTCCTGAAGAAGATACGGTGCGATGGTGTCGGGCGCATTATCGTTTGCCAAAAGATGATACATTGGTTCGGGGGACTGTACGGAATGTATATCGGACTTCAGAGGGATTTGCGAGTAAGAGCAGCCTGTTGCCGGAACAATTATTTGTCATGCAGATGGATGAGTTTATGAAACGGCGTTATGATTTCCGTTTCAACCAACTAACGTCACAAGTGGAATGTCGCGAACGGAATAGCTTTAATTTTTATTTTCTTACGGTGGATAAACGGTTGATGGCAAGCATTACAATGAATGCACAATATGAGGGGCTTAAACTTTGGGATAAAGATGTCGTGCGTTTCCTGAATTCGGATCATGTACCGGTTTATCAACCTATTGAAGAGTTTCTTTATGACCTTCCTCGTTGGAACGGTAAGGATTATATTGGCAATTTAGCCAAACGGGTTCCTTGTGACCATCCTTATTGGACTCAATTGTTTCGTCGTTGGTTTCTTAGTCTGGTCGCACATTGGCGTGGGATGGGTAAGAATCATGCGAATAGCACTTCGCCTATATTGATAGGCCCGCAAGCTTATCGTAAGTCTACATTTTGCCGCTTGATCTTACCGCCATGTTTACAGGCATATTATACGGACAGTATCGATTTCAGTCGGAAACGGGATGCTGAACTGTATTTGAATCGCTTTTTATTGATTAATATGGATGAGTTCGATCAGATTGGCATCAGTCAGCAGTCTTTTCTCAAGCATATTCTGCAAAAGCCTGTTGTCAATACGCGACGTCGAATGCTTCGGCAGTGGAGGAACTCCGCCGGTACGCTTCTTTTATAGGCACAAGTAATCATAAGGATCTGTTGACGGATACTTCCGGCAGTCGCCGTTTTATCGGCGTCGAGGTGACGGGAGGGATTGATGTGGTCCGCCCTATTGATTATGAGCAGTTATATGCACAGGCAATGGCTGCATTGCGGAGTAATGAGCGCTATTGGTTTGATGAAAAGAGGAGGCGATTATGACGGAGGCTAACCGGGAGTTTGAACAGTCGCCGGCGATTGAACAATTGTTTCAGGTATATTATCGGGCAGCGGAAGAGGAAGAAGAGGGAGAATGGTTGCTTGCTGCAGATATATTGCAGCGGATACAAAAGCAAGTAAAATGAAATTCTCTTCCGGGCAAGTTAATTATTTCGGGCGTATATTGCAGAGGCTGAGAGTAAAGTCGTTTAGGAAAACACGTGGGGTTTATTATCATGTGATGCCTGTAGAGTAAGGATGATGATGAAATAATGTATAGTAGATGGCTTTTATTATTTTATAATAATTATCTTTGCGTAATAACGTGAGATGTATGAAGACTATGATAAGAAATCCTTTTATAACAAGCGGATATGTCTCTGCTGATTATTTTTTTGCGATCGCCGTTTTGAGAGCGAACAGTTGGTGCGCGAGGTGATGAATGGGAATAATTTGGCTCTTGTCTCTACCCGGCGAATGGGAAAACAGGGCTGATCCGTCATTGCTTTCAGTTTCCTGAAATTAAACAGGGTTACTATACCTTTTTTATTGATATATATGATAGCCGTTCATTGCGTGATTTGGTCTTTGCACTTAGTAAGGAGATTTTGGAAGTACTGAAACCTATGGGGAAGAAAGCTTTGCATGGCTTTTGGGAATGTGTAAAATCTTTGCAGGCTAGTATCTCTTTTGATGTGAATGGTATGCCTTCTTTGAATCTGGGATTAGGAGATATACAAGCTCCGGCTACTACGCTCGATGAAATCTTCCGGTATTTAGAGCAAGCGGATAAGCCTTGTTTGATTGCCATTGATGAATTTCAGCAGATTGCCGGATATGTGGAGAAAAATGTAGAGGCTACTCTCCGGACTTATGTGCAGCATTGTAATAATGCGCGTTTCATTTTTGCCGGGAGCCAGCGACATGTGATGGGGAATATGTTTTTGACGCCTTCCAGACCTTTTTATCAAAGTGTGTCAATGATGCATTTGGAAAGTATTCCTTTAGAAGAATATATTCGTTTTGCAAGTATGCATTTCAAACGTGCAGGCAAAGAAATAGAGGAAAGTGCTGTTACCACAGTTTATCAACAGTTTGAAGGAATCACATGGTATATACAAAAAGTATTGAATACACTTTATGATATGACCCCGGAGTACGGAGTTTGTAAAAGTGGGAATGGTGTCAGGGGCTATTCGGCAGATTATTGATTCATTCAGATATACTTATTCGGAAATTCTTTTTCGTTTGCCGGAGAAACAAAAGGAACTGCTAATTGCTATCACTAAAGAAGGAAGGGCTAAAGCTCTCACTTCCGGCACTTTTTATTAAAAAATACAAACTGGCTTCTGCTAGTTCAGTTCAGGCAGCACTAAAAGGGTTGCTGGAAAAGGATTTTGTGACTCAGGAAATGGGTATTTGTCAAATATATGATCGTTTCTTGGGTATTTGGCTGAAAGAGAATTATTAAGTCATATTTCATTTATTGAAGAGGGCTTTTCGATAAATCGCGTTAATAATTAATAGAAACTGCTGCCTGTTAATCTGTTTTATTGTATCTTTGCGGTCTTAACTTTTTTTAATGGTAAATAATGAAGGAATTTCTACAACTAATGCGACGTTTTGTGTCGCCTTATAAGAAGTATATCGGCTGGGCTATTTTGCTGAATATCTTGTCAGCTGTATTCAATGTGTTTTCATTTACTTTTTTGATTCCTATCTTGAGTATTCTGTTTAAAACAGAAGGAGCAGATAAGGTGTACCATTTTATGGAATGGGGTAGTGGCGATTTAGCAGATGTTGCCAAGAATAACTTCTATTATTACATCTCTCAGATGATTGTGGATAATGGTCCCACTGTAGCTCTTATTTTCTTGGGACTATTCCTGATGGTGATGACATTGTTTAAAACCGGTTGTTACTTTGCTTCTTCAGCCGTGATGATTCCATTACGTACAGGAGTGGTACGTGATATTCGTATTATGGTGTATGCTAAAGGTAATGCGTCTGCCGATGTCTTTCTTCTCGGAAGAAAGAAAGGGAGATATTATAGCTCGTATGAGTGGTGATGTGGGGGAAGTGGAAAATTCCATTACCAGTTCATTGGATATGTTGATGAAAAGCCCGATTCTGATTATTATATATTTTGTGACATTGGTTACGGTTAGTTGGCAGTTGACTCTTTTTACTATCATTGTATTACCGGGAATGGGTTGGTTGATGGGAGTCGTCGGAAGAAAACTGAAACGTCAATCACTGGAAGCACAGGCTAAGTGGAGTGATACGATGTCACAATTAGAAGAAACACTGGGGAGGCTTGCGCATCATCAAGGCTTTTATTGCGGAAGATAAAATGATTAACCGCTTCACCAAATGTAGCAACGAGCTCCGGGATGCGACAAACAAGGTTGCTATACGTCAGGCTATGGCTCATCCGATGAGTGAGTTCTTAGGAACGATTCTGATTGTAGCTGTATTGTGGTTTGAGGTACATTGATTTTGAGGAAAGAATGCAACCATCGATGCTCCCACATTCATCTTCTATATGGTTATTCTGTATAGTGTCATTAATCCGTTGAAGGACTTTGCTAAAGCGGGATACAACATTCCGAAAGGGTTTGGCTTCCATGGAACGTGTGGACAAAATCCTGAAGGCAGAGAATAAGATTAAGGAAATTCCGAATCCGAAACCGTTGAAAGGTTTGAATGATAGAATCGAATTTAAAGATATCTCTTTCAGCTATGATGGTAAAAGAGAGAGGTGTTGAAGCATGTAAACCTGACAGTTCCCAAAGGGGAAAAACAATCGCACTGGTTGGCCAATCGGGATCCGGTAAATCTACATTAGTCGATTTGTTGCCGCGTTACCACGATGTACAGGAAGGTGATATTACCATTGACGGAACGAGTATTCGTGATGTACGTATTCGGATTTGCGCAGTTTGATTGGTAATGTAAACCAGGAGGCTATTCTGTTTAATGATACATTCTTCAATAACATTGCTTTTGGTGTGGAGAATGCGACAATGGAACAAGTATAGAGGCGGCGAAGATTGCCAATGCGCACGATTTCATTATGGAGAAACAGGAAGGATATAATATGAATATCGGTGACCGTGGCGGCAAGCTTTCCGGAGGACAACGTCAACGCATCAGTATTGCCCGTGCTATTTTGAAGAATCCGCCTATTCTTATTCTTGATGAGGCTACTTCTGCTTTGGATACGGAATCCGAACGTCTGGTACAGGAAGCTGTTGGAACGTCTGATGAAAACTCGTACTACAATAGCTATTGCCCACCGTCTTTCTACCATTAAAAATGCAGATGAAATCTGCGTACTCTATGAAGGAGAGATTGTGGAACGTGGTAAGCATGAAGAACTCATAGAGTTAAACGGTTACTATAAACGTCTGCATGATATGCAGCAGTTGTAATTCTTGATATTGTAATGATATTATTAAGTTTTGATACAGAAGAATTTGATGTACCTCGTGAGCATGGTGTAGACTTTCCGTTGGATGAAGCAATGAAAGTGTCAGTCTATGGTACAAATCGGATACTGGACTGCCTGAAAAACAACGGGGTGAAAGCTACTTTCTTTTTGTACAAGCAACTTTGCAGGAGAATGCTCCGGAGGTGATGCACCGTATTATGGATGAAGGGCATGAAGTGGCGGCTCATGGGTGTGACCATTGGCAGCCTCAGGCTTCGGATGTCAGTCGTTCAAAAGAAATTCTGAACGTCTTACCGGCAGGACGATACAAGGTTATCGCCAGCCGCGTATGTTCCCCGTATCAGATACGGAACTTGAACGGATGGGGTATGTATATAACTCCTCATTGAATCCCGCATTTATCCCCGGAAGATATATGCATTTGTCGGAGCCCCGTACCTGCTTTATGACGGGTAAGTTACTTCAAATCCCGGCTTCTGTAACTCCGTGGATTCGCTTCCCGCTATTCTGGTTGTCTTGTCATAATCTGCCGATGTGGCTGTATCAACTCCTGGTAAACCGGGTATTGAAGCATGACGGATATTTTGTGACTTATTTCCACCCGTGGGAATTCTACCCGTTGGGTGAACATCCTGAATTTAAGATGCCTTTTATTATCCGCAATCATTCCGGTAAAGGAATGGAGGAACGTTTGGATATGCTTATCCGCAAACTGAAAGAAAAAGGATATGCTTTTATGACTTACTCGGAATTTGCACAGATAAAACTGGCTGAACTAAATAAACCGGACGAAAAATGATAAAATTGGCTATTGTATCCCCCTGCTATAATGGGGAGGAAGTGTTGGAAGATTCGGCCGCCCGTTTGACAGCCTTGTTTGATGAGTTGGTGGCGAAAGAAAAGATCAGTGCCGACAGCTTTGTGCTCTTTGTGAATGATGGCAGCAAAGATCGTACATGGAGCATCATTAAGAAACTGCACGGGACGAATCCTTATATAAAAGGAATGAATCTGGCACGGAACGTGGGACATCAGTATGCGATCATGGCCGGTATGATGACCGCTAAAGACTGGAGTGATGCCGTTATTACCATTGATGCCGATTTGCAGGATGATCTGAATGCGATTGAGGAGATGATCGCTGCCTATATGCAAGGATATGATGTTGTATATGGAGTGAAAGTATCCCGTCAGGCAGACCCCGTGTTGAAACGTCTTTCTGCAACAGCCTTTTTATAAATTACAGCACAGGATGGGAGTGGAGACTATCTACAATCATGCGGATTTTCGTTTTCTAAGCCGGAGAGTGCTGGAACAGTTGTCTCATTATCAGGAACGCAATGTCTATCTGCGTGGTATTATCCCGTTGCTGGGTTTCCTTCTACTACGGTAGATGATGTGATCCGGGAACGGACAGCCGGAACTTCCAAATATACAGTGAGAAAGATGTTCAGTCTGGCTTTGGACGGATAACCTCTTTCTCGGTAAAGCCCATTTACGGAATTGTTTATCTGGGAGTTATATTTGTTTTTATCAGTATTTTGATTGGAATCTATGTTCTTTACGCATTGATTTCGGGTACTGCGGAACATGGCTGGGCCTCTTTGATGTTGTCTATCTGGTTTGTTGGCGGGGTTGTTTTATTATCCATAGGAGCTGTCGGACTGTATATTGGCAAGATTTATAAAGAGGTAAAACGTCGCCCGCTCTATAATGTGGAAGAAGTGTTGTACGATGATCAGAATAAGTAAGGCTATACTTGACAAGCACCCGGATTGGCGGGATAAGTTCTGGCAATTTGTTCGTTTTGGAGTTGTCGGCACTATATCTTCAGCCATTCATTACGGCGTATATTGCCTGGTCTTGTTGGTTGCGAATGCCAATATCTCCTTTTACGGCTGGTTATGCTGTAGGATTTTTGTCTGCAACTACTTCCTGACTACTTTCTTCACCTTTCGTTCCAAACCATCCTCGCATAATGCGTTCGGCTTTGGTTTTAGTCATCTGATTAATTACCTGCTTGAGATCGGCTTACTGAATCTCTTCCTCTGGATAGGGGCGGGTGAACTGCTTGCACCGATACTGGTAATGATTATCGTGGTGCCTATCAATTTCCTGATTCTTCATTTCGTTTATATCTATAAAGGGAGGAAATAACACTATTCAATCCCTTTCATTTAATTCATAAAAAGAAAAGGCTATTATGAAACGTTTTTTCTAAATCTTGTTGTATATACTGTTTCGCCTGGTACTTCTTACCATACATGTTTCTGGCTTGTCGGCTTTACTGATCGCAGGACTGTTTCGCCTGGTACTTTTTATCTCATCTTATCATCAGTTGAGTGTGATGGATGATACTTTTGAGACCTGAAAATAAATACTTGCATCTGATGGATGAACAGGAAGCCATCACCAAGGCGCAAGCTCTGCTCAACCGTCCGGGAGATGCGAATGTTTCCCCGTTGGCTGTTTACAGGCGTGCTGCAAAAGCGGATAGCGTGCAACAACGCCGTCCTAATGTCGTCTTGATTATGATGGAGTCTATGTCCGCCAAGTTTATGAAGCATTTCGGGCAATCGGAGACTTTGACTCCTTTCCTGGATAGCCTGTATACCCGTTCTATTAGTTTCCGCAATTTCTATTCGGCAGGAATCCATACGAACCATGGTTTGTATGCCACCTTGTATTCTTTTCCGGCTATGATGAAACGGAACCTGATGAAAGGCTCTGTCATTCCCCGCTATTCGGGACTGCCTACCGTACTGAAAGAAAACGGCTATTACAACCTTTTCTTTATGACGCATGAAGGACAGTATGATAATATGAACGCTTTCTTCCGGACAAACGGCTATGATGAAGTGTTTTCGCAAGAAAACTATCCGGCTGATAAGGTTGTGAATAGCTTTGGAGTGCAGGATGATTTCTTGTATGACTACGCAATTCCGGTATTGAATCAGCGGGCTGCCACCGGACAACCGTTTTTTGCTACTTTACTGTCCATCAGTAATCATCCGCCGTATGTGATACCTCCTTTCTTCCATCCGAAAACAAGTGAACCGGAGATGCAGATCGTTGAGTATGCGGATTGGGCTTTGCGTCAGTTCTTTGAAGAGGCGCGTAAACAACCCTGGTTTGATAATACGATATTCGTATTGGAAGGAGATCATGGCAAACTGGTGGGAGACGCCGAATGTGAACTACCGGAATCTTATAATCATATTCCACTGATGATTTACTCCAGCCGTATTCAGCCGGAAGAGAAAACTGCATTTGGCGGTCAGGTAGATATACAGCCAACAATATTAGGGCTGTTGAATATTGATTATCTACAGAATAATTTTGGAGTGGACTTGCTGAAGGAAGAACGTCCCTGTATGTTCTATACTGCTGACAATATGGTGGTGGGACGCAATGACACGTTACTCTACCTTTATAATTACGAGACTCAGCAGGAACTTACTTATGATATCGGTAACGGCAAATTGAATGCTGTTCCGATGGATGATAGTCTTTTTTCCTTTGAAAGAATATAGTTTTTCCATGCTCCAATCGGCGGAGTTCCTTGTGAAGCATGGAAAAACGCTTAATTCTATACCTTTTACTCAACAATAGGAGTCGTTTCGTTATTTTCAGGCTGTTGGTTTTTAACGAACTTGTATATCTTGGCTATTTGCCGGAGTACTCGTTTAGGGGATTCATATACCTCCTCAAACTGATACCCTTCTTTCTCGAATTCGGGAAGATATTTCTCTGCATCATTCGTGCCGATTAACAAGAAACCTTCCGAAGGACGTTTCTCATAGAAGTTGTCGAGACGATTGTGCAGATAGAAATTGAGTTCGAAATAATGTACGGGGTCACCTGCTGCATGCAGACTTTCTTCAATGAATTCGTACATCGTTCCTTCGCTTTCCGGCGCAACCTTTTCTATTTCTGTAGCGATGAATTTGACCGACTTCGAATTTAATGCTGCCGGCTGATAAGCACCGTCCAATGCAAGGTATAATCCCATTGTAAGCACAACGAGAGCGTATAGGAAACGGTTGTTCAATGCATTTTTCCGTTGATAGAACCACCAGTAGATACCGAGAATGGTAGGAATGGCAATCAGGAATAAGGCCCCTGCTCCGCTGATATTCTGTATTGCACGCATGAAATTAATATTGTCCTGCGCGTGACGACCCTGGAAAATAGTTTCAGGGATGAGTCCGCATTTTAATACGATGAAGCAGGTGAACAGTAGCAGGCTGATTACTGCAAGAATACTTCCGTATACCTTGATGACTTTAGATTGCTTCTTGACCAGATAGAATAGATATTTGGCAAGGAAATAAGCAATGAAAGGATAGATCGGCATCAGATATACACTACGTTTGCTCTGCGGAATACAGTAGAAGACGAAGATTACAACGATACTGGTGAAAGAGAATAAATCCACCGGGTCCATATTCTTTATCCATGTGGTGAAACGTTTCCACCAGGCTGCCGGTTGGATGCTGAATTTATGGTAAGTCAGGCTGAACAGGAGAGCACGACTAACAGTGTCCAGGGAACGTATCCGGCAAATAGGGTCACAAAATTATAATGCCAGGGGTTCACGCATGAATTGTAACTCATGGTATTAGTCATACGACCGAAGTTTTCTTCCATAACTAATGCCAGGAACTCTTCTCCACCTTGTTGGTAAGCAGCGACATACCAGCAGAAAGGCAGGATGAGTGAAAGAATGGCCCAGGCGGAAAGTAACAAGAATGCTTTTGAAGAAGTTGACACCCCGGAGTAACAAGAAGATGCCTACCACTAAACATGGAATGATAGTACCTACCGGTCCTTTAGTCAGTGTACCGCAGCTCATCAGGAGAATGGCCAGCCAGGGAATACCTTTGAGTCCCTTCTCATACCATTTGTAGAGACAATACAGAGCGCCAACGGTGAGCGCTGTCAATACCATATCCACCCGGCAGTTTGCTCCGGCCCGGTGCAGCTCAAAATTAGTCAGGGTAATAAAGGCGGCCAACAACGCCAGTTCCACTCCTTTTCTTTTGGCAAAGAACAGAAAGCCGCAGAGGGTCATGGCGATCAGGGCGATGGCAGACGGCAAGCGGGAGGTCATTTCTGTGACTTGCCCTCCATTCACTGCTGCCGAAACAGCAGCAATGCTCCAGTGGAAGAAAGGCGGTTTGTAAGCCATTTCTCCTCCGTTGTTTCTGGGTAAAATCCAGTTTCCGCTATCCAGCATGGAGTAGGAGACAATAGATTCGCGAGGCTCCCCTTTGGTGTGGTACTCCGATAAACCGAGGAAAGGCAGGATAGTAACTACGCAAATGACTAGTAACAGCCAGAAAGCTTTGTTTGAAGTCAATGTTTTCATCTTTATCTTATATTGAAATTTATGTTCTTTTTTATTTTCTGCC
>VOFC01007191.1_pt1 | contig 18496 bp, 23 predicted proteins | sample 5384161 | NCBI WGS metagenome assembly VOFC01 (sample SAMN12384722, study PRJNA508395) | human gut metagenome | isolation source: healthy gut B | host: Homo sapiens
AACCTTTCCATATAATCCATTTCTACTTCTGTTGGTTTCATAAGCGATGCTATGTACTCCTTCGCCTGTTGTTTTTTCCCTTCAAGATTGAACTTATCTCTCACAGCCAAAACGGGGAACAAATCAGATTTTATTTTTGAGAAGGCAATGCTATCTATAGCAGATGTATCAAAGTCTTTGTTCACTTTATTTGCTGAAATCGTTGCGTAGAAAATGATACATTTCCTAAACATATTCTCCGCATCCGAAAACAATTTCATATTAGCCATATTACAAAAAAGTCATACAAATCCCTTGCAGCAGCTCTGCTTATCAGAGCATTGGTTTTTGCCGCAAAAATCTCCATAACTGCAACCGTTCTGACCTTTATCGGCTCTCCGAAAGCGTCCGTCACAACTAATCTGTCTTCTGAGGAAAACACGTGCGTTCTCAAAGAATAATTAATCTCAATTTTGATCATATCCCTGTTGCCGGCGGCATTCACGTAGTTATAATGGAATCGTCCAGACTGTGGCTAAATCTTGAAGCTTCGGAAGAGAATATCCTTGCTCTGACATATATTTCTTCAGAATTTCAGTCAATCGCTCTCTTTCGTCTATTGTCTCTTCTCTGGTCAGATTCGGAACAAAATCTAGATCTATATCAACGGACAATCTTGGAAGATTAAAAACTGTCAGATTAATTGCCGTTCCCCTTTAAGCATCAGGTGTTCGTACATATATTCGTGCGTATTCAGAAATTCAAGAATTGTTCTCAAGCGAAGAACCTTCTCAAAAGTATCGCGGTTAAAACCATATTCATGGGCTTTTACATCAAGCTCTCTTCTATTATATTGTGGCATTTTCTATCTCTCCGTTCTTCATTTGTTTAATATTCTTTGGGTATACCAGTTTCCATTCACCTGAATATCCGGGTTCACTTATACCGTTTGTCAGATATCTCTTTGAATTTCCGCTCCTGTCTTTACATATCTTTATAAAAAAAGCATCGCTTATGCCTAGCTCCGTCTGATATTCGCTAAGAATAAAACCCGTCTTCTGATATAAAAAGGCACTGTCATATCCAGCCAGATAAGTTAACATTTTAGTCTCATCAATACTGTTCACAGATACTACACATGAAATTACCTCTTCCAGTCCGGCGATGAGATTAAGATCCTTTATAGAATCTGCTATTGTTCGCTCCTTATCTGTAACCCTCACGCCACCACTAAACTCCGGACAAACGATACCTTCTTTTATCGGCTCTCTGATATAATGATATGTGTATCCATCAAATTCAAAATCATGGAAACGTGTCTCAGAACCGACATAAACCTCATAATAAACCTGATCGACAATTCCATAATACTCAAAGGCAGTATGGTGGGATACATAAGAAGATGGTGTGATAGCACTGGCAATCTGAAATTTGTTCGCTACCGGTCCTCCATTTTCCCCGCTGACACACGTGTATAATTTGTTTCTAATTTTTACTACCATATTCTTCTTCAAAAGTTTTCCAATGCCGCTCGTGCTGTCCGTTCACTTGAATATAGGGCATTTACTTCTTTCATGGAAAAACCGGGTATTGCAGCAATTCATAATACAGATTCATATTCTCACTCCACGTAGTTAATATTTTGTATGTTTTTACTATTTTTTATGTCATATTTATACACATTATTAACATATCAATGTAGGAGTATCTTTGTCAAGTTTAATATTTGTATCTTTTTACTATATTTAGAGTAGTATCGTACTTCACTCTAAACTAATAGTATTATTACCGTCAGACTCACACCAGTCGGTATGTCTCACAATAAAATCATACCTTTTGTTTTGTTTTATCCTTTTTTCCACCTGTTTTTAACAAAAACCTCCATCCAAGGCACTTATAATAAAAATATTTCTGTCGGTAATTACGCAGGAATCTCTGCAAAATTGACAACCGATATCAGCCTACGCTGACAATAGAATTTTTATAAGAAATGTTTATGCAAGAAGTATATCCTATATCTTCTGTTTTGGCAAGAAAAAACTCACCCGCATGTTACCACACAGGTGAGTTCGATTTATTTTTCACACTATTCTGTTCATTCAACGAAGCTTATCTCTGTACACGTCCGGAAGCATCGCCGCCAGCCAGGGTCTCAACTTCTTTTCTGGATACCAGGTTGAAGTCGCCGGGGATGGTGTGCTTCAGAGCGGATGCAGCTACGCCGTACTCAAGAGCATCCTTGAAGTTCTTGCCATCCAGCATACCGCAGATCACACCGCCTGCGAAGGAGTCACCGCCGCCTACACGGTCAACGATAGGACGGATGCTGTACTCTTTGGAGTGATAGAACTCCTTGGTATCTCTGGAGTAGATGCAAGCAGACCAGCCGTTATCGGAAGCGGAATGGCTTACACGCAGAGAGGATACGCAGTACTCAAAGTTGAACTTGTCAACCATCTGCTCGAAGATGGACTTGTAACCAGCCAGCTCCAGCTCACCGCTGGTAACATCGGTATCGCCGGGCTTGAAACCAAGTACCAGCTCAGCATCTTCTTCGTTACCGATACATACATCAACGTACTTCATCAGGTTGGTCATAACCTTCTGAGCCTTCTCGGAGCTCCACAGCTTCTTACGGAAGTTCAGGTCTACGGATACCTTTACGCCGTGCTTCTTAGCAGCGATCAGAGCCTTCTCGGTCAGCTCTGCTGCAGCGTCGGATACAGCGGGGGTAATACCGGTGAAGTGGAACCAGTCAGCACCTTCGAAGATCTCATCAAAGTTGAAATCAGCCTCGGTTGCGGTAGAGATAGAAGAATGTGCTCTATCGTATACAACCTTGGAAGGTCTCATGGAAGAACCGCTCTCCAGGTAGTAGATACCCAGTCTCTCACCGCATCTTGCGATGTGCTTGGTCTCTACGTTGTACTTTCTCAGAGCTGCGACTGCGCACTCACCAATCTCGTTGTCAGGAACTGCAGTAACGAACTCAGCGTCATGACCGTAGTTAGCCAGAGATACTGCTACGTTAGCTTCACCGCCGCCGTAGTTTACATCGAACTCGTCTGCCTGGATAAATTTCTCGTTGTTGGGGGTGGACAGTCTCAGCATGATCTCACCCATGGTAATTACTTTTGCCATTTTGGTATATTCCTTTCTCAAACTAAAAATTGTCTATTATCTCCGGTTGGGCTGCATATTCTAAATCCTATTCATTCCACCGTGTAATCGCTTTATATTACAGCGGAAGCGCATCCGTGACTGAAATATGCAGTCGACGGAGCCGTCCGGTTTTCGGAATTTCCTATTTTATTTCTGTACCAGATGAACTGCGAATCCGCCGATCTCCTCTTTCAGGTAGATAGCCTTCAGGTTGCCCTTGGCATCTCTCTTAGCGGACTCCTCGTTGAACTCAACGCCCAGAACGGTGCTCAGGTAGTTGACAGCTCTCTCGATGTAGTTGGTCTTAACAGCGATGTGACCGTTCTTGCCCAGGTAAGGAGTCTTCATAACTTCCAGAGCAGAGCCTGCGAATACGGAGCTGTTGCCAACCTTAGCAGGCATACCAAAGATAAATGCGAAACGGTTTGCAGCCTTAACAGCCTCTTCCTCGTTCTCTGCATTGACACCAACATGAGCCAGTTCGAAGCCCAGCATGGTCTGTACAGCTTCTCTGGTCAGCTGCTCGATCTTGTCCCACTCACCGGCATTGATCAGGTCGCCGGGAACCATCCAGGAACCACCGCATGCGATGATCTTGGGGAAGTCAAGGTAAGAAGTCAGGTTCTTAGCGTTTACACCGCCGGTAGGCATGAACTTCATATTTACATAAGGAGCTGCCATAGCCTTGATCTTAGCCAGACCGCCAGACTGCTCAGCGGGGAAGAACTTAACTACATCCAGGCCAAGCTCGATAGCCTGCTCGATGTCGCTGGGGCTGGAAGTACCGGGAGTGATAGGAATGTTCTTCTCTACACAATACTTAACGGTTCTGGGATTTAAGCCGGGGCTTACGATGAACTTAGCGCCTGCTGCTACTGCTGCGTCAACCTGCTCTGCGTTCAGAACGGTACCTGCACCAACACACATGCTGGGGAAGTTGTCGGTCATGATCTTGATAGCTTCTGCTGCTGCGCTGGTACGGAAGGTAACCTCTGCACAGGGAAGTCCGCCTGCGCAAAGTGCCTTTGCCAGAGGAAGTGCATCTGCTGCGTTGTCAATTTTTACAACCGGTACGATACCGATTTTGCTGATTTGCTCTAATACTGCGTTCATAAATAACACCTTTCTGTCTTATAGACTAATAGTTATGTGAAAAATCTTCGCAGGAAATCCTGTCGAAAATATTTCTGCAAAATGAAACCAATACTTTTATGCCAGTACTTCCTTCACTGCCTCAGCGATCTTGTCGCACTTGCAGTTTGCAAAGAAATACTCCTTAAACCTGGCACCGGATAAAGCACCCTTTACCAGTTCACGATCCAGATTCTTCAGGATGGTAACCATATCGGTATGAGTTACTTCCTTTACCTGATCCAGGATCTTCTTGTTGCGCTGCTCGGGAACAACTCTCTCAGGGGGATATCCACCGCCGCCGGGAGCACAGAACAGTTTTTCAGTATACTGTAAGTTCAGCTCACCGCCCCAGCCGAAGTTCTCAGCAAAAGGAAGTGCTACACAGTTACCGTCGTTTACCTGTGAGAACAGGTAAGCATCCAGAGGGGACTCAATGTGTCCGCACAGAACCTTAGGGAAGGAATTGCATGCAAGCATGGCACCTTCGCCGGTTCCGCATCCGGTGATAACGAAATCCGCTGCACCGGAGTTCAAAAGAACTGCTGCCAGAATACCGTTCTGTACGTAGGTCAGGGAATTGGGATCCTCTGCGCCGCACATACCGTAGTTGAATACTTCATGACCCATGGGCTCTACTACTTTTTTAAGAGTAGCGCAGATCATTTCATTCTTAGCAGCCTGACTGTTTTCATTAATCAAAGCTATCTTCATGAGATACTCCTTTTCCAAACCCACAACAGTCAGCCGCTGAAATTCTTCTGCGACTGACCTGATGTGAAGTGTTTATTCTATTTTTGATATCCTGCGTAAATGCACAAGCTCCATAGCTACTCACTCGCAAATTCGTGCTTCGCACTCTGCATCCGGCTCGTAAACTCACCGGATATTTACTCGTGAGCTGTGCAAGGAAAACAAATGTCCGCTACGCGGCCGCTTGTTTTCCTTTTGCACAAGTTCTACTGGGGCTGCTTGCCGATGTAAGCAAGGATACCACCATCTACATACAGGATGTGTCCGTTAACTGCATCGGATGCTTCAGAAGCAAGGAATACAGCGGGGCCGGTCAGCTCTTCGGGCTTTAACCATCTGTTAGCAGGGGTCTTAGCGCAGATGAACTGGTCGAAAGGATGTCTGCTGCCATCGGGCTGGATCTCACGAAGAGGAGCCGTCTGAGGAGTCTCGATATAACCGGGTCCAAGGCCGTTACACTGAATGTTGTACTGGCCGTACTCGGAACAGATGTTTCTGGTCAGCATCTTTAAGCCGCCCTTTGCCGCTGCATAAGCGGATACAGTCTCACGACCCAGTTCGGACATCATGGAACAGATGTTGATGATCTTACCATGACCCTTCTTGATCATTGCAGGGATCACTGCTTTCGATACGATGAAAGGTGCATTCAGGTCTACGTCGATTACCTGACGGAACTGATCTGCGGTCATCTCGGTCATGGGGATTCTCTTGATGATGCCTGCGTTGTTAACCAGGATATCGATGGTGCCTACTTCCTTCTCGATCTGAGCTACCATAGCATTAACTGCTTCTTCGTTGGTAACGTCGCATACATAGCCGTGAGCCTTGATACCTTTCTCAGCGTATGCAGCGATTCCCTTGTCTACCAGCTCCTGCTTGATATCGTTGAAGCAGATGGTAGCACCGCACTCAGCGTATGCGGAAGCGATAGCGAAACCAATACCGTAAGATGCGCCGGTAACCAGTGCAACCTTACCTTCCAGTGAGAAATTAGTGAATTCAGACATTGTTTTTTCTCCTTTTCTTTATAAAAACTGTTATTTTAGTTACATTTCCACAAGGATCTTATTTCAGATCTCTGTTGTCAACGCCGTCCATATCATCGAAGTCCTGATTCTCTCCGACCATACCCCAGATAAAGGTGTATGCTCTGGAACCGCATCCGGAATGGATGGACCAGCTGGGGGAGATGACTGCCTCTTCGTTACGCATTACGATGTGGCGGGTCTCATCGGGCTCACCCATATAGTGCATTAACAAAGGCATCTTCAGGCATATCGAAATACAGATATACTTCCATACGTCTGTCATGTGTATGGCAAGGCATCGTGTTCCATACGCTGCCGGGCTCTAACTTCGTCATACCCATCTCCAGCTGACAGCTCTCTACCTGTCCGGGAAGGATATACTTGCAGATTACTCTGTGGTTGGCATCCTCCAGAGTACCCAGTTCTACTTTATTCTCATCCTTTACAATGACCACGCCCTCTTCGGGAGTACCTTCCGGCTTGATCAGCACGGTCGGATAAGTCTTATGTGCGGGAGCGGAATTCAGATAAAATTTAGCGGGCTGTTTCTCATCCTCACTTGCGAAAATGATCTCCTTGGAGCCCATTCCTATGTACATAGCTTCCTTGTAACCTACCTTGTACACTTTGCCATCAACGGTAATCATACCTGCTCCGCCGATATTGATCACACCCAGTTCTCTTCTCTGACAGAAATACTCTGCACGGAGTTCATCTCCGGCGGTCAGAGTGATAGGGCTTACAGGAACTGCTGCTCCTGTAATGATTCTGTCGATGTGGCTGTACACCAGCTTGATCTCGCCGGGTACGAACAGATTCTGGATCAGAAACTCTTCTCTCAGACGCTCTGTGGTGTAATGCTTCACATCTCTTGGTGATACTGCTGTTCTAAGTTCCACCTTACGCCTCTCTTTCCTCAACGGGCGGCCTGCGTGCCGCTATTGAATGTTACCTTTTTATGAAGGCACTTACATTATAACATATCATTGTAACCATTTCCAACACATTTTTACTATTTTTTATAAAAATTTTGGAAGGCTGTAACTGCTTTTCTCTTTTGTATGAGTTAAGTATACTAGAAAAGATTCTCAAAGTCTTTTCATATTTTAATCTAAACATTGCAAATTTTGAACTTTTGGTGTTTAATAGAAAATCGAGAGAAAGGAACAGCATGAAAAAATGGAAGAACTTACCTCCTGTAAAACAGCCATAGATAACTGTAAAACCTCCGGGACTTTTGCCATTGCCCACTTATATAAAGAAGAAAAAGCCATGGACATGCACATCCATGACTGCTACGAGATCTACTATTCCATCTGCGGCGGCAAACAGTTTCTGATCGACAATTGTTTCTATACGATTGCCCCCGGGGGATCTCTTTATCATCAACCAGTACGAAAGTCACAAGCTGACCCAGATCGACAACTCCGTCCACGAGCGTATCGTCCTGTCGGTGGCGCCGGATTTCATGAAGCAGATTTCCACCAAAGAGACAGATCTGAGCTTCTGTTTCACCCACCGCAGTGCCCCCTTTTCCCATAAGCTTTCGCTCAACAAGGAACAGCAGAAACGTTTCCTCTATTATATCAACAAAATCACTTCCGCGGAGGGCTTTGCCCATGACATCACGGAATACGCCGCTTTCATGGAGCTGATGGTCATGCTCAACACTCTGTTCGTCCAGGAACACGGAACAGACCTCCACCGGAGAAAACACGTAACAGTTCCCGCCGAATACAAGGACAGTAGCTACCGCTACAACCATCAGGTGGACGATATTCTGGCTTACATCAACCAGAATATCTCCCAGCCTATTACAGTAGAACAGCTAGCCGGACAGTTCTACTTAAGTGAATCCTATATCTGTCGGATCTTCAAATCCGCCACCGGCACCACGATCAACAAATACATCACCGCCCGCCGCATCAGTATCGCCAAGGCGGTACTGAACGAAAACGGCAATGTTATGGAAGCCTTCGAACGCAGCGGTTTCACAGACTACAGCAATTTCTTCAAAGCCTTCACCAAAGCCGTGGGTGTTTCCCCGAAAAATACGCAAGCCTGAGTGTCAGCTAAACTGCTGACGCTCAGGCTCTTCTTTTTACATTTCTTAATCATTCGGTCTCTGGTAGAACCGGCCCGCCAGATTCTCCGTACGGATCATGTTGACAAAGGCCTGCGGGTCCGTCTCCCGCACCGTATTCACAACTTTGCTCACCTCGTCTCGTCCCACCACGGATACAGCACGTCACATTCCTGTTTGGAATAACAGCCCTCACCCTTGATCAGGGTGGCATCGTGATGGGTGATCTCCGCAATAGCTTCGTAGACATCCTCCGGCCGTTTCGTCACGATGATCAGTGTCTGCTTCTGATACCGCTTGTACAGCACATGGAGTACCTGCGTGGAGGTATACTGAAAAATAATGGAATACAGCGCCTTGTCCCAGCCAAACAGTGCTCCGGCGATTCCAAGGATCACCACATTTCCCGCAAAAATATAATTCCAGGAATCAATGCTGTACTTTTCCGACAGGAAGATCGCGATAAAATCCGTACCGCCGCTGGTGGCATTGGCGAACAGACACAGGCTGATGGCCAGTGCATTGATCAGTCCACCGAAGATAGCAATCAGCAGAATATCCTGCGTCATGGGAAATGACGGCACAATATCTGTCAAGATACCGCTCACCACGATCATCAGACAGGAATAGCCGGTGAATTTTTCCGATGAATTTGAAGCTGATGACCACCGGAACCGCATTTAAGATAAAGTTGATCACCGAAAAAGGAGGCTCCCAATGCCACAGCAGCACGCTGATCTCCTGGATCAGTCGGGTCAGACCGTTGAATCCACCGGGGATCAATCCCCCGGTGCGGACAAAGCTTTTTAAATTGACTGCCATAATAAGGGATCCCGCCAGGATCAGGCAGGTACGCCGCAAGGTATCACAAATACTCTTCTTCATCATAATTCGCTCCTTCTTACCTCCTTCCTGCCTCTTCCTTCACAGAACCTTCCTCTGTGTGCGTTTTTTCCGCATTCCCGTCTTCCATCGTTTCGTCTGCTGCCTTTTGCAAAGGCTCATTCTCCGCACAGTCTTTCCTTTTCCTGTCACACCTCTGGTACAACACGCATCCCAACAGGATCAGTACACTTCCCGCACTCACTAAAATACCGATATTCCGTCCTTCCGGTACATAGTGCATCTGTATCGTATGTTCTCCCGCTTCCAGATCAAATGCCATGAGCGCATTGCCAAACTGCTCAGGCTCTGCATTTTCTCCGTCGATCTGCACCGTCCAGCCCTCCTCATAAGGCACGGACAGGATCAGTCTGCCGGCTTCTTCCAGACTTAAGGTTCCGGAAATATGGGTGCTGTCCATCGCTACATTTTCAAGACAGATGTTCTTTTGACAATATCTCCACTGCCTGTGCCAGCACTTCTTCATTCAGTACATAAGCTTCCGCCGATACCTTCTGCGTATCGTCCGTGTCATCCCCGTTGGTCAGCGTCACGCGCTCTCCCTCCAACAGATATCCCAGATACAGAATGGATCCGTCCTTCAGATCACTGTAATCCTGCGTCTCCAGCGTTCCCCCAAGCACCTGAACCTTTTTCGTCCCTGTGGCATTGATCCTCGCGTAATAGTAGCCTGCCCGGTCCGCCGTAATACATACATTATCTCCGCTAGTCTCACTGGTCGCCCGGTCCAGTAAGGGCTCTGCGATTCCCAGATCCTCGGTCAGCTGATTCTGCACTCTCACACCGGTGCCGATCTCGTCCGTAACATTCCAGCCCATCGGTGCCACATAGCCAAAAGGCAGCGTATATTTACAATGATATAAATAAACATCTCCGCTGTTATTCACGATCTCATACAGACCGTTTTCGTATTTATCCGATCCGCCGAACATATAATCCACATTCAGGAGTGCCGACACGAAAGCTGTCGCTCCGTCAAATCCGTAATAAACCTTGCTGTGACGCATACCCAGCATTTTATACAGGTCCATGACGTTGGAATTCATGGTGGAGGAAAATACGGAAGCCGTAGGGTATCCCGTAAGAGTACCGTCATTTTTCGTCTTGCGGGTAAACTTCTCAATACGGAAGAAGTCATCCCCCTCCTGTTCCTGCGTAAGGGCGTACAACGCCTTATAATCCTCCTGGTCTCCCAGATAAGCGCTTCGTCCGGTAGTGCCCAGACTCGTATTAAATGTATTGATGCTCAGCTCCGCCACTATGCACGCCAACACCAGAATCCCCAGCACCTGCCTCGTCAGTTCGTCTTTTCTCGTCCGGTACAGATACAGAAGCACACCATAGATCGTAACAAACACCAGCGTCAGCACTTCAATGCCGGTGTCAAAATCTTCACTCTCCACGAATTTCTCACAGGCAAGTAGAAATACTACTGCCGCCAGATACCCGTACAGGATCTGCCTGGGAGACGTGCCCTCCACATTCCGGAAAGTATCATAGCACATGACAAGGATCAGAAAAATATACAAAAAAAGACTGTCTCGCCGGCAGGGAATCCGGATAATTCAGACCGTGCCATAAAAAGTCCAGGACATTGGTTCCGAAGCTGAGCAACAAAAATCCCGCCAGTGCCAGATTGCAGAACCGTTTTCTCACTGATATTTTTTCATTCAGTGCATACATAGGCACCAGTAAAAATACTGCCACACCACAGTAAATGTTCGGCCAGTGTTCCAGTCCCTCTCCGTGGTCACGCACAGGCAATGTCTCGCCAGCATATCAAACACGGAAAAATAGGACTCCAGTGTAGCGGGGAAATCCGAATTGCCAAAATCCGTCCGTAGAATAGCGCAGACCTCCGGAATCAACAGTGCCGCAGCCAGCCCTCCTGCCAACAGCGATGCAAATGCAAATCTTCCGATCCTGCCAAATACGATCCGTGCTTTCCTGCTCTGTCCTTCCGTCATGGTATAATATTCCGTGATCAGCAGCATTCCAAAATACAGCACCAGGAAGATACAGATCATAATGGAGATGTAATAATTGGTCAGGATGCAAGAGCCCAAGGGTCACAGTGTACATGACCCATCTGCCCTCTCTGGCCAGCCGCTCCGCTCCCAGAAGGATCAGCGGTAACAGGATCAGGCAGTCCAGCCACATCACATTCCAGTTATAGGCTGCCAGATAGCCGGACAGGGCATAGCAGTGGAAAACAAAAGAGCCGCCGGATCCTCCTTGCCGAAACTTTCCGCAGATAAATACTGAACGTAAGTCCCATAAGACCGATCCGCAGGATCACGAGATAACTCATGAATTCCATGATCAGACCCTCCGGAAGCAAAAAATACCAGCCAGTTAAAAAGGACTTGCCAGATAATAGACATATAGTGCCAGGAAATTCGATCCGATCCCTACGTTGTAGGAATAGAACAGTCCCTCTCCCGCTTTTGATCTTGTGTACAAATTCACTTAAAAAAGGCATATACTGATGGTACATGTCGGAGAACAGAAAACTCCGGTCACCAAAAGGATATATGCCCCGTATGATAAAAAGAACCAGCATAATAAATGCAGGCACAAAGAACGCAAAAGCACAGAGATTCCTCTCTCTGCATCCTGCGTCCTCACTACTTATTGCTGTCGTTTTGTTGCCATTTTCATCTTATTTTTAACCTGCAAACGATCTCTAATGTTTTACCTTCCGTAATCAAACAGCAGATAATACTCCAGGCTCCGGTAATCGTTCAATGCTTCCCCACATTCCTTCACCGTCGTAAGAGTGCCGTCCGCCTCTCTCACACCTGCTGCGCTGATCACCGGGTATTCCTTCCGAAGCCCGGTCAGACTGCTCTGCAGGGCAGGCAGCGGCAGATCACAGTTCTCCAGCACATCCATGGCCAGATAATTGGCACTGGTCTCTCCGTCCATCTGCTCCTCAATGTCAAAGTTGCTCCAGATCACATAAGGTACTTTATATTTTAACAGATTTTCCTCGTCTGTTAAAGTCTCCGGATTCACTTTATTATTTCTTAAGATCGGATTGCTCACATAGGTCGTAGGCTGATGATCCCCGAAGAATACAATCATGGTATCCTCTTCCGCCTGAGAGAAGTAATCGATCAGACCCTGCAGGGCGGAATCCGTCTGTTTTACCAGGGACAGATACATAGACAATGCTTTGGAAGTCAATACCATCCACGGTAATATCCGGGTAAAGTTATGGAATTCCTCTTCGTAACCACTGTGATTCTGCATAGTTACGTTAAAGACAAACAGAGGCTCTCCCGCTTTCCTTGTTCTCATACAGTTCGATGATCTTGGCAAAGCTGCTCTCATCGGAGATATAGTTACGGATCCGTTTCGGATTCCTGAAATCGTCCTGGGATAGGAACTCATCAAATCCAAGCAGCGGATAGACTCTGTCTCTGTCCCAGCCGCTGGCATAATAAGGATGGATCGCCACAGTATGATAATCCAGCTCCTTCAGGTAGGAAGCCAGAGAAGGCGTCTCCTTCTGCACATACTGTTGGTAAGCCACGCTGCCCTGCGGTAAAAATCCTATAGTGCTGCCTGTAAGGAATTCAAACTCCGTATTGGCAGTATTCCCGCCTAGCACGGAAACATTCAGGTAACCGGTTCTGGTATTCTCTGCCCCCTGTTGTAAGCTGTGAATAAAGGGCATATAGTCTTCGTTGGTGGTAAACTCTCCCCGGACTGCCAGATCCGAAAAATGCCTCATCCATGATCACAATGATATTCGGACGCTTCACGCTCTCCGGGTCTTCCACTGCTGCTGCAAGACCAGCGGAATCCTGTCCTGCCTGTGTATACTTACTGCCGGTCTCCTCCGGAGAATATTCTGACGGCTTCTCCACATCCAGATATTCCATTTCCATCAGAAATGCCACGATATTGCCATCTCTCTTATTCATGACGGTAGGGTAAACAGCTTGTCGTATAATCCAAAGCTCTGCACAAAGCTCTCGCTCTGTATCATGCCGGTATAACCATAGATCATGACAATGCTTAACAGGATCAGCGCCGCTCTCTTCGCCACTCTTCCCGGTGCCTTCATATGAAAACGGCTCTCGATCAACAGCAAAATCAGGAATCCTATAATGACCAGCACCGTGCTGCCCTTCAGAGTATAGTTAAAATTCCCTGCCACACTGGCTGCTGTACTGATGGAATAAATATCCCAGGGCATGATGGGTGCGGAACGGAAATTCAGCACATAATAATTCGCCAGTCCTGCCACCATGAAAAAGGCCGTCTGCAACATCAGCGCCGCCCGGACATATTTCACAATCCCGAATAACAGAAGTGCGGTCAGTACATAGAACGCCATGTTCAACAGCTGGGTTTTGAAATGCATCGTCGTGAAAAGGATTATGGGTATACATTTCAAACAGATAAAATGTCACCAGCGGACATACTACCAGCGCGATACAGGAAGGAAGCTTCTCCCTGGTAATTCCTATTTTTCGAACGGAATGACGCAAAAAGCCTGTAATGGCAGCTGCGACACTTCGTATTGATTTTTTCTGTAAATAATCCATCGTTTAACTCTCCTTACGATTCTGAAGAGATTTTATCGCAATGACAGAAAAATAACAATTTCCGAATTGCACACATTTACTAACATTACAGGCTTAATTTTGTTACTTTTTACTTATGTTTTACGTATTACTACTTGACTTCGTATTTTCCGGCTTCCTTCAGGCGCAGCATTGCTCTCGCCATGGATGCCTGGGATACATGATACTCCTGGATGCTCTGCTTCTGACGCAGCTGTTCCTGCGCACGCTCCAGGGCAGCCTCCGCACGGACCCTGTCGATATCCTCCGGCCGTTCTGCCGTATCCACCAGCATGATCACACGGTTATGAGAAATATAGACAAACCCCACACCTACTACAACCTTGGTCCAGTCGTCATCCTCTTTTTCCTTGAACCGTACCTCGCCTTCCTTCGTGGCAATGACCATATCCTCGTGATGGGACATAATGGCCTGCTCACCGTCCAGGGCCGGTACGATAATAATGCCACATTTTCCATCGAAAAATACTTTATCACTGGCAATGACCTTCAAACTAAGGTGTTCATATGCACACCGCCTTTCCTTACTGTGCCATGAGCTTCTTGGCCTTCTCCACTGCCTCGTCAATGGTTCCTACATTGAAGAATGCAGCCTCGGGATACTCATCCATCTCTCCGTCGATGATCGCACGGAATCCACGGATGGTCTCCTTCACAGGCACATACTTACCGGGTACACCGGTGAAGTTCTCTGCCACATGGAAGGGCTGGGACAGGAAACGCTGAATCTTACGGGCACGATATACGGTGACCTTATCCTCATCGGACAGCTCTTCCATACCCAGAATGGCGATGATGTCCTGCAGTTCCTTGTACTTCTGCAGCATTGCCTGCACCTGGCGGGCGGTCTCGTAATGCTCCTTACCTACCACATCCTCTTCCAAAATACGGGAGGTGGATTCCAAAGGATCCACAGCTGGGTAAATACCCTGCTCCACGATCTTACGGGACAGAACGGTGGTGGCATCCAGATGAGCGAATGTAGTTGCGGGTGCAGGGTCTGTCAGGTCATCCGCAGGCACGTAGACAGCCTGTACGGAAGTAACACTACCCTTATTCGTAGAAGCAATTCGCTCCTGCAATTCACCGACTTCGGTAGCCAGAGTGGGCTGATATCCTACTGCGGAAGGCATACGGCCTAACAATGCGGATACCTCACTACCTGCCTGCACGAAACGGAAAATGTTATCAATGAACAGCAGCACATTCTGGTGCTCTTCATCACGGAAGTACTCTGCCATGGTCAGTCCTGTCTCGGCTACACGCATACGTGCTCCGGGGGGCTCGTTCATCTGACCGAAGACTAGCGCGGTCTTCTCTAATACTCCAGACTCCTTCATCTCACTCCACAGATCGTTACCCTCACGGGAACGCTCGCCGACACCAGTGAAAATAGAATAGCCACCGTGCTCCGTAGCAATATTTCGAATCAGCTCCTGAATCAACACAGTCTTGCCTACTCCGGCACCACCGAACAGACCGATCTTACCACCTTTTGCATAGGGTGCCAGCAGATCGATAACCTTAATACCGGTCTCCAGCATCTCTACTACAGGACGCTCTGCTCTTCGAAGGAAGGTGGATCTCTGTGGATGACCCAATGCTCCTCTCCTTCCAGGGATTCTCCACCATCGATGGTCTCTCCCAATACGTTGAACAATCTACCCAGTGTCTTTTTACCTACCGGCACCTGAATTCCTTTACCGGTAGCAATAACATCCATATCCTTGCAGAGTCCTTCACTGGCACCCAGCATGATGCAGCGAACGGTATTGTTGCCAATATGCTGTGCCACTTCCATGACCAGACGCTTACCTTCGCTGTATACTTCCAGAGCATCCTTGATAAAGGGAAGATCATTGTTCTCGAACTCTACGTCTACAACAGGTCCCATGACCTGGACGATCTTACCATGATTTTTTTCCTTTACGTTACTCAATTGCTCAGGACCTCCTTTCTTGCCTTTTTCTTCTTTTTCTGAGCCTTGGCACCGGCAATGACCTCAGTGATCTCCTGTGTGATCATAGCCTGCCGTACCCGGTTGTACTGAATGGACAGATCATGGATCATGGCGGAAGCATTCTTATTTGCAGCCTCCATGGCCATCATTCTGGCGTTCTGTTCACTGCAGAACGATTCTACCAGTGCACCGTATACATATCCCATGACAAAATCCGGAACAATGTTATCAAGCACTGCCTTCGGGGACGGGGTCATGACAAGCGGCTCCTGATACATACTCAGATCCTGTCCGTCTTTGGTAATAAACCGTTCTTTTATGATAGGTAGCAGACGTAGCATCTGCGGTTCCGTCGTCACGCTGTTTACCATATTGGTATAAATAATATATACCTCATCCAGCTGCTCTTCTTCGAACTGCTCCAGGATCGTCTCCGTAATGATCCGGGCACGATGCAGGGTCGGGTTCTGTGCAGTATAATGAAACTGCTCAGCCACCTTGATTCCTCTGTGTCCGAAATACTGACGTCCCAGCTCACCCACGACAAACAGCTTATAGCTTCCTGTCTGTCCGGCTTTCTGCATCTGCTCTTCCGCCATCTTCAGTACATTATGGTTATAGGCTCCGGCCAGTCCCTTATCTGCGGTGACTACTATCAGTCCCGTAGTCTTCTCCCCAGCCGGTTTGTCCTTACGCTCATCGAAGTACTTATTGTCGATCTCCGGTAAATGACGGACGATTCTGCTGACCATCGTCTGCAGAGTATAGAAGTAAGGCTCTGTCTCTTCCAGATTCTTCTTAGCTTTCCGAAGCTTTGTGGAAGAGATCATATACATGGCATTGGTGATCAGTGTTCTGTACGCTACTGCGTGCTTTGAAAGATCATCATATACTATAAGTACATCCTTGCCGCTGTGCATGAAATGCTCTGCAATAGATGTTCCCGAATATGGTGCTATGTACTGAAGTGGTGCCGGATCACTGGCTGTTGAAGCAACAATTATAGTGTAATCCATGGCATCATTCTTCTCTAATATGGATACGATCTTGGCTACTGTTGAAGCCTTCTGTCCGATGGCAACATATACGCAGATAACATCCTTACCCTTCTGGTTGATGATAGTATCTGTTGCTATGGATGTCTTACCGGTCTGTCTGTCACCGATAATAAGCTCTCTCTGGCCTCTTCCTATAGGGAACATGGAGTCTATTGACAGTATACCTGTCTCCATAGGCTCACTTACAGACTTACGGTCTATGATGCCCGGAGCCTCCTGCTCTATAGGTCTGTAATCAGTTGTCTCGATCTTGCCTTTTCCGTCTATTGGTGCTCCGAGAGCATCAACAATCCTGCCCAGATACTTGTCACTTACAGGTATTCCGGCTCTCTTACCGGTTCTGGTAACCTTAGTTCCCTCTTTTATACCTGTCTCTCTTCCGAACAGGATACACCCGATCTCTGTCTTTCGGATATCCTGAACCATACCCTTTACGCCATTTTCAAATACTACTATCTCACCATACATGGCATTGTCTATACCATATATTGTAACGATACCATCACCTACCCAGATAACTGTACCGACCTCTTTGTCTCTGGCGTCAAAGTCATAGTTCTCTATTTCGCTCTTCAGAATTGAAATTATTTCTCCTGAACTAATTGAACTCAAATCTTATCACCTCATCACTAATTTCTGTGTCATCATTCTGTGTCTGCCTGCCAGACTCCAATCGTACTCTCTGTCCATAGTCTTTATGACGAAGCCTCCAAGGAGACTTTCATCCTTCACCATATCAAGTCTGACCGAAGTTCTGTTATACTTTTTACATAGAAAATCTTCTATCTTTTTCTTCTGTTCTGCATCCGGCGGCGTTACATATACAAGTGTTGCACACAGAACATTATCTGCCTCAAGCTTCATCTTCTCATAGCAGTCCAGTATTTCAAACAGCTCATCTATACCATCATTTTCACATAATACCTTGAGAAAATTCTTTATCTCTCCTTCAAACAGCCTGTCCACCACCTGAAGCTTCTCCTTCTTGGACACTACAGGACATATAAGTGCGTCAACCAGCAACGGATTATCTGCAAATATCTGTCTTACCTCCTGCAGCTTACTGCCGTCCATTCCAAGCTCCAGCAGAACTCTGGCAAAATTAATGGTTTTCTGAGTCATGGGCATCACCTGCTTTTTCTAAAAACTCATCATATAATGATTTATTTCTACTATCATCTGTATTGTCACTGAGAATCTTAGCTGCTGCATCCATAGCAAGTCCTGCTATCTGTGACTCCATATTGCTCAATGCCTTTTCCTGCTCAAGGGAAATGGTATTCTCTGCGTCCTTTATCATCTTGGTTGCCTTCTCATTTGCAAGATCAACAACCTTGGTGTACTCACGCTGGGCTTCCTTACGGGAATTTTCACGCATGGTCTCGCATTCAGCCTGGGTTTTTGCCAGGGACGCCTCATACTGGGCTTTAAGCTTTTCTGCATCAGATTTTGTCTGATTGGCACCGGCTATGGTTGAGCTTATCATTTTCTCACGCTCCGCTATAACCTTGTTTATAGGGCCAATCAAAAACTTCTTCAGCAGAAGAAATAAAATGATCAGATTAAGGATTGTAAAGATTATAGATGATAATTGTATATTTATTAATGTACTTTCCAATACCATTTAATCTTTCTCCTGCCTTTCTTAATTTAATGTATGACCTGTGTTTCAGGTTCTCCTTCTCTCAGGGTTATATTACTTAAGTAAAACGATAATAAGAAGACCGATAACGAAACCGTAGATGGCTGTTGCCTCCGCAAGAGCACAACCGATGATAAGAAGCTTTGTTATCTTGCCGTCTGCCTCAGGCTGTCTTGCTACTGACTCTACTGCCTTT
>VOFC01003497.1_pt1 | contig 18477 bp, 27 predicted proteins | sample 5384161 | NCBI WGS metagenome assembly VOFC01 (sample SAMN12384722, study PRJNA508395) | human gut metagenome | isolation source: healthy gut B | host: Homo sapiens
GAGAAATCCTTTTCTCAAAGGGCTTTTTTCTATTTATACGGATATTCGCAAACTACAAGATAAAGCCAAAACTTCATATACTCATAACGCAGGAAAGCCTTGCGGCACTTGTGCCAATGGATACACATCTCTCAATCTTAGCCTCAACAACAAAAGAAAAATTCCGCCAAGATGAAATGGTGGAAATTTGCAGAGTGCTCGAAATCCCGCTTGCCGAGATAGACCGCTATTTTTTTGCGCATTAACTTTAGAAATCTAAAGAGTACAAACGAGAGGAGCGGAAACAGCATGCGAAAACCTACGACAGAGGAGATCCCCTCGCCATCGACGGCAGCGTGCCGGTCGAAATGGCGGCGCGGTACCTGGCCAGTCGAAAGACTTTATCTACTGCGCGATGCAGAAACAGGTCTTGCCGATTGGCACAGCGTACCTGCGCGAAAAAAGTGGTGTTATGACATCAGACCACAGGCGCTGGTTGAATACAACGAGCACGGTGGAGTGAAGCGCTACATGGCGCTGGGAAGACCACCTGAGAAAAGTAATCAGTTGCACAGTTGAAAAGCTGTGTTCTTGAAAAAGAAAAAGAAAGGAAGAAAAGAAAATGATTGAAAGCTTAAAAAAGACCCGCGCGGACTTTCAACGCGCATACGACCGTCACGATGACGAAAAGTGGTAAGACTGTCCGGCAAGCTGTGCGCAATGCTTGTGCAGGAGATCATTGAGGCATTCGGCGGAGTCAGTGTCGCCGACACCGTTATAATTTTGGCCGCTTGCAAAATTACGGCGATATTTGTAAAGGACGCCGGAAAAAAATTAGGGCTTTTCGACGAAACGTTGGAAGCGGGGTCGGATGAACTTGCGGAGTTTGTGAACAAAAACTCCACAAGAATAATGACGCAAAGTCCGCACGCAAGGAGGCTGACAGCGATGACTAAAGACTTGCTTATCATTGGCGCGGTCGTCGCGCTGGTGGCGATTATGGTTCTCGCGGCTCTGCCGAGATAACAAGCGCGATGCCGGAGGTCTATTATGTCGAGCCGACCGAGCCGGAGACGGCGGTGGAAGCAAAAGGCGGAAACGGTTTTGCAGTCAACTGCAAGCGTCAGATACGCCCTGACCGCCGCCGAGCGTGACGAAATCGAGCGGGTAGTCATGGCGGAGGCAGGAGCCGAGCCGTACATAGGTCAGATGGCTGTTGCACAGTGCATACTCAACGCCTGCGAGCAGGAGGACAAGCGTCCGCTCGAAATCGTCCGCAGCTTTGGCTACACCGCCGCCCGACCTGAGCCGAGCGACGAGGTCAAAAAGCCGTCGCCAAGGTTTTTGACGACGGCGAGACCGCTACGGATCGTGAAATACTTTGTTTTTATGCTCCGGCGCTCTGTCAGAGTTTATGGCACGAGTCGCAGACATATGTTTGCACCATCGGCGGACACCGATTTTTTGAGGAGGCGGCGAAGTGAGCAAAATCTTTGTATCGCGTGCTTGGTGATGTCGATTTTTGTATCGTAATGAGTCTGTGCCCGGGCGATGAAAAGACACAAAAAAGTGTACGCTTTTGGGCTGGCTTAATGTTGCGCTGTGGATACGCATCTATATCCGCGATATGTTTTGAAAGGAGAATGAAAAATGAATGACGGCGTCTACATAATCGATGAAAAGAAGCTGAAATCCTCGACCGCTACGAGGGTATACTCGCTCAAAAAGACCCGCACAGGTACGACGCTTTGCCGAAAGATGCCCTCGCAGCGCTCTGTCGTGTTAAGGACAAAACAACGATTTGTTTGTCAGGCGGTACGAAGCCGCGAGAGCCGTCATTGCTGTCCTTGCCCGGCAGGTCAGCATCGACCCCGACACATTAGGATTGTCGATATACTATCCCGATTTTGATGGCTCGTCCGTAATCGCGCGAAGAATTGAAGAGTGGGTCAGCAGTTCCGGCGACAAAGCAATGCTGAAAAAGCGAGTGCGGGAGCTCGAGCAGGAAAACTTAATACTTCGTTCGCTCGTGCGGAAATAAAGGGAGGGCGCCATGACTAACGAAGAAGTCAAGCAGGCGCTTGTCACCGGCAAGCCGATCATATACTACGTGCCGCTTGTCGGAGATGTCAGATACGACAAAGTGTCTGCGGTTATATATCGCATCATCAACGGCGAGCTTGCGGTGACCGCTGAGCTTGAGGACAAAAGGGCAGGCTGACGGCAACGGTGCATCGACCGCCTGCGCTTTGAGAACAAGGAGGACAAAAAGAAAATGATACTGAAATTTGCAATCCAGACGGTGTTTGAGATCGCCGTCGTCGTACTTATCATCTACGGCTTTATCCGCGAGGACAAGCTTATCGCCTTTGAAGACAGAGTCAGAGCCAAAATCAGAGCAAAGAGGAGCGGGCGCGATGCAGGCACTCGAAAAGACAGCTGACGCGCCGGGGAGCGGGGCAAAAATGGCGCAGGAAAAAGGTCTGTAAAAGCTGCCATTGGCTGCGGAAAATTGACTGTGCGGGCGACGGCTGGGACGGGGAAGTGCTGCACCTATACCTATAACACCGACCGATTCCGCGAGATTCCCGCTACGGATGATTACTGTGCCTATTATTTTGAAAAGAAAAAAGGAGGCGGCAGTGCTTTGAGCTGTAGCAAGGTCGTTACAAGAGTCGAGATAAGCGGCGCGAAGCCGGTGACACTGCTGTTTTGTCCGGGCTGTGAGGACGAGTATATCGTGCGGTACACGGACGGCGGAAAAGAAACCGAGTGGAGCTTCCGCGACGGTCGCGAGGCACTGAATAAATACCTTTGAGCGAATCGAGCGGGCTTTGTGGCCGAGGCTCGACAAAATGAAAAAGGACGCGCTGCTGTAACAGGACGCCCAAACGATGTTGTTGAAACAACACCAAACACCGCTATCAGTATAACACCGCTGCCCGAAGATGTCAACGGGGCGCGATATGAAAATACGATCTTACAGATGCCCAAAATGCGGGCGTGAATATAACTTTGCTGACGGCAACAAAACAAGACTCTGCCGCGTTTGCGGGTGCGAACTGGACAGCCTGACTGTCTACTCGACGGACGGAGGAGCACCGAAAAAGATCAGGCAAGCGCGACCCGCCGCGAAAACCGCGAAGCGGAGGAACAGGAGGCGCTTTTTGTGTGGGCGGAATACCAGTCCGCCGCACATCCGGAGCTGAAACTTTTATACCACATCCCAAACGAAGGCAAGCGCAGCGTGGCTTTACGGTGCAGCGCTCCGGCGGCAGGGAATGAAAAGGGCGTGCCCGACCTCTGCCTGCCGGTCGCCCGGGGAAAAATACCACGGCTTATATATCGAAATGAAAGCCGGCCGAAACAAGCCGACGGTCGACCAGCAGTGGTGGCTTGAGGCGCTTGAGCGACAGGGCTTCCGCGCCGTGTGGTGCTCCGGGTGGGAGCGGGCAAAGGAAGAAATATCGGAATATTTGAAATTATGATGTAATTTTTCGAGGTCTAACTCGACAGAGGTGTTGCCGGAAATTAGGACGCAATTTTTGAGCTAATTTACCGCGCGACGGTTTGAAATTAGGATGCAATTTTCGACGGACTAATTTGACATAGGCATTGCCGAAAAATAGGATGCAATTTTTTCGCGAGCTAATTTACCGCGCGACGGTTTGAAATTAGTATGCAATTTTCAGCGAGCTAACTTGACAGAGGTATTGTCCAAAAAATAGGACGCAATTTTTTCGCGAGCTAATTTACCGCGCGACGGTTTGAAATTAGTATGCAATTTTTCGGCGAGCTAACTTGACAGAGGTGTTGTCAAAAAAATAGACGCAATTTTTTGCGAGCTAATTTTCAGCGCGGCAATCTGAAATTAGTATGCAATTTTCAGCGAGCTAACTCGACAGAGTGTTGCCGAAAAATAGAATGCAATTTTCAGCGAGCTAACTTTCAGCGCGGCAATCTGAAATTAGTATGCAATTTTCGACGAGCTAAGAAATTAGACGCAATTTTTTTATGAGCTAACTCGACATCAACACGATTTAAAAGGAGAAATGGAAAAAATGACAGAACTGATGAAAAAGGCAATAGCCAAATCGACGCCGAGGGCGAAAAGGGTGGCACAAATCAGAAGCGCATAGCGCAGTATATCATCGATGCGCTTATAACCGACGATATCAGCGCGCAAGGTCGCGGATGGGAAAAGAGCCTTGCGGACTGTGTGAAAGCCGTGACAGGAAAAGCAAGAAAGCATGCCGAGAACGGCTGCGCGATGGTCGAAGATGAAACGGTCTACTCTTGGATCCGCGAATATTACGGAATCGCCGAAGAGCCGAAGACCGACAACATCATCAGCCTTGACCTTGCGGATCTGCTGTGAGGTGGCGACATGGGACAGAAAGCGAAGAAAGTCACCGACAACGGCAGTATCAGCACGCGAGGAAAATGGCTTTTTGCCAAGTCGATCGACGGTCTGCCGAAAAGGTCGCGCAGTGGGTTGACGACAGCGTCCTGCTGAGGAGCCGCTATCTCTTCACGCACCGCGAAAACGGCGTCAGATACGGACACTGTACGCACTGCCACAAGGATGTGGTGCTTGAGCTCGGCCGGACATACAGCGCCGCCGATGTGCAAAATGTCAACTGCAAACACAAGGAAATAGGCTTTTTGCCCGGCGTGCAAAAAGCACGGTCGAGTTCCGCGACAGCGGCAGAGGCAGAAAATATATGTATGACCAAAAATATATCCTTTTGCCACGAAACTGCGGGACGGCGGAATCCTCGTCCGGGCGGGATTCGTGGAGCGCGATTACCGCCTGGACTATACAACAGTCAAGACCAATTTTTTTGAGGAATATCGGATCTATTACAACACCGGCGTTGACGCCGTGTGGGCGAAAAGGTGGTCATATGGGTTCCACGGCAGGGAGTTATACTGGGAGCGCATGGTGACCATACCGGAGCCAAGCTCAAGACAGCCGTGGTATACGGACGAAAAAATTATGCCGAAAACCATTATTATGGCTTTAATGACGAGACTTTTAAAAGCACCAATTTGCAGTACGCGCAGATGTCGGCATATATGGAAAACTTCGGCGGAAATCCTTGCGGCTGGCTTTGATACATATGTCAAATATCCGGTACTGACGGAAAAACTGGTGAAAGAAGGCTTTATCAGGCTTGCGGTCAATGACTCGTGGACGAATGGAGTTGTCAACGGCCGAGCAAAGAAACCGTTTCGGCGGCTCTCGGCTGACGAAAAAGGAGTTGCGAGAACTACCCGAAAAAACACGCGATGCCGTGCTTTATGCGCAGCTTGCCAAAAGTGACGGCATCACCCGGCGCAGGCGAGGAAATATGCCGCATATAGTTTAACAAGTATCGAAAACGTCGAAGCATTTGCCTTTCAAAAAGCGGTTAAAGTATCTCGATAAGCAGAAGGAGATGATCTACACGCTCTGCGACTATTGGAACGACTGCGAAAAGCTTAATCTTGACCTCAAGCGCGAGGATATCCTCTTGCCGCCAGATCTCGCGCAGGCGCACCAGCGGCACAAACGAAGCCCTTGCGGAAGCAAGCCGGCAAAAGGAGCTCGAAGAGACGCGCAGAATGCAGGAAGAGTTTGGGAAAGCGGCTCAAAAAGCTCAGAGAGCGGGACTTTGATTTTGAAAGCGGCGCCCTGTTGATTCGCCCGGCGCGAAGTCACGCCGAGCTAATCGACGAGGGAGCGCGCTGCATCACTGCGTCGCCATATGCAAAAAAAACACCTGAGCGGGCAGACGGTTTATCTTTTTATCAGAAAGAAAAGCGGAGCCGGACAAGCCTTTTTATACATTGGAATATAACCCGAAAACCGAGAGCATCGTCCAGTGCCGTGGCTTGCACAACTGCGGCAAGACGCCGGAGGTCGAAGCCTTTAGTAGACGCGTGGAGCGGGTACATCAGAAATAAAAAGAAAAGGAGTCACGCGGCAGCGTGAGAGAGGAGAAAAGTATGAACGAAGTAATCAGAAGCATGGAACTCAGCGGGAACCTGAGCGAGGAACAGAACGAGGCGTTAAATCTGCACTATGAGATAATCGCAAAGGCAACCTTTGCCGCCGCGTCCGCTATGGTGGACTTTTTTGCCAGAACCTCAAAAAGGATGCGCGACGAGCGTAAGTATCTTTACTCGGGCACGAGACGTTTGAGTATGTCGAGCAGGATGTCGGTATCAAGCAGCGACACGCCTATACATATATACAAGCTCTCGAGTCGCTCGGCGAGAAATATTTGCAGTCGAATGCAAGTCTCGGAATCTCGAAGCTCGGAACATGCTGCCGCCCTGCCGTGGTACGAACGCAAGGAAGTCGAGGAGAAATAACGACGTCGCGGAGATGTCCACCCGCGAACTGAAAGAGACTATCAGCAAGCTGCACGAGGCGCAGGAGCAGTTGACTTATCACTGCCGAGCGCGCGACGAGCTCGCGAAAAAGCAGTCAGAGCACGAAGACCTTTCCGACACCGTCCGCCGCCTGCGCGAGGCTGAAAGCGGCGTCCGAAAAGCCCGCCGCGACGGTCATGCGCGACCGACCGCGAAGAGATAAAGCAGTACACCGTCGACGCGATTGAAAAAGAGCGTGCAAAGGCAAAAAGGACAGAGAAAAAGCCATAGCCGAAGCCGAGAAGCGGGCACGCGATGAAGCAAAGAAGTCAGTTTCCGAAGAGCTTGAGAAGAAATACAAGGCGGTGCTCGACGCCGCCGAAAAAGAGAAAAGCGAGCTGACCGGACGGCTGGGAAAAGGTCGAAAAAAAAGGACGCGAAGCTGACCGCATCGCCGGAAGTGGCAAAATTCAGCGTCTACTTTGACAGCATACAGAAATATATCAATGTCATGCGACATTATCGCGTCGATGGATGACGAGACCACCGCATAAACTTCGCGCAGCATGCAGAAGCTCGGAGCGCTGCTGCAGGAGGGTTGAGTATGAAGCTGATTCTGAATTGCAACAAAACGATAAAATTTTTTACGAAAAGCAAAGGCTCTGTGCTTCTCGCGGAAAGTGCTGGACATCTGAGGATGATATATGCCCGTTATATGGTTTTGCCACCAACCGTCACCATATTGTGACGAGAAAATGAAAAAAAATCAAGGCCTTACAAAGGTGGAGCTGCGCATGCATCCGTGCACTCTGCCTATACGCGAGATCTTTAAAGGATTTTTTTAATGGAGGCGGCAGACGATGAAGCAAAGAAGTCAGTTTCCGAAGAGCTTGAAAAAGAAAATACAAAGGCAGCGCTATCGGCACCGCCGTAAAAAAGAAAAAGCGCTGCTGCAGGAGGGTTGAGTATGGACGTAAAAGAGGTGATTGGCAAACAGGCTTAGGGAGTTGAGAATTGCCAAAAAGCTTTCAAAACAGAACTTGCCGAAAATTTGGGGTACAACGGCAAGTGATAAGCTACTATGAAACCGGAAGCCGGACGCCTGATATTAATTTATCTATAAAGCCGCGCAATTCTTTAATGTTTCAACCGACTTTCTTCTCGGCTACGATTACCACGGCGCGCAGATTGAGACGGTCAATTGCATAATGAAATTTTTTTAAAGGATGCACAAAAGAATGTGCAGGGCGGTGGGTTGTACGGACTGCAAGTGCTCTTCTTTTGCTACATTAATTACAACATTTCAGAAGAAGAAAAATTATAGGTTTGTCAAAGAAGTCGGCAAGTGGGCGATGGAACACCCGCGAAAAACTTATGCGCAAGACTTTTTGAGAAGTTTCCGGAAGCAAAGCCGGATAAAAAGGTGTGCCGAGGATGTGCCGCGCCAACTGCTACGGTGGAGCTGCCAGTACTCCGCTGTTTCCGGAGCGGGTCGGGCACCGTAAAGATTGCTGGAACGAGGAAATGGAGGCAGCGGACGATGAATAAAAAAAGCCAGAATCCTGATGTGCACACATTTTAACTGCGATCACCGTCGCGGGAACTACTGCTGTTTCAGTGTCAGAAAATTGGCACTTGTAAAAACCTTGTTACAACAGCCCGCTGAAATGCGGACTGGCAAAGGAGGTTGAAAACTGTGAAAACCCTGACGCTTGAACAGCTTATAGAAGCGGCGGAGATTTGCGGATCCGGCAAAGAGGGCGCATGCCAGGTCTGCCCGGCGCATAACGACGGCGAAGTCATGTCGAGCGCGTGCATCGAGAGCGTTATGGCGCAAGCCGCCGCGCTGAAAGAATACGCCTGCAACGGAGGTGCTTACGATGCTTGATTTAAAGCCGTGCCCGCAGTGCGGCGAAGTGCCCGAAATCGGATATGCTTGCGGCGAATATTTTATTTTACCAATATCAAGAGCAGTGGGAGTTTTGCGTGTGCAGTTCTTTTCGCCGAAATGCACTCAACCAAAGAACAAGAAATCAAAGCATGGAATAGGAGGGTTGAAAATGGCTAATGCAGACAGATGTGTTTGTTGCGGAGAGATAGTCCCCGAGGGGCGCGGATCCGCACAAGGCAGAAGATGACAGCTTTTCAAATGTTGAGCTTCAGCTCTTCGGGAGCTATGACAAAGAAAACCCGCGAACAGAAATAACAGTAAAGGAGATTTAAAAATGGATTGCAGCAAAACAATAAACTTTTTACACGAACTCAAAAGACTTTGTGGCTCACGTGATGAGTGCGTGGCTAATGCAGCTAATAAAGAGGACTGCCCGATGTTTGGGGTTTGCACGCTCACGTATTCAAAAATCCGTGATAAGGATATTAAAACGGCAATCGAAACTATGCAAAAATGGAGCGACGAACAGCCGAAGAAAACATACGCGCAGGACTTCTTTTGAGAAGTTCCCGAAAGCGCGGAGCAACTCAGATGGAACCCCGTTTGTATGCAGAGAAAGAATTTACGGCGGAGAGTGTCCAGTGTTAGAATGCGATGAATGTTGGAACAAGGAATGTTCGAACGAACCGATGGAGGAATAACAATGGATAACGAACCCTTTTACCTCGAAAAACGGAGGTGCTTACGATGTTTGAGTTTGAGTCGCAAAGAGAGCCATTGAGAAGGTGCCCGTTTTGCGGAGCACCGGCAAAATATGTGGCGACAGCGTCCACCGAAAGGGGGCGCGATTAGAGGCTGGGTGTTCTGCATCAAATGTCAAGAATGTGGAGCTTCCATTCCGAAAAATATAAATTTGAGCTTCAAATCAATTCCGACGGTGGGCTTTTGGTGGGCGTCGACGAGCGCGATGAGGCAAAAAAGGACTGGAACGTGCGAGCGGATGACATCGATTTAATAAAGCAGAAAGGAACTTTTTTATGAAAATCAAAAAAAAATTATAAGTCTGTGCAAGGCGAATAAGCACATATCGCTGTACGATATGACAACGCAGATGCTCGGCGACGGCCTCGCCGCCTACTATCTTAACGACTGCCCGGTGTTTTCAATCGACTCGCTTATGACATCTTTCGATATCACACCGACGCAGGCGGACAAAATCGTGCAGCGATACACCGCCGAGCCGCCGGAAGCGTTTTTGAAGATGGTCAAAGACGAATTTGACGGAGAAGAGCGCTGCGATCCTCTGCCGATATCTCTGCGGATAGGCTCTTACGACTATATACCATATAAGACTTCGGCCGGAATAGAGTTTGTCGAGTCAAAATATCTCGAGCCGCTTGATGTGGACGAGTTCGAGCTGTACTACCGTCAGACCGCGGCCGGCGCGTTCTTTGCGGCGAAAGCCGGATTCTTTGTGATGGCGATTATCCCAATCAGCACAACGCGGGTGCTGACGGAGAACACTGTCGGATATCTCGACGAGCTTTCGTCGATGAGTTCGATAAAATACGAAAATTTGAAATGAGGATGTGAAAAGCGGTGCGAGTCAAGAAACGAATATTTTCCGGCGCGGTTTGCGAGCAGGAAGTCTACACGATTTCTGACCGCACCGCCAATGTCGCAAAAGCGCAGTACAAGCCGGTGCTCCGCACGGACGAGGAGCGCGAGCGCCACAATCTGATGATAGCAAGGCGGAAGCACGCGCGAGTGTTCAACGAGAATTTCTCGCCGACTTCACTTTATTCCACTCTTACCTTTGACAATGACCACGAAGTGCACGACTGGGGCGAGGCACGCCGGTTGCGTACATTATATAAACGCAGACTACAATACGCGTGCCCGGAAGCGAAAATCAACCTTTACATGGGACGCGGCAGAAACACAAAAAGAATACATTTCCACATGGTCTCCGACGGCGTGCCGGAAGAGATCATCAAAGCGCAGTGGATCTATGGCGATATCGTGCAGATAGAGCACCTGCGCCGACACAACTATTATAACGGTATAGACCACGGTTGCGATTACACAGGTCTTGCCAATTACTTATTCGACCATTGGACGCCCGAGCAGGGCACTAAACATAGATATTTATCAACCCGCAACATGCGGCAGCCTGACAGCGAGGACGCAAAGGTCGCGCTCCGGAGCTACAGCCCGGACAACCCGCCGATCGCCCCGAAGGGCTATCGCCTTGTCGAGTGTATTCAAAACAGATTCGGATATATGTGTTTTTAAATACATAAAGGAGCCCGAAGACGAGCCGCCGAATCGACCGAGAAAAAGGAAAAACTGCTGACGGATGCTTGTAAATGTGTCAGTTTCGCGACGAAAAGGAGGAAAAAACAAAATGAGCAATGGCGAGTGGACGGTACTCGGAATTTTTATCGGAGTCTTAGTCGGCACAAGCGACGATTAACAGAATCTTGCGAGTTGTCTCGCTGCCGAAAAACTGCGAAATGGAAGGGCAGAAACGGATAATCCATACGCATGGGCATTCCGGTGTTCAAATTGCGGAGAGGTGCGATTTGCGGAGTCGATCTTTACGAGTGCTGCGCCCGATAGAGGAATGCGGCTTATTTTACTGCCCGCACTGCGGCGCAAAATGGATGGAGGTAAAAATGAGCGATTATATTGACCGTGCTGCGGGGATAGGCTTGTGTAACCGAGATATTTTTGAGAACAAAAGGTTATGCGGACGGCTGGAATGCCGCTGTTAAAATTTTAAAAGAAGCTCCCGCCGTAGATGTTTCAGAAATTGTCAGATGCAAGGATTGCAAAAATTATGAACTTATGAAATCTAACAACTATCATTTTGTAACGAGTTTGGCGGGTATGTTACTGAAAGATTTTTGCAGTCGAGCGCAAAAAATGGACGGGAAAAAATGAGTGATTATATTGACCGTGATTTGCTTTTAGCGGAAATAAAGGAACTTAAAAAATCTCCTTGGTATAACGGCTGCGGCGAAAAACTACATGAGAGGATAATTCGCAGCGATGCGATCAGTGTTGTTGTAGACCTTTGCATAAAGTCAGCTCCCGCCGTAGATGTACAAAAGATTAAACACGGCAAATGGGTTAAGATGTACAATAACCCTGATGATGGTAATTATTATTGTCCTGAATGTCATCACAGTATAGACATCGCGACTGGAAGAGAAACACCAAGAGACCGTGGTTTCTTTTATTGCCCGCACTGCGGCGCGAAAATGGAAAAGGGGGGAATCTTTACGACGGTAGTGGAATACATAAACCGGATTCGGCACATGAACAACGAGCTGTCATTCAAACAGCGCCAGCGCGAGGAACTGCTTGATGTGCTCACATCGATTACCGCGCCGCAGGGCGAAGCCATACAAAAAACAGCAGATGACAAGATGAGCCGCCTTATTTCGCAGTATGTGGATTTGGGCGAAGAGATCGTGGAGCTTTATCGGCGGAAGTTTGCCGCAGAAACCGAACTTCTGTCGCTTACGCGTCAGCTCCCGCCGCAGTGGGAGGAGTTTGTGCTTCTGAGATATTGCAGGGAATATGAGCATTGAGAGCATAGCGGAAGAAATGGGATATTCCTGTGAGTGGTGCTGGAAGACCAACCGCAAGGCGAACGAAGCCCTGGAAATTTTAATAAACTCTAAAAGTGTACAGAAAAATACAGAGAAATACAGTTAAGGTCTGTGGTATGCTGTAGAAGTAAAAATAGACAACAACACCTATCTGGTTTTTCTTTTCTCCTTTCTTCCCGCCTCGCCCTGCGGCGGGTTTTAATAGCAGCGCTTTTTATGGTGGCATACGGTTATCTTCGGGGCTGATACACCCCGAAGGCGCGGTTTGACTCCGCGCGCTGCGACACTCTTCATTTGACGCACCTCTCTGTAAGCCGGGAGGTGCGCTTTTTATGTCCTTTTTTTAACTCAACAGGCAAGAGCCCGATCGTATGACATTTCGGGACTTTACCCGAGTCCGGCAAGGGACGAGACGCGGGCGCACTCCTTCAGGGGTGCGCTTTGCAGTCAACTGCAAAGGAGGAGCAGGATGTTTTATAAGCTCTGCGCCAAGTGCGGCGCAGTCATACCGCTCGGCGAGACGTACTGCGCCGAATGTAAGCCGGAGAGGAAAGCAACAAGAGAAGAGCTCAAGATTGACGACAGCGAAGAGATGGATGCCAAGGCGGAAGCCTTTTACGACTCGCGCCAGTGGCGGAGATTCCGCCAAGGCATACTCGCACGAGACCACTATCTGTGTGTTAACTGCGCGGCGAACGGTCGCTTGTCAGTGGCTTCGGATGTGCATCACATCGTCCGCGTTAAGCAGGATTGGAATAAGCGATTCGATCCATCAAACTGCATATCACTGTGCAAGGCGTGCCACAACAAGGCAGACCGAGCGGGCGTGTCTCTGACCCCACGGGGGTGTGAAAAAAGTTTGACGCTTTTGCGGTAACCGTCGCCGACCTACCTCTTCGCAGCAAAAAAACGCCGAAAATGAAAATCAAAGGAGGAGAGCATGGCAGGGCGGCCAAGACAGCCGATAGACCTTCTCGTTTTGAACGGAAAATCGCACCTCGGAAAGAATGAAATTGAAGAGAGACGAGCAGCAGAAGTGACCGCGCCGTTCACAAAAATTGAACCGCCGGATTGTCTCTCGAAGAAACAAAAAATAGATTCAATTATATCGCCCGGCAGCTCGCCGACATCGGATTGTATGCTGATATCGACGCCGAGTCGCTTGGACGCTACATAATCGCCGAGGAAACCTTGCAGAAAATCCGCAAGCGGTTGAAGAAAGAAATGCCGTTTGAGCAGTACGAAAAAAACGCTGAATTTGCAGGCAAAATACCTCAAAATTTGCCAGCAATTTGCGGCCGACTTCGGCATGACCGTATCGAGCAGGTGCAAGCTTATTATTCCGCAAAAGCCGAAAGAGCCGGCGAACAAATTCGACCTTTTCGACGCGGATGAGCGCGGTGATGAGAGTGCAGGATAGAGCTACTTTGCACGCTGAGCGGGTGGTCTCCGGGCAGGAGCCGTCCTGCCTGACGCACCGTATGGCGTGCGAACGGCACCTGAACGAGATCGCTAAGCAGGGCACGAAAGAATTTCCGTTTGTGGTGTCCGGAGAAATCCGAAAAGATACTGCGCTATGCCGAAATGCTAACGATTGCCGAGGGCGCGCAGCCACGTCCAGTTCGGCTGCACGACTTCCAGTGCTTCGACCTTGGTGTGCCGTTTGGATGGGTGCATGCCGAGACGGGCTTCCGGCGCATCCGCCGAAAATATAAATCCGTCGCGAGACAGAACGGCAAGACATTTGAAAACGGAATCACCGGGTCGTACATCGCGAACTGGGGCGGATATAACTTCGGCAAGCTTTTCACGGCGGCAACGAAAAAGCGGCAGGCGAGAATCGCGTGGGAAGAAATCCAGAAATTTATAACGGTCGACAAAGACCTGCAGGCGCTGTTTGACGTCAAGGACTATAAGAGTCTTATCATTGCCAAACGCACCGGATGTACGATCGAGGCGCTGTCGAGAGAGAGCGGGCTTGACGATGGTTTCCGCGCAATCTTCTGCTCGGTCGACGAAATTCACCAGCACAAGGATAACGGCATTTACAAAGCCTTGTACAACGGCCAAGCCTCGCTTGACGAAGCTTTGATATCGATGATAACCACGCGCGGAAAAAGCTTGAACAGCTTCTGCCGCGAGATGGACGATTATTGCCTGCAGATACTTGCCGGCACGGCGGAAGCCGACGACTTTTTGTTGACATTTACACACTGGACAAAGAGGACGACCCTTTTGACGAGAGCGTGTGGTATAAAGCGAATCCGCACCTCGTGACAGTACCGAGCGCGCTCGAACAGCTCCGCCGCGATGCGCAGACGGCGAAGCAGATGGGCGGCTTTGAAATGTCCGACTATATGACCAAGCGCCAAAACCTGTGGTATGAGTATGGCGACACGCAGTACATCATGCCGAACGAGTGGAAGCTCGGCCGGACAGAGATGACAATAGAGAACATGCGCGGCCGTAGATGTTTCGCCGGGCTTGACCTTTCGAGCGGCGGCGATCTGACCTCGCTCGCGCTGCTTTTTCCGCTTGACGATGGAAAGATATATGTTTGGTCACATTCCTACATTCCGGCGAAGCGACTTGAAGAACATATCATCATCACGGACACCGCGCCGTATGATGTGTGGGCAAAGTCCGGCTTGCTTTACGCCGTCCGAAGCGGTCGGCGGTCTGAAAAACGACTATCTGCAAATCGTAGCGGATCTGAAAGAACTGCAGGAAAAGTTTGAAATCAACATCGCCTGCATCGGATATGACCCGCACAATGCGGACGCATTTTTGGAAGAACTTGATACGCTCGGCGCGCCGTTGCTTGAAGTAAAGCAGTCGGCGCGTTTTCTGTCAGACACGACTGTTGACTTTGCGCTTGAGGTCAAAGCCGGCAATGTGCTTTACGACCAGCGAAACGCGCTGATGTCGTGGTCCATTGTCAACGCAAAAAAACGAAGAACTCTTTTGGCGAAATCAAAGTCGACAAAGGAAGTGAACGCACGGCACGCGCGCATCGATGTCGTCGACGCTATTATCGACGCGCATGTCGCGTATCGAAAATCCAGCAAAGAAGAGACGCCGGACTATGAAACGGTGGTCGAAGATTATTTGAAGAAAATGGGGTGGGCTTGATGCCATTGTTTAAGAAAAAAGTGCAAGCGACCAGCAGACGGTCGAGCGGCAGGCGCTGCTTGATTTTCTCGGCATAAGCGACGACGGCGAGGCTTTGGGCGAGGCGACATATTTTGCCTGTATAAAGATCCTGTCAGAAGCTATCGGAAAGATGCCGTTTAAAATCATGCGCACGACATCCGGCGGCGGAATCGAGACGGAAGAAGCACGAGCTTACCGTCTGCTTGCGATCCGTCCGAATCCATATATGACCGCCACGCACTTTTGGTCGACGGTCGAAATCAACCGAAACCACTACGGCAACGCGTATGTGTGGATAACGGGAGCGGGCAAAAACACAAACTTGTGGTGCCTGCCGCCGGAGAGCGTGGAGATATACTGCGACGATAAAGGAATCTGGAACAGAAAAAAAGGTGCTATCTGGTATCTTTTCCACAATCCGAAAAGCGGCGAGACCGTCAGGATTCCGCACGACAGCATTATGCATTTTCGCACTTCCGTTTTTCTTTTGACGGCGTCGCCGGGCTGAGCGTCCGGACCAGCTGAGCACAACGCTCGGCGGAAACATGCGCGGACAAAAGATGTTGAATGAGATGTACAAGAACGGCTTTACCGCGAAAAGCCGTCCTGCAATATACCGGAAACCTGAACGACGAGCTTGAGAAGCGATATACCACGAAGATTGAAGAGTATATCACCGGAAAGGTCGACACGGTCAAAAAACCTCGTGCCGATTCCGGCAGGCTCGACAATCCAGCCGCTGAACATGAAGCTCGCCGACAATCAGTTTATCGAGTTGAAAAAATACTCGGCGTTGCAGATCGCCGCCGCTTTTGGAATCAAACCGAATCAGATTAACGACTATGAGAAAAGCAAGCTACGCCGCCGCAGAGCAGCAGCAGCTTGCTTTTTACATTGATACGCTTTTTGTACATCTTGAAGCAGTACGAGGACGAGGTCACATACAAGCTTCTGAGCGACGAGGATATCGCGAGTGGGTATTTTGCGAAATTCAACGCGGCGGTCATTCTCCGCGCCGATTTTAAGACGCAGCTTGAAGCTATGGCGACCGCAGTGCAAAACGCCATTTACACACCGAATGAGGCACGCGCCTATTTGGATAAAGGCGAGCGTCCGGGCGGCGACCAGTTGATATGCAACGGATCCATGCTGCCGCTGACGCAAGCCGGAATACAGTACGCCAAAGGAGGTGAAAAAGATGAAGATTGACAAATGCGCCATTGTCAAGAGCCTTGAGCTTGACGATGACAAAATGGCGAAAATCAACGCCTATACGCTGAAAGAGCTGACCGCCGAAGAGGTATTCGCCTTTTAAGATGGTCGCTTGCGACAACGAGATTGACCGCGACTATGAGGCATTTTCTGGCGACGCTTTTGAGCAGCTTGCCGAGCTGTACAAAGGCAAGACCGTTATAAGCGACCACAATCCGCAGAGCACAAATCAGTGCGCACGGATTTTTGACGCGGAGGTTATCACCAGTCCCGGCGAGACCACCAAGACCGGCGAAGAGTATAAACAGCTTGTCTTTACACTGCTATTGCATTAAGGCAACGAGCGGGCAGCTCATCGCCGAAATCGAGGGCGGCATCAAAAAGGAGTGCAGTGTCGGGTGCAGCGTCAAGTCTGCGCAGTGCTCTATCTGCGGCGGCGACGCCAGACGGTGCGAGCACTATCGCGGCAAACGGTACGACGGCGCGCTTTGCTTTATAAGCTTGTCGGCGCGGTCGACGCTTATGAGGTTTCTTTTGTCGCGGTTCCCGCACAGCGCGCGGCGGGCGTGACCAAAGAGTTCGAGGGCGAGGAACCGCCCGAAGAAAAAGAAAAGTCCACAGACTACACGGATGCCATACGCATCCGTGAAAATTTTATCTACATGGAGGAATCAAACGATGAATAAGAAAATGAGAGATCTGCTTGCCAAAATCAAGTCCAAGACCGAAGAGGCAAGGCAACACAATGAGGCGGGCGAGGTTGACCTTGTCAAGGCTTGCCTCGACGAGGTCGACAACCTCAAGGGGCGAGTATGAGACCGAGAAGCGCCTCTTTGAGGCGGAGCAGGACGAGCTCGACCCCGAGGGGCACGGTGACAACGGCGGTGCAGATCTCAGCGAAGAGAAGAGCTTTGTCGAATATCTGAGAAAGGCGGCCTCGGCGGGAATGTCGCAGGCTCGAACGGTGCGATTATCCCCAAAACCATCGCGAGCAAGATAATCACCGATATTATCAACCTCTCGCCTATCGTCGAGAGAGCGACTAAGTATTATACCAAAGGCGCGCTGTCGATTCCGGTTTACGGTACCGACTCATCCGCCGATTCTCCGACCGGAGACATCGCCGCAGCATATCAGGGCGCAGAGTTTACCGCGCTGACCGAAGGCCAGGGCAAGTTTACGAGCGTTGACCTTTCCGGCTATGTTCTCGGCGCTCTGACCGTCATTTCCAACAAGCTTATCAACAACACCGACATTAACATTGTCGCAAAGGTTGAGGAGCTTATGACCGAGGCTTTCCGCGTCAAGCTCGAGCGCGAGCTTATCCACGGCACGAGCGGCAAGATGACCGGCGCGGTCTCAACTACCAACAAAAGACGCTGACTACATATGCGCTCCGGCATCATTCTTTTGATGTCCTTATCGATATGCAGGCGATGGTGCCGCAGATCTACCAGTCCAATGCGATGTGGATCATGAGCAACAAGACCTTTACCGCGCTCAGGAAGACCAAAAACTCGCAGAATGATTACCTGATGAAGGATGTCGAGACCGGTTTCGGTTGGAAAATTCTGGCTCGCCTGTTATCTTTCCGATGCTATGGATGAGGCAGACGCGCAGGAGGGCTTCCCGTCCTCTACGGTGATTTTTCAGGTATGGCGCTTAAAATCGCAAAACAGCTCGAGCTGCAGGTGCTTAACGAGAAGTATGCCGACAAGAACGCAAAGGGCGTTGTCGGATGGCTGAAGCGGATTCCAAGGTCGAGAACAATCAGAAGATTGCTGTCCTGCAGTCCGGCAAGCAGAACGGCTAAGGCGGTGTAAACAATGGCCGTATCACTGGCGGAGGCTTAAACGCTTCCTGCGTGTTGACGATGATGTCGACAATGCAATGATAAAGGCTTCTATCGACGCGGCCGAGGAAATTCTCGGCCGCTGTCGGCGACGACTGCGACCTTGAGGATCCGCGCGCACAGTTCCTTGTACTCGTCGCCGTGCGTGATATGTACGACGGTGGCGAGCTGAACCGCACGGTGTCGGCAAACACCGAGAAGCTTTTTAACAGCTTTGCGCTGCAGCTTAAACGGAGGCGGGTGCCGATGTATCTGTAAAAACAGAATTGAGGTCGCCTATATCGACAAGAGCGCAGGACGCCGACGGTTACGAGAAAAACCGAGCGGCGCCTGCCGCTGTGGGCGCATGCGTGAGTCGCAGTCAAAGTCAAGCGAGTTTTTACGAGGCGGCGCAAGCCGGCATGAAAGTC
>VOFC01002083.1_pt1 | contig 18466 bp, 43 predicted proteins | sample 5384161 | NCBI WGS metagenome assembly VOFC01 (sample SAMN12384722, study PRJNA508395) | human gut metagenome | isolation source: healthy gut B | host: Homo sapiens
ATAACGCAGATCTTGCCGGAACGGTCGATCACCTTCAGCATGGCCTCCTGGGGAATGGCACAGCCCCCGGTGACGAAGCTGTCATAGAACTCCACCTCCGGGGTGATGATCTCCGCATAGCCCCGGCCACGGAACAGATGGGTCAGGTTGGACTGGACCCGGCGGCGCTCCGGCACTCATCAAAGAGCCGGTCCCGGGTGCCTTCCGGGGTGTATGGAATGAACTTCATGGGCAATATGGCCCCCTTTTTACTTTAGTGCGCTAATACACTACCATATTAACGCTATAATGTCAATGGGTAAGCTATACAGGATTGGGAAATGCCCGTGCAAAACACGGGCATCCCAGACAATCAGAACAAAGTGAGCTGGCTGGTATCGGGAATTCCATCCAGGGCTCCCATAAATTTCAGCTGCTCAATATGGGTTTTGGACACCTTAGGGCAGGCGTTGGAGAACTCCTCAATGGAGATGAACTCCCGGCCCTGCCGGGCCTCCACGATGGCGATGGCGGCGGATTCACCCAAGCCCGGACAAGCGGTGAAGGGCGGAATCAGGGCATTGTGCTCCTTGTCCACCAAAACCGGGTGGCGTCATTTGTAGAGGTTCATCTTCTCCATCTGGAACCCCCGCAGGTAGTACTCATAGAACACCTCCAGGGTGACCAGCATGTCCTCCTCCACAGCGGCGGGCTTTTCCTTGGCCTCAATCTCCTTCATCTTTTGCCTGGCACACCTCCATGCCCATGCACATGCAGCTGGCGTCGATGGCTTTTGGCACGGATGGAGAAGAAGGCGGCGTAGAAGGCCAAAGGCTCGTGGACCTTGAACCAGGCGATCCGGAAGGCCATCATAACGTAGGCCGCCGCGTGGGCTTTGGGGGAATAGATAGCCGATTTTGGCCAGAGAGTCGATATACCAGTCGGGCACATTGTGCTCCTTCATGGTCTCTACCCAGCCCTCCTGGAAACCGCCCTTCTTCTTGACCTTTGGACAGATTCCATGATGTTGAAGGCGGTCAGGGGTTCCACCCCCTGGTCCATCAGATAGAGCATGTGGCGGTGCCGGAGACGATCAGGTCTTTTGGCGTTGCCCAGCCACACGTCCGTGCCGTGGGACAGGCCGGAAATCCGCGCAGGTGTTGAACTCGTCGTGGGCATGGTTTCCTGGAGCATACCGCGCACGAATTTGGTGTTGAACTCCGGGATGGCCGAACGTACCCGTGGGCAGCCCGGGTCCTTTCGTCACACCCAGCGCCTTGGAGGCGGTGAAGATGGACAGGGCACGTCCGGGTCGTCCAGGGGAACATTTTCTTGGGTCCATGCCGGTCATGTCCTCCATCATCCGGATCATGGTGGGGTCGTCGTGGCCCAGCATATCCAGCTTCAGCAGGTTCTCCTCCATGGAGTGGTATTCAAAATGGGTGGTGACAATGGTCGGAATTGGGGTCGTCCGCCGGGTGCTGCACCGGGCAGAAGTGGTAGATTTCCATTCTCCGGGGATGACGACCATGCCGCCGGGGTGCTGCCCCGTCGTCTTTTTCACGCCCTCGCAGCCCGCTGCCAGACGCTCCTTCTCCGTGTTGCCGACTTGCAATCCGCGCTCCTCGAAGTACTTCGACACATAGCCATATGCCGTTTTTTCCGCCAGACCCGTAATCGTGCCCGCGCGGAAAACGTGGTCATGCCCGAACAGTTCCTCGACGTTATGGAACGCGCGGTTTTGATATTCGCCGGAGAAGTTCAGGTCAATATCCGGCACCTTGTCGCCCTCAAAGCCGAGGAACACCTCGAACGGGATGTCGAAGCCATCCTTCACGAGCTTCTGACCGCAGATTGGGCAGTCCTTGTCCGGCAGGTCAACGCCGACTTTGTATTGGCTCTTGTCCACGTCGAAAAAGCCCTTGCGGCAATGGGTGCAGCGGTAATGCGGCGGAAGCGCGTTGACCTCCGTGATGCCGCACATACGCGCCACGAGGCTCGAACCGACCGAACCGCGGCTGCCGACAAGATACCCGTCCGCGTTGGACTTGCTGACCAGCCGCTGGGCGGAAATGTTGATACACGTCGGAAGCCGTAGCCGATGATGGATTTTAACTCCTTGTTCAGCCGGTTCACGACGATTTCGGGCAGCTCATCGCCGTAGAGTTCCTTCGCCTTGGAGTAGACCAGGTCCTCCAATCCTTGTCGGTTCCTTTCAGAATTTGGGGGCAAACAGTTTTGGGGCAAGGGCGGAACATTGTCCACCCACTTGGCAATCGGTTGGGATCGTCGATGATCACCTCGTGGCAGTCCTCCTCCCCCAGATAGCTGCAAATTCCTCCAGCATCTCGTCGGTGGTTTTGAAGTAGATGGGCATTGGGGGAGTCCGCGTCCTCAAACTGCTTGGAGGCCAGCAGAATATGCCGATAAATCTCGTCCTCCGGGTTCAGGAAGTGAACGTCGCCGGTTCCACAATGCCCTCTTTGGGCAGCATATAGGGTTGTTGGCAGATGGGCTGAATCTCCAGGTAGTCATACCAGGAGGCGATGCGCTTCAATTCGTCTTCGCTTTTCCCGTCCAGAATGGCCTGGAACAGCTCGCCGGCCTCGCAGGCGGAGCCGATGATCAGGCCCTCCCGGTTTTCATTGATCAGGATTTCGGCATGATGGGAAATCGGTTTAAAAGTGTTCCAAATGGGCCAGAGAAACCAACTTATAGAGATTGCGCAGGCCTGTCTGGATTTTTGGCCAGCAGAATCAGATGATTTGCGGTGCATGGCTTGTCCCCTTTTTTTTCTTCCCCCAGAGCGCAGAGAGCGCATGGGGGTTGATCTGCTGCAGGGCCCGAATGCCCATATCCGGAGATTTTTATAGAGGGGCCAGAAAATCAGGCCACGGTCTTCGGCGTCATCGGTGGCCCGGTGGTGGTTGAAGGATGGCAGATCCAGAGGGCTGGCGATGATGTCCAGCTTGTATTTGTTCAGCTGGGGCAGCAGATTCTGGCAGAGAATCAGGGTCCGTCCAGGCAGCGTGTTGTCGAATGTCCGGCCCATCCGCCGGCAGCCCGCCCGGACAAAGCCCACGTCGAACTCAGCGTTGTGGGCCACCAGGCACCCGGTCCCCCGCCCAGTCCAGAAAGAGGGGACCTCCTCCGGGCTGGGAGCGTCGGCCACCATCTCATCTGTGATGCCGGTCAGGGACACGGTTTTTCGGTTGGGATGCCCGTTCTGGGAAAGCGGAAAAGGTGTCGGCCATTCCCGCCCCGTTTTTCAGAACCGGCGCCGATCTCGATGATCTGATCCGTGGCGGCGGTCCAGGCCGGTGGTCTCGATGTCAAAGGCAGACCATATTCCTCCTCAAGGGGATGTTCCTTCTGCCGTGGATCACCACCGATCGTCCACGTCGTTGTGGTAATAGGCCTCAGTGCCGTAGAATGATCTTGATGTTCTGGTCCACCCGCCACCTTGGCCTGGAGGCGTTATAGGCCTCCGGGAAGGCCTGGGCAATGCCGTGGTCGGTGATGGCAATGGCGGATGTGGCCCCAGGAGATGGCCTGCTTCACCGCTTCCCGGTGTCAGTGAGGCCGTCCATGGTGGAGTATGGTGGTGTGCAGATGCAACTCCACCCGCTTTTTCCTGACACAGTTGTCCTTCCGGGTGGGCGGTTTGGGATGCCCTCCGCCATGGCAAAGGGGCCGCAACTCCAGCTCATTGGTGAATTTGCCAATCACGGAGCTTACCCTGAATCAGCAGGTATCTGCCCTCTTTGATGTTTTCCAGCAGGGGCTGGGCCTGTTTGTTCTCATAGAAACCGCTGGAGACCGTCACCGAGCCGGTGCCGTCGGTGATATCGAAGTTGATGATCCAGGCGTTGCGCTTGGTGAGTTCCTTGTGGTGGACGGAGAACACCTTGCCGTTGATGACCACGCCACCCATGTCAATGTCCAGCTTGTTCCATATCCACCGGTTCCCCGTGGAATGGGCTTGCCCGGAATGTGGACTCATCGGTGGGCTTGCGCTTGGGGCCGGCGCCTTTTTTTGGGCCGCTGCTGCTGGCCGCGGGTATGGCTTTGCTGCGGATGGCCTCGGTCTGGACGGAAAAGCCTCAAACGTCCTCCTGACCTGCTCCGGCTCCTGGGCCTCAGGGTGACCACCCGACCAAACTGCTCATGGATCCGGTTCTCCACCCGGCGCAGGAAGGGGTCCATCAGGTCGGCGCCGCCGTTCTTCAGGTGCAGGTGAGCACGTCCCCTGTTCCTCACCTCCTGCCCCGGAGGCAGGCCGTGGGCCAGGGGAAACAGCTGGGAGACTGCTCTCGCAGCCAGGCCAGGGTCGACCTTCTGCAATTCCGTCAGGCTGGGTGGGTCGCAGAACCACCCGGCATCTGCCGCAGGCCGAGGCCAGGCCTCCAGATCCAGCCAGGAATCGTCGGCCTCCGAATCCACAGGATGTCAGCAGACAATGTCACCGCCGTCTCCTCGTTCGGGATCCCACTTTTAGAATGCGTACACTTCTCCGCAAGAGCCAAAAGTTTTCCCCAACGGGCAGATTCGGAAAACATCTGCAGAGGGAATGCAAAATTCTGCTCATGGTATTTGCTCCTAATTATAAAGTTCCTCAATCAGTTTCATCAGCTCGTCCACCAGCTGGTCCTGGGGTACCTTTTCAGTATCTTGCCGTGGCGGAAGAGCAAGACCCTCTCCATCGCCGCCGCCTGCAATGCCGAGTCGGCGGCGGAGGCCTCCCCGGGGCCGTTGACCACGCAGCCCATCACGGCCACGGTGATGGGCTTGGTGCAGCCCTCCAGGCGGCCTCCACCTCCGGGCCAGAGGGATCAAGATCGATGCGGGTCCGGCCGCAGGTGGGGCAGGAAATGAGTTCGGGCCGTCCTTCCGGAGGCCGACAGGCTTTAAGAATTTTTTGGCGGCGTAGACCTCCTCCACCGGGTCAGCGGTCAGACTCACCCGGATGGTGTCGCCGATGCCCAATGGCCAGCAGGCCGCCGATGCCGATGGCGGATTTCAGCACCCCAGGCGGGGCGTGCCCGGCCTCGGTGACCCCCAGGTGCAGAGGATAGGGCGCTGCGCTCGTGGAGCATGCGGTAGGCCTCCATGGCGATGGGTACGTTGGAGGATTTCATGGAGATGCAGATGTCGTAAAAGCCGTATTTGTTCAGCAGGCGGATATGGGAAAAGGGCGCTTTCCACCATGGCCTCGGGGCACACCCGCCGTATTTTTCCAGCAGCGGCTTTTCCAGGCTGCCGCCGTTGACGCCGATGCGGATGGGGATGCCCCGGTCCCGGCGCAGGCGTCGGCCACGGCCCGGACCTTTTCCGCGGAGCCGATGTTGCCGGGGTTGATGCGGACCTTGTCGGCGCCGGCCTCTATGGCCTCCAGGGCCAGGCGGTAGTCAAAGTGAATATCCGCCACCAGGGGATGGGATGCGGCGGCTGGATGGGGCCGATGGCCCGGGCGGCGTCCATATCCGGCACCGCCAGCCGGGTGATCTCGCAGCCCGCCGCCGCCAGCAGATTGATCTGCTTCACGGTGGCCTCCACATCGTCGGTGGGGGTATTGCACATGGATTGGATGCTGACCGGCGCGCCGCCGCCCACGGCCGGGACGTTGCCCACGCAGATCTGTCTTTGTCATTTCCATCCGCCTCCCAAATCCAGTTTGCAAAAATACGTCGTTGAACATGCCCACCACCAGCATCAGCAGCAACAGAGCGCCATGCCGGCCAGGTATGGACATATCCCTCATATTTGGCCGGGATCTGACGCCGGATGGTGAGCAAAGAATCGGCATTGACCACCAGGAAGAAAATCTTGCCGCCGTCCAGCGCGGGCAGGGGAAGCAGGTTCATCACCGCGAGGTTGATGGCGATAAAGGCCCCAAAATAGAGCAGGTATTCAGCATGGCATCCCGGCCCGGAGGCCGAGGCCTCCCCACCTCGCTCATGGCGCATCCACAATGCCGATGGGGCCGGACATGTCCTGGAGCCCTACCTGTCCGGAGAACAGATCTCCAGCCCAATCCGCACCATCCGAACAAAGTCCAGGGCCGTTGGTACCAGGCATGTTGACATTGCGGGCGAAACCGGCCTCCCCATACCGAAAAGATGAGTCCCATAGCGCCAGGTTGGTCACCCTGTTGTCATCTTCAGGATTCCCAGGGCCATGGGCACGTCCTTCAGCTTCTTTTCGCCGTCCCGGCGGATCACCAGATCCACCGTCTCCCCGTTGCCCCGGGCATTCAGCATGGAATCACATCGCTCGTAGATCAGAGCTTTCCCCGTGGCCATCCATCTTCAGGATATCGTCCCCGGCCTGGAGGCCGTCTTCGCCTTCCAGGGCAAACCCTCGGCAAATTTGAGGATGACCGCCGTATTGCTGGCCTGGGCCGGGGAAAACAGGATCAGCAGGGATCACCAGTCCCGCCAGGAATTCATAAACGCCCCGGCCACCAGGATAATGAAACCTTTTTCCAGGCCGAGGCCTTGGCAAATGCTGCGGGGGTCGTCGGAGTCCTCCTCCTCCCCCTCCATGGCGCAGAAGCCGCCGATGGGCAGCAGCGCGGATGGAATACAGGGTCTCTTTTCCCTGCTTTTTGAGCAGCAGGGCCCATACCGATGGCAAATTCATTCACCTTGACCCGCAGCAGTTTAGCGGTGAAAAAGTGGCCGAACTCGTGGATGGCCACCAGGAAGCCGAAAAACAGGATGGCGAGCAGGATATATAAAGCATGGTTCCTCCTTACCAGAAACGTGGGAATAGACCGCCTCCGGGCGGCCCGGTCTGCCTCCAGAATGTCCTCCAGATTTTCTGCACTCTGGGCTCCACCTGGCCGAGCGCGCGCTCCACCAGGTGGGGAATATCCAGGAATCCAATCTTTACCGGCCAGAAACAGAGCCACCGCCGCCTCGTTGGCTCCGTTGAGAATGGCGCAGTGCTGGTCCTCCTCTTCCGGGCAGTCCAGCGCCAGCGCGAGAGGCAGGGGAAGGTGTCTAGGTCCGGGCTGATAAAAAGGTCAGGCGGCGGGCAGGCCAGCAGATCCAATGGGAGGCCGGTCCTCTGTGCGCTCCGGCCAGGTTAGGGCGTACTGGATGGGCAGACGCATATCCGCCGACCCCAGCTGGGCCAGAACGGCATCCGTCCACAAATTCCACCAAAGAATGGATAATGCTCTGCCGATGGACCACAATCTGAATTTTTTCCGGGGGCATATGGTACAGCCGCATGGCCTCAATAAACTCCAACCCCTTGTTCATCAAGGTGGCGGAGTCAATGGTGATTTTAGCCCCCATAGACCAGTTGGGATGGCGCAGGGCCTGTTCTTTAGTGACACCCCAGTTGGTCCGGCGTCTTGCCAAAAATGGGCCTCCGGAAGCAGTGATGATGAGACGGCGTACCTCTCCCCTATCTGGCAGCCCTTGGAGGCACTGGAAAATGGCTGAATGCTCTGAGTCCACAGGGACAATCTCCGCCCTTCCCTTGGCCCGGCTCATCACCAGTTCGCCAGCGCACACCAGCGTTTCCTTATTGGCCAGGGCGATGCGTTTGTGGGCGTCGATGGCCGCCAGGGTGGGTCCCAGGCCGATCGATGCCCACCATGGCGGTGACCACCGTGTCCGCTTCTTTCAAACTGGCGGCCTCCAAAACGCCTTTGATTCCTCCCAGCACCCGGATTGTCGGTGTCCGCCAGCCGTATCAAATCGGCCGCCTGTTCATCCGCCGCAGCCACCGCCTGGGGGCGGAAACTGCCGGGCCTGCTGCTCCGCTTGTCCACGCTGCGGTTGGCGGTGATGGCGGCCACCGATAGCCGCAGGCCTGGCCACCTCCAGGGTCTGCCGCCCAATGGAGCCGGTGAGCCCAGCACCGATAGATTTTACGTTTCATAACATCACCTTAGAACACCGGCAGGAGAGGGATAAACAGCACCACCGGCGCGCAGAAAATCATGCTGTCAAACCGGTCCAGCATCCCGCCGTGGCCTGGCAGCAGATGGCCATAGTCTTTAATGCCATACTGCCGCTTGATGAGGGAAAAGGCCAGATCTCCCAATCTCGGTGGCCAGCGCCCCCAAACAGACCGCACAGCCCCAGACTCAAAAGTTAAGCTCCAGCCCAGCGGCGGCCTGGATAATAGCCCCGTAGATGAGGGCCGCCGCCACGCCGGTCAGGAATCCGCCGATATATCCCTCTAGGCTCTTGTTGGGACTGACCCGGGTGACGCCCCCGGTGACGCCCTAGAAATACCCCGGCGAAATAGGCCCCTCCGTCGGTGATGAAAGCCAGCCGATGGCCAGGACCACCAGATACCGGCCGTGTTCCATGCACTTGAGCATCACCAGCGCGGACAGGCCGCAGGGGATGAGCACCCCAGCGAAGATAAGCATTTACATGGTAAAATCCATGGGGCTGCCCCTGCTCGTCATAGGCGCGGATGGCACACCAGAAAGGATACCGCCATCACCACAAAGGTGCAGGCTCCCATTGTCAGAGTGGTATAACCCAACCAGGCTCCTAAAGGGAATAACACCGCTGCAGACACAATGGATACCACCTGCATGATGCGGGTCACATTCCCCTCTCCTGTGGCCCGTAGCAGTTCAAAGCAGGCTACAGCAGAGATAAACGCCGTCACCACTCCCAGCGCTACCGGGGGCAGAAGAACATCACCACAAACAGCAGCGGTGCAAAAATCACCGCCACAAGGATGCGTTTTACCAAGATCATACACCTCCATACCTGCGGGACCGGTGCTGGTAATCTGCCAGGGGCCTGAAGCAGGTCATTTTACTGAAATCCGGCCACAGCACGTCTGTAAAATAGAATTCCGAATAGGCAGACTGCCATAAGAGAAAGTTGGAGATGCGCACCTCACCGCTAGGCCGGATCACCAGGTCCGGATCAGGTACACCCGCCGAGTACAGATATTGGTCGAAGGTCCTCTTCTGTCAGATGGTTCGCGTCGATTCCCCTCCAGACAGCTCGGCAAAGGCCCGGACCGCATGGACAATCTCATCCCGGCCGCCATAGTTAAAGACAGACGTTGCTCTGGCAGGCCTCAAACTCTTGGAGTGGCCCTCTGTCTCCAGGCATAGGGCCCGAAGTTTGGGACTGAGTGGAGTCAAATCTCCAAAGAATTTGCCATCTTGACCTTGTTTTCTGGGCGTCCCGGATGGCCTCGTTCAGATACTTTTCCAAAAGTCCCATGATAGAATCCACTTCGTCCTGAGGCCGCTTCCAGTTTTCGGTAGAAAAAGCATAGACCGTCAGGTATTCCAACCCCGATCTCCTTTGCAAAGGTTGCCGATTTTGCGGAAGGTCTCTGCTCCGGCAGCGTGCCCGGCTTTGCGGGCATCCCCTTTTTTGGCCCACCTGCCGTTGCCGTCCATAATGATGGCAATATGGGGGAATATGGCTGAAGTCCACCTCAGATGTTTGCTTTCGACGAAAGATTCCCATACAAATATTTCCTGCCTTAACATCAAAGCAAAGCGGAGGCACCCATTTGAGTGCTCCGCTTTGCCGTTTTTGCGCCCCGCCGCAATTTGTGCAGCGGCGTATGCCTGCGGATACATTTCTGGACCGGGCATACCTCCGTCCCCCTTTTGGGGACGTCAGACCGCTCATCAGTTCCTTTTCCTTCTCGGCAGTTCGTCCAGCTTCTTGATATACTTGTCCGTGACATCTTGGAGCTTTTTCTCCAGATCTTCTGACATCATCCTCGGTAATCTCGCTCTTCTTCTTGGCATCCTTGATCTCCTCCATGGCATCCCGGCGGATGTTCCGAACCGCCACCTTGCCGTTCTCACCATACTTATGCACCTGCTTGGTCAGCTCTACGCGGCGCTCCTGGGTGAGCTGCGGGAAGGTCAGACGGATGATGCTTGCCGTCGTTCTGGGGGTTGATGCCCAGTCGCTGGTCAGGATCGCACGCTCAATGGGCCCAGCAAAATACTGGCGTCCCAAGGCTGGATAGCCAGGTACGGGGATCGGGGGTGCTGATGGCTGGCTACCTGCTGAATAGGGGTGGGTGTGCCATAATACTCTACCTGGATGCGGTCCAGTACGCTGGCGTTGGCACGGCCCGCCCGGACTGAGGCAAAATCGCTTTTTGACCACTTCGATGGTCTTTTTCATTTTTCGTCATAGGGCTTTGGCAAACTCGTTCATGTCAGTCCTCCTTAATCCTTCACGATTGTACCGATTTTCTCCCCGTGGACCACGCGAAGGATATTTTCTGGGTCCTCTAGGGCAAACAAAATGACAGGAATGCTCATTGTCCATGGACAGGATGTCGCAGTGGAATCCATGACCTGGAGGTGCTGGGCCAGCACATCGTCATAGGTGATGGTGTCGTACTTCACCGCACCGGGGCAAGCGGACCGGGTCAGCGCTGTACACACCGTCTACATTCTTAGCCAGCAGGATCACATCGGCGTCGATCTCCGCCGCACGGAGCACCGCTGCCGTATCTGTTGAGAAAAAGGGATTTCCCGTTCCGCAGCCAAAGACCACAACTCTGCCCTTCTCCAGGTGCCGGATGCCTTGGAACGGATAGGGGCTCGGCGATCTGGCGCATCTCAATGGCGGTCTGGACCCGGACCTGGACGCCGTGCTGCTCCAGGACATCGGCCACGGCCAGGGCATTGATGGTGGTGGCCAGCATGCCCATATGGTCGGCCCGGACCCGGACCATCTTATCGCCGCCATCCTTGACGCCGCGCCAGAAAGTTTCCGCCGCCTACCACGACGCCCACCTGGACACCCATTTCCACACATTTCTTGATGGCATCACTCACTGCGGAGATCACATCAAAATCCAATCCGCGGCCGGCGTCACCGGCCAGGGCCTCACCGCTGATCTTCAGCAGGACGCGTTTATATTTCGGTGCATCCATCGCAATACAACTCCTTTAATGAACCCGCTGTTACGCGGCTTTTTTTACTGAATGTATTTTAATCTATTTTTGCCCGTTTGCATAGAGCAAAAAAAACAAAGTTTTTTTCTTTTCCTAATATTTTTTCCAGGCCATTTTATTGTGAATCTTCACAAATTCGGAGGACTCATTTTCGCCTGCCCTGCCGTTTTTCCTGATACGCAGCCTGAAACAGGCAAAAAAAGCGCGGCACGCATAAGCGTGCCGCGCTTGGTATCTTATGGAAGCTATGATCAGGCCTTGGAGGGACGATAAGGCTTGACGGGAACAGAGGAGTCGAAGGGGTTGGTCTCCTTCCCTGCCTCCACCTCCTTGAACCACTCGAAGGGCTTGGTGCGGAAGCCCTCCCAGCTCTCGCAGGTGGGGGGCTGCTGCATCCAGTCGTGGCAGTAACGCCAGTCGTTGGTCTGGCTGATGTACTTTCTCGTCCTGCTGACCGGCATTGGTGTCGCCCATATCGCCGGCAGCAATCCGGAGCAGGGAGCCATACTGCTCGAAACCGTGTGCAGCTTCAGGTCCTCCACAAAGAGCTTCTTCAGCGGGACGCTTGGCCAGGTTGGACATGATGGTGCGGTTCTCGTAGGGCATGGTCTTCCACATGCGAGCGATCTCCCACGCCGCGGTCCATGACCTTATCCTTGGGCACCACTTCGCTCACCATGCCCCAGTCGAGCATCTGCTGGGCGGTCCACTGGCGGGCGGTCATCATGTAGTAATTCCCCGCTTGGTGCCGAAGTAGTGCTGTGCCATCAGGCCCATGCCGTCGCCGGGGACCAGGCCGCCGTGGGCGTGGGGCACCTCCATCCAGGTATCCTCAGAGGCGATGGTCACATCGCACAGCATGGCGGAATCCCAGTGGAAGCCGGGGCCTGGGAATGGCGCCGATGGTGGGCACGTCGAGGTCGAACACCATGTTTCTTGATCAGGTTGGTGTCGTCAAAATACTGGTGCTGGAACCGCTGGGTGGGCAACTCGGAGTAGGTCTCCCAGCCATTGGGGTCAGACTCGGTCATCCAGCTGTCGCCGATGTGGGTGAAAATGATGATCTCATTTTTGAAGTCCAGGGACAGCACACGGGTGGCTGAGAGCAGGCGCGATGAGACATGCGGAATGGTGCATGGGACCGTCGTTGGTCTTCCAGGTAACCTGGAGAATACCGTCCTCCCGCTTCAGGTCGGCAAAAGCCTTAAACCACTCCTTGTACTCGTCAAACTCCGGGAGCTTGACGTAGTCGGACAAAGGCTTGTTCATACTGCTTCCCCTTAAAAAATTCAAGTGTTGCGTTGTCCCGTTTCGTGTAGAACAACCATTGACTTTTATAGTATCAAATTATTCTCGTATTGTCAAACAGCAAGATAAACCGATGTCATATTCCCTTTGTTTATGAAAAAGACGGAGCGCACTTCTGGTGCGCTCCGTCCGATGATGCGTATTGTTTGCGTAGTAGATGCGAAAAATATCTTACTTGGTCATGCCGGCCAGGCTGGCGACCTCAGCGGCATAATCCTCTTCCTGCTTCTCGATGCCCTCGCCGGTCTCGGAAGCGGGTGAATGCCTTGACGACGATGGTGCCGCCCAGGCTCTTTTGGCAACAGCCTTGACGTGGTCGCCCACAGTGACCTTGTTCTCCTTAACGAAGGCCTGGTTCAGCAGGCAGACCTCAGCAAAGAAGTTGTTCATGCGGCCCTTGACCTTGTTCTCGGCGATCATCTTGGCCTTCTCAGCGGGGATCTTGGTGTTGGTAGCGCCCTCTTCCATGGCCTTGGCCAGCTGGACGGCCTTCTCCTGCTCCACGATCTCAGCAGGGATCTCATCGCTGGAGACATAGCCGGGGTTCATAGCGGCAATCTGCATGGCCACATCCTTGCCCAGCTCCTCCACAGCGGCGGTATCCTCGATGCCGGAGACCTCCAGGTTCACCAGCACGCCGACCTTGCCGCCCATGTGGATATAGGGGCACATTGACGCCCTCGGCATAGCGGACGAAGCGGCGGATCTGCAGGTTCTCACCGATGGAGAGCACGCGATCGTTGGTGACATCGGCCACGGTGCGGTCGGTGCCGGGATAGGTGCAGGCCTTCAGGGCCTCCACGTCAGCGGGGGCCTGCTCGGCCACCACGGTAGCCAGATCCTTGACAAAGCCCTGGAACACCTCGTTCTTGGCCACGAAGTCGGTCTGGGGAGTTGACCTCAATGACAACACCCACACCGTTGATGACGGCGGCGTAGGGAGACGCCCTCGGCGGCCACCTTGCCGGCCTTCTTGACGGAAGCGGCCTTGCCCTTCTCCACGCAGCCACTCGATGGCCTTGTCGAAGTCGCCGTCGGCCTCGGTCAGGGCCTTCTTGCAGTCCATCATGCCGCAGTTGGTCATCTCACGCAGTTTCTTAACATCCTGAGCGGTAAAAGCCATTTTGTATACCTCCTGTATTCGTTGGGTCTATCGCAGAAAGCGCCCGGGGTGCCGGGCGCTTTTGTGAATTATTCCTCGTCGGCCTTCTCAGCGGCGGCCTCGGCGGTCTCCTCGCCCCTGCTTGCCCTCCTGGATGGCGTTGGCCATGACGGAGGAGATCAGGCGGATGGCGCGGATGGCGTCATCGTTGCCGGGGATAACATAATCGACCTCATCGGGATCGCAGTTTGTATCTACGATAGCGATAACGGGGAATGCCCAGCTTGCGGGCCTCGGAAACGGCGTTGTGCTCCTTCCGGGGATCCACCACGAACAGGGCGCCGGGGAGACGACGCATCTCCTTAACACCGCCCAGATACTTGTCCAGCTTCTCCATCTCGAGTTCCAGCTTAACAACTTCCTTCTTGGGCAGCATGTCGAAGGTGCCGTCCTCCTGCATCTTCTTCAGCTGGTTCATGCGGTCCACACGGGTACGCATGGTGTTGAAGTTGGTGAGCATACCGCCCAGCCAGCGGGCGTTGACATAGAACATGTTGACGCGGGAAGCCTCCTCACGGATGGCCTCCTGCGCCTGCTTCTTGGTGCCGACAAACAGCACGCTCTGACCGTTGGCGGCCACATCCTTCACGAAGTTGTAGGCCTCTTCCAGCTTCTTTACGGTTTTCTGCAGGTCGATGATGTAAATACCGTTGCGCTCGGTATAAATGTAGGGTCTGCATTTTGGGGGTTCCAGCGACGGGTCTGATGGCCGAAGTGAACACCGGCCTCCAGAAGCTGCTTCATAGAAACGACTGCCATGGATAAATTCCTCCTTTTTTAGTTGTTACCTCCACAGGGTTCATCTCTTAGCGCCAATCCGACCCGTACAAATGTGCTCCGTCACAGGGCGCAAAATCCCCTTTGTGTGCGTAATCCTTGGATACTCTATCACAACGAGTTTAATTTGCAACCTTTTTTGCTTGAAAACAATTTTTTTCTTTCCCAGGAGGCGTGGGGCGGGGTTTTATCCCCCTTGGGCTCAAAATAACAGTCCCCGCCGCTTGCCCCCTTGTCGGAGGACCGCCGCAGGGCGGTGCCCCTCCACCAGGATGATGTCCTCCCCGAACCGGCGCACCTCATCCCAGCACACCACAGTATCCACTCCCGTCGGCCAAAAGGCCGAAGAACCGGCCTGGCCCAGGATAATCAACGAGCGGACCTGACCGCTCTCCAAGATCGATTTCCACGTCCCCCTACATAGCCGTACCGGCTGCCGTCGGTAACGCTGATGACCTCTTTATACCCGCAAATCCCGCAGCGAACATTCCATACCGGCACCCCTTGCCAAAGGCTATGAGCGCCCGGCCTGTCTATGCCGCCGGATTTTGGGGCTCATTTGATGTTTTTCCCGGATGTGCTTCCAGGGCGTTTTTTTCAACCGGGACACCTGGCCTGGCTGATGATGCCGATTTCCCCGGAAACCTCCATCTGGGTTTCCCTGGAAATAACGCAGGATTGAGAATGGTCTTTTCCCGTTCTGACAGGTGTTCAATGGCGTCGTGGAGGGCGATATGCTCAACCAGTTCTCGTCGGAGTTCCGGTTGTCCCTTCACCTGGTCCATGACGCACACAGTCTCCCCCATCGGAATAAATGGGATCGTAGAGGGACACCGGCGCCGAGATGGCATCCAGGGCAAAGACCACATCCTCCCGTTGGAGGTCCAGCATTTTTTGCGATCTCCTCCACCGAGGGGTCCCGCATATGGGTGCGCACGAACTCCTCCCGGGCCTTGAGCACCTTGTAGGCCGTATCCCGCATGGACCGGCTCACCCGCACCGCCGAGGAATCCGCAAAAACGCCGCACCTCCCCCGGCGATCATGGGGACGCCATAGGTGGAAAAGCGCACATCGTAGAGGTCCACGTCGAAGTTATCAATGGCCTTCATCAGCCCGATACAGCCGATTTGAAACAGGTCGTCCATGTTCTCGCCCCGGCTGGCAAATCGCTGAAGCACCGACAGCACCAGCCGCAGGTTGCCCTCAATCATCCGCTGCCGTGCCTCCTGGTCCCCTGCTTGATCCGGCGGAGCAGCTCGGTCATCTCGCTGTTCTTCAGCACTTTCAGCGACGAGGTGCTGATACCACTGATTTCCACTTTACCCTGCATAAACAAGTACCTCCCCGTAAAGATACCTGTCTAGTATCTCCGCGGGGAGGTGAGTTCATGCGGTCGAAACCCTTCTAAATCTGGCTGACCAGCTCTTTTCTGAAGCCGGCCCATAATGCGCTTTTCCAGTCTTGAAATATAAGATTGGGAGATGCCCAACCGGTCCGCCACTTCCTTCTGGGTGTATTCTCTCCGGCGACCCAGGCCGTAGCGCATGGCGATAATCAACTTTTCCCGGTCGTTGAGCTTTTGCAGCGCCTCAAAGAGCAGTTGGCACTCCACATCGTGCTCGATGGGCTGCATCACGATGTCCCCTTTCGGTACCCAGCACGTCGGAAAGCAGCAGCTCATTGCCGTCCCAGTCGGTCTTCAGCGGTTCATCCAGGGATACCTCGGTTTTCTCCCGGGCACATTTGCGCAGGTACATCAGTATCTCATTTTCAATGCACCGGGAGGCATAGGTCGCCAGCTTTATGTTCTTCTCCGGGCGGAAGGTATTGATGGCCTTGATGAGGCCGATGGTGCCGATGGAGATTAAATCCTCAATATTGATGCCGGTATTCTCAAACCGCCGGGCAATGTACACCACCAGCCGGAGATTGTGCTCAATGAGCAGCGCCCGGGCCCCTGGTCCCCTGCCGCCATTCGCTCCAGCACGTCCCGCTCCATCTCCCGCTCCAGGGGCGGAGGCAGGATGTCCGACCCGCCTATGTACATCACATGGGGCGGAGAAATCACCCCAAAGCGCTCCAACAGCCGTTTGACTCCACACATCAGCCGATTCATACAATCCCTCCGATCTCTTCCGGCCCAACCAGGCCCTGATATTCTCCCCGTCGGATACCGGGTGGGCCGAGGCAGCCACCAGCATCCCCGGGTGCTTTCTTCCATTGATTTCCACGCGATCCGGCCGCAGGGCCAGCAGCAGCCCGTCGGACAGTCCCACAGTGCGGTAGGACAGCAGTCTCACCCTGCCCGGTCCCAGCACCCGGGCCAGCTTTTCAAAGCCGTTGCCCGGAGACTGCACGTCCCCGCGCTCCAGGCCGGTCTCCGGAGGCAGCAGCTCCCCCACCACCTGCCAGTCCGCCACAATGACCCGGCGGTTGGATTGGTCCGTCAGCGAGTTGCCCGTATCCACCAGGGCCCGGAAGCTGGTGGAGCGCTCCCCAGGGCCAGAAAACACCTGGGCATAGTCCCGGCGCCGCAAAGCCCCCTTGCGGCGAAAGCCCAGAGAAAGCAGCATGCACCCGCCGCCCCTGCCAGAATCACCGCCAAAAAGTCCGATCCGGTGCCCACCACGCCTCCGTAGAGGGTGGCGCTTCCCACCGCCTTCAGAGCCAGTACGCCGCCCCCCACCGCCATGGTTACCCCGGCAAACACCAGCAGCAGATGAAAAAACCGCCGCTGGCCCCCGAAGGCCATCAGCAGCATCACCACCCCGGAACACAGCCGAAGGGGCAGCGCGGCCAGGAATTGCAGCCCGGGCACGAAGATCAGCAGGGCGTAAAGCCCGCCGAACAGGGCCCCGGCCAGCAGCCGCAACCGGACAAAGGGGCAGCCGGCAATCCGGGCGGTGGCCATCAGCAGTCCGTAGTCCAGCACCAGGTTGAGCACAAACAGGATATCGCCATAGACCACCATGCCCTTCACCTCCCGGGGGAACGTATGTCCCAGTATAGGCCTCCGCCGGCAAAAATCCGGTCGCAGCGTGGGTGTGGACAAAAATAAGGCGGACAGCCCCATCTGTGGGGCTGTCCGCCTGTCTAATAAAAAGCATGTTTTGATTTTTTAAAAGTCCATCCATTCGGGACGGATGGCACTCTCCCCCGCCAGGGCACTTTGTCGATGGCGGCAATCATCTGGGGAGCACTCGTCAGGGATATGGTGCCCTTCAGGGCCAGATAATTGGAGGCATGGTCTGAGGTAAAGTGAATGGGGCCATAGGTGATCTTCTCCAGCAGCAGCCGGGTCTCCGCCAGGATTTCAAGGAGCCGGACAGGGGCTGGAATTTTCCCCGGCGCATATCCTCATAGAGGGGCGTGCCCGGCACCAACTGCAGGGGTCATGGAGGACATGCCGGGGCTTCATCTTGTTGTGATCATATCGGCAGTGGCCAGAATGTGCTCCCGAGACCCTGGACCCTTGCCCGCCAGCCCCATCAGCACCATAATCCACAGATCGAAGCCCGCCTCCCAGGCGGACCCGGCCTCCAGCATCTCCTGGGCGTTGACCCCTTGTGGACCTTATGGAGCAGCGCATCGCTGCCGGTCTCTACCCCAGGTAGGCCCGCACCAGTCCATGGCGGCGCAACTCCGCCAGCTGTTCCGGGGTCTTGGACAGAGTGGAACGGGGACCGGCATAGGTGGTCACCTTCTCCAGATTGGGAAAGGCCTCGCAAAAAGGTGGTCCAGGATGGAGATCAGATCCTCCTGTTTCATGACAATGGCGTCCCCTGTCACAGAGAAAAACCCGAGTCTTGGCACCGCCATAGTACACCCGCGCCCATCTCAATGTCCTCATGGATGTCCTTCAGCGGTCGGACATGAAACTGTTTGTCCTATACATCCCGCAATAGGTGCAGGTGTTGTTGGAACATCCCACAGTGCACTGGAGCAGATAGCTCTTCCACTCCCCTGGGGGGCCTGTAAATGTCTCCTTCGTATCTCATATTGACATAATCTCCATTATTTTAATCCAAATGATTCCTGCACAGGGCCAGCACTGCGGCACAGTTGTCCTCGGCGCTATTCTGTCCGCTGACAATATGCACTTCACAGGGCTCACTGTCAAAACAGCCGTGGCGCCGCTCCAGCATGGTCCGAACCAGGTCGGGCAATCTGCCTCCGGTACGCTGGGCAAAGCGGCGGCAAATCTCCTCCAGTGGGGCGGTCACCAGCACCCGGAGGCAGTTTTGCGGTAAGCGCTAAATGCTCCGGCTCACTGATCACATAGATGACGATCTCCGGCCCTCAGCCCGCCCGG
>VOFC01002711.1_pt1 | contig 18466 bp, 23 predicted proteins | sample 5384161 | NCBI WGS metagenome assembly VOFC01 (sample SAMN12384722, study PRJNA508395) | human gut metagenome | isolation source: healthy gut B | host: Homo sapiens
AAATGAATACGGTCACGGCCCATCAGTTTTCCTTGCGCCATTTGTGCAGGAGCTTTTCCCTCCCGTAGCGGCAAAGAGATCCCAGCAAGCTACGCCCTCTTACGTGCCGCCTTTTACAATCGCCTTTGCAGCAAGTTGGGTATTCGAGTTACGGACATACGTCCGTTTTTTATTGACATAAGTCCGCTTGTAGCATTCCGGCGGAGGGTGAGCAAATAGCCGTTTCAGGCATCTGTTTACGAGGGGAAACGAACGCACGTATCTGTCCGCCAAATTCTTCCGAACGGAAACGACGGCCGAAGGTTTTCGTTCGTACCCAACGAAATAATCAGCATAAAGAAGGTTTCAACAGGGCCAACTGACGAACGTATGCTTGTCTGTGTAATTGACATACATCGCCCCGTTCACGCCGACCGAATGGTAAAGGACACCCGGATAACCGTTCGTCAGGCTGAAACCATAATAAACATTTTTTGAAATTGGAGGCCGGAAGCAGCTTATCCGTGCCTTGTTTTCGCTTTGGGTACTGTGCAACTGCAACGTATCTACCGGATGAGAAATACGGAAGGTATCGGCCAAGACACCTGCGACAGCCGGAACCGTAGCCAAGAATGTCTGTATGGAATCTTTGAACGAACCGGCCGGCAACATAGGCATGGCTTTTTCTCCCCGGTAAAGGATCGCCTGGTTGAAGGAATAGCCTGCCCCGTTGTTGGAAGGCGCTATCCGAACGTCAAATTGATGGAAGGAGAAACGGACTGGATACCGATTCCACCGATTCCAACAGGACATTTCTTATTGGCTTGGATACAGGCGTCCCGTCACCCATTCGCGGACGGAAGAAGAGATGAAATAATCGTCCGGCTCATATTCGTCTTGCTCAACTTGAAAGGGGCAATCCATCACGTCCGGCATTCCCGAACTGCGCCTGCAAAAGACGCATCACTTTACCGGAATAATAACCGGCCTGTATGTGAGAATCGCCTAAATGGACGATTGTCAATACGGTATCCTTCCCCGCCCGAGCGAATCCAGTTCGTCAAAGAAGGATTGCAGCGAAGAGGGTGACTGGATCGAATCGACCTCCTTCCCCGATCGAATAAATGCGGGAGGGAGCGGATCGTATCAATACTCCCCTGTTCCCACGCTTGACACGGGATCGCCAATTTTCCTTTCACTCCGGCAGAACTGGCGGCCATCAAAAACCAGGCAAGCCGATAGACTAATGAGCCACTTTGTCTGCTTCATCATAAAAACTCCTTTTAATAATATTGCCTTCAACAAGGCAGAAGCTATCTCTTTCCTCCCCTGAAACTCAAATGGGTATAGTCTTTGCTAGCCCAATTGTTCTCCACGAAACGGATCATGCTGTTCTCTCCTCCCATCGCCCCAAAGACATTCCAGAAAGCGACCCCGAACGGCGAGCCGCCTGCCGCTGTGCGTGCAGCAAGGCTAATACGGCAGGCATCGTTTCGAAGGTTCCGTCCACTTGTCGGCTCCTGTCCGAAACCCCCAGCATCAGGATATCGGCATCCGGAAAACAAACGCGTACGTGGCGTACGGCTTCTTCCATCCGCTTGGCGTACCAGCCATACTGGGAGAACGCTGTCGCTGACGATATTCAACCTGTACTGCAAAAAACGACCAGATCATAGGGACGTATCTCGTTCAACTCTCGGCAACGGGTGCTGTCCAATCTCGAAAGGATCATCCCCGAATTGCCACGCAACGAATAATTGTCCACGATCACCCCAGAATTATCTTCGAGTGCAACCGAGAGCACGGAAACCGGCCGTATCGGCAAAGCTGAAGGAGGCTTCCGTAAAGGTTCCTGTTTGTTCGTATTGCGTGATGGCGGTTGTCGGTTCCAAGGTCTCGCAGATCGTGTCCTGCGTGCCGTTGCAAACCAAAGTCATCTGTGTACGGATATTCTTTTCATACAAAGAATTTAGGGAAGAAACCGTTTCAACTCCGGATAACGGTCTGTCGTCCTGATCGAGATAGATGGCTTCTCCCCTTTCGGTTCGAACGTCATTCCGGAAAGCGTATACCGGTGATGATGATCCGTCAACATGGACCAGGGTCCAACCTTCCGCCTTTTGCTCGATCGTCGGACGGAACTGGGCGGCTACCGACGTAACCGGAACGAAACCGACTCGCGTCCTCCGAACCGCTCCTACATACCCGAACGGAAATCAGCCACCACAATGTCACCTTCGATAAACGAATCACCCAAAAAGGCGACACGCACCGGGCGGTTCGCCTGCCTGCTATTTCTTAAAGCGGCAAAAAACGTTTCAAACCGATATGGCCGACAGGTAATCCTCGATACGCGTTCCCAACGAATCGGCTCCCTTGTCCGCATACATAACCTTGTAAAGCGAATCGCGTAATGCGAGGGCGACGGAATCGATACCTGTCGTTTTCAGGATCGAATCACGCACGGCGGCCAATCTATCGGACCGTATCCGGTTGTTCAATTGCATACGCAAGGAATCCATAGACAGGGATTCTGGTTTTATCCTGAGATCGGAAAAGTAAATCAACTTTTTTTTTCATCCCGAACAGCTGGTCCGGTAAGTAATAAAGTCCCAAGCAGATACCAAAACAAAAGTAGCAGGAGCAAAAGCCTGCCGAGGAATTATTATCTTTATTCATCTAAGTCCTCTCTTTCGAAGCTTCAAAGATAAGTACAAATACAATTTATTACAAACTCGACCGTTTCATAATTATATATTTTGATACACACCATCAACAAACTACAAATATGGAAACTCCGAAAAACAGAAACTGGAAAGTACTGAAAAGTGAATACCTATCCAGCCAACCTTGGTTCACCGTGCGCAGGGAGGAAGTGGAATTGCCGAACGGAAACAGGATTCCTGATATTATATTTCGAATATCAGAATGGATCAATGTGATCGCAATCACCAAAGAGCGAAATTCGTATTTGTAAGCCAATACCGTCATGGACTGGGTATCACGGCTTACGAACTTTGCGCCGGTGTCTGCGAAAAGGAAGACGCTTCCCCCACTCGTCTCCGCCCAACGGGAATTGCTCGAAGAGACCGGCTACGGCAACGGAAATTGGAGCGAACTGATGGTAATAGGCGTCAATCCGAGTACCCACCAACCTGACTTATTGCTATCTTGCCCAGATGTAGAGTCAGTCATGGCACAACATCTGGAAGACACAGGAAGACCTCAGCGTCCACCTTCTGACTCTCGACGAAGTAAAAGAATTGTTGCTAAACGACCAAGATCAAACAAGCGCTCCCATGCCGCCCACTTTGGAAATACATGGCGATGAATCATTTGATCTGAGATATTTCCTGAACTCAGGCGAACAAAAGCAGACAAACCATAAAATAAAGCTTCATGCCTTTGCCACAAAATTCCATCGGCATGGTACGACCGTGTTTCACCAGTATGGCTGTTTCATCAGCACTGTTTTCATCAGCATGGCACAACCGTTTCATCGACATGGCACAAACTCTTCCTGCCTATGATACTACTAGGACATGCTGCTCCGCCTGATAATAACCGTATATTTTTGCATAATCCCGAAAAAGCGTTATTTTTGTTCGCATTAGCAACATGTCTCCAATGAAGTTTAAACTTAATATCATATTCGCGTTATTTTTTTACCATATTTTGCGTCAACCGTTTACAGGCCCAGGAAAAAGCCTTTCCCAAGAAAGGAGAAGGCATCACCCTGTTCCTCAAACGCCATAACCGTACAGGTATTTCATATCAGAAACAGTTCATCGAGCTGAACAAAAAAACAAGTTAGGCAAGGGAATACCCTTAGGATAGGAGTCAAATATACGCTTCCCCTTACAGGTAAGAAGCTGTTGCATCCGCCATCAAACGAGCGAACTATGAACCGTTGTTCGGCAAAGAACTGGCCTCCTATAAAGGTAAACATCGTCCGAACTAAAAAGGAGCCTGTTTCTATCTGGTCAGCGGACACCGGAGGCCCTGATCCTGGAGCAATCGGACGGATTGGCAAAATCGAGTTGCACGAAGACGAATATGCCTACGACATCGTACTCCGTCTGGCACGCAACCTGATGACAAAAGGGCCAAAGTCCATTATCATTCAAAGATTTAAAGACAAGGATACGGGGATGAAAAACAAATACCTGAAGAACAGTAAACGGGAAACTTGTATGGGTAGCCCTATTCCTTTTAACCAGGTCCGTCGCCTGAAACAACGAAGTGACAAGATAAAACACCCTGTTCAAGCGGATAAATACGCTTCTAAACAAAACTATCTTCGTGCGTAATGGACAGCCAGAACAAGGACACCAGACCGATGTTTTTTCTACCACCAGAATAAAAACTTTCCGAAAGCATCTGGCGAAAACCATGCGGACAACTTTTCACCCATAAATATAAGAAGCACCAGCCGGGACGAGGATTACCGGAACGGTGGACGGACGGAACTTATACGTGTTGGAGACATACGACACCGGCCTCCGTTTTCGTCGAGTTAGGTAATATCAAAACAGTTTCGACCAGCAGCGAATCATCCTGAGCGACAACCGCCAGGCACTCGCGAATTGGCTTTGCGAAGGATTTGTCACCGATTACAACCGCTACAAGAAAAACACGGTAAAAACAACATTCATCCGTTAAAAGATTACTTTTGCATATGAAACTAAATAAAACATCGTTTTAAGCATACCATGAGTAATCCATATATATACCCCGTTCGCGAAAACCCGTATAGTAATGTTGAAGCCTGTCGGTTCAGTTTGCAACCTGGCGTGCGAATACTGTTATTATCTGGAGAAAGGGAAACTTTATCCAGGAAGGTGAAAAATCATATCATGAGCGAACAGTTACTGGAAAATTCATCAAGGAGGAATATCTGGAATGTCAGACGATGCCGCAGGTTCTCTTTACCTGGCACGGTGGTGAAACGCTGATGCGTCGATCAGTTTCTATCGGAAAGCACTGGAATTGCAACGCAAGTACGGCCACAGACGCCAGATAGACAACTGCATCCAGACAAACGGGACACTGCTGAACGACAACTGGTGTCGTTTCTTCAAAGAACAACTTCCTCGTGGGAGTTTCGATAGACGGCCCGCAGGAGTTTCATGACGAATATCGTCGCAACAAGCAGGGACTCCTCCTTCTATAAAGTGATGAAGGGAATCGAACTGCTGAAAAAGCATGGCGTGGAATACAACGCAATGGCAGTCGTCAATGACTACAACGTAGATTATCCGCTGGAATTCTATCACTTTTTCAAGGAAATAGATTGCCACTATATCCAATTCACCCCGATTGTAGAACGCCTCGGATTCCATCAGGACGGAACGTTGCTCACCTCGCCGGAACAGCAGGATGCCAACATCAAACTGGCCCCTTTCACGGTCGACGCCGGAAAATGGGGAGATTTCCTCTGTGCGGTCTTCGACGAATGGCTGAAAGAGGATGTCGGTAATTATTATATCCATTTTTCGACTCCACACTGGCAAACTGGGTAGGCGAACAACCGGGCGTCTGTACGCTGGCACGCATTGCGGACATGCCGGTGTGATGGAGTTCAATGGCGACGTATATGCCTGCGACCACTTTGTATTCCCGGAATATAAGTTAGGTAACATCCAAACAAAGACATTAACGGAGATGATGTACAGTCCGGTACAACAAAAGTTTGGAACGGATAAAGAAGATAAGCTCCCTACGCAATGCAAGGAATGCGAATATCTTTTCGCTTGCCATGGAGAGTGCCCAAAAACCGGTTTCTCCATACGCCGAATGGAGAGCCGGGACTAAATTATCTATGTAAGGGATACAAGAAATTCTTCAAGCATGTAGCTCCTTACATGGACTTTCATGAAAAAAAGAATTATTGAATCAACGTCCACCCGCAAACGTGATGGATTGAGAATAAACAACAACAACATGAATATCAACAGACGTGATTTTATTAAAACAGGAGGTATGGTTATGCTTGGATCATTAGCGGCTCCTTCCTTACTAGGAAGTTGCACCGGTAGTGAGGGGGATAAAGCAACCGGTATCTCATTCGCTCATGAATTATTTCAAAGGTGAGTGAGGGGGATTTGAAGGAAGGTATTGGCGGCAGCCTTGGAGAAAGGGGGGATTATGCCGATTTTTTTTCGAGCATTCATACAGGAACAACGTGGGGTTGCAGGATGGTGCCGTAAACCGTGCCTCATCCAACATCGATTTTGGGATGGGCGTACGAGTCTTGGCTGGTGACCAAACGGGATACGCCTACGTAGAGAACGTTACCTTAGACGAGATGCTGAAGGCGGCTCGCACGGCCGCACGGATCGCCACCGGATCGGCGAACACCACCGCAATAAACCTGACGGAAAAAGCGATGTACGAACAATTTCTATAACGTACAAACACCTTGGGACGAGATAGCCATTAATGACAAAGATGCCGTTTCTTGCAGAAACTGAACGATCAGATATTCGCAAAGGACAAGCGGGTCACCAAGGTGATGGCCTCTTTGGGAGACACGACCTCTCATATCTTATTCTGTAACTCGGAAGGGCAGATTTATTACGATTATCGCCCGATGGAGCGCCTTGAGCGCCGTCTGCATCATGGAGGATAACGGGAAGATCGAGAACTCGTACGCCGCACGGGCTTTTCGTATGGGAGCGGGAATTCCTGACGGACGACCTGATCAACGCCGAAGCTTGCCCAAGAGGCAGTGGATAAGACCTCTATCTTATTTCAGGCGATCAAGCCTAAAGGGGGGAAATGCCGGTCGTAATGGGTGCCAGGAGGTTCCGGCATCTTATTGCACGAGGCGATCGGCCATGCTTTCGAGGCGGACTTCAATCGCAAGAATACATCTATCTTCTCCGATCAGCTGAACAAGAAAGTTTGTAACGAGCATATCAACGTGGTGGACGACGGCACGATTCCTTTCAACCGGGGCTCGGTCAATATCGATGACGAGGGTGTGGCCGGGCAAAAGACCTATATCGTGAACGAGAAGGCATTCTGACCAGCTACCTGCACGACCGTATCAGTGCACAAACATTACGGCATCCCCTCTACGGGCAATGGCCGCCGGGAGTCTTTCCGTCAGATGCCGATCCCCCGTATGCGTGCTACTTATATGGAAGCCGGAAACGTGACGGAAGAAGAAATGATCTCGACGGTGAAGAAAGGTATCTATGCCTCTAGCTTCACCAACGGGCAAGTACAGATCGGTGCGGGCGACTTCACCTTCTTCGTGAAAGACGGTTATCTAATCGAAAATGGCAAACTGACACAGCCGATCAAGGATATCAATATCATCGGTAACGGCCCGAAAGCGTTGGCGGATATCACGATGGTGGGTAAATAATTAAAAATGGATAACGGCACCTGGACCTGCGGTAAGGATGGACAGTCTTGCCCGGTAACCTGCGGTATGCCGTCAAAATCATAAATCATTAGACATGATAACGAACGAAAATAAAAAAACCGGCTCAGTGGGCCATGGAATTTGCCCTGAAAAACGGTTGCCAGGCCTCACGTGTAAGTATCTATAATGGATCGAGCAGTTCCTTCGAAATACGTGATATGAAAATGGACCGCTTGCAACAGGCATCGGAAAACAGTTTGTGATCCATCTGTTTGTGGACGGACGTTTCGGTTCCTTCTCTACAAACCAAGTCTGGATAAAAAGGAACTGGAAAGTTTTATCCGTAACGGTATCGCTTCCACTCGCTTCCTGGCGGAAGACAAGGCGCGTACGTTACCCGACTCTTCTCTCTATTATAAAGGAGGCGGCGCCGACTTGCAACTGATCGATCCGAAGTTCGACTCAATCCAGCCGGACGACAAAGTGACGCTGGCCATGAACGTCTGCAACGAAATGATGGGGAAAAGACCCCGTATTATCTCGGTCAATTCATCCTACAGCGATGAAAAGGATTTCAAATATATGGTTGCCAGCAACGGCTTCGAAGGGGAAGCATCCGGTTCTTCTTTCAGCCTAGTTGCCAGCGTAAGCATCAAAAAGGTGAAGGGATGCTCGCCCGGAATCCTATTGGTTCGATTCTTCACTTTACTATGATAAGTTAATTAAAGAAGGTCTGGGAACAAAGGCCCTGGAACGTGTAATGCGTAAACTGGGACAGAAAAAGGTCGCTTCCGGCAAGTATCAGATGATTGTGGACAATATGAATTCCTCCCGTTTGCTTTCTCCGGTAATCGATGCATTATATGGTTCTTCCATCCAGCAGAAAACTCTTTTTTGTTGGATAAAATCGACCAGAAAGTATTGGGTGACAAACTAACGGTTATCGATGACCCCCATGGTGGGTACATCCGGTGCCCGATATTTCGATGGCGAAGGTGTAGCGACAAAACGTATGCCTGTGTTTGAAAACGGTATCCTGAAAACCTATTATATCGATACCTATTCAGCCAACAAGATGAATATGAGACAAACGATTGCCTCCCCTTCTATCCCTGACCATGCAAATGGGAAATAAGGATACGGATGGTCTGATTGCTTCTGTCAACAGAGGCATTCTGGTGACGGGTTTCAACGGCGGTAACAGCAACAGTACGACCGGTGACTTCTCTTACGGTGTAGAAGGTTTCCTGATCGAAAAAGGCAAACTGACACAACCCATCTCCGAAATGAACGCAACAGGCAACATGATTTCCTTGTGGAGTAATTTAGCCGAAGTCGGCAATGACCCGCGCACATTCTCCAGTTGGCGTGTTCCTTCTCTAATATTCGACGGGGTCGATTTTAGCGGGTTATAAGAAATAATATATATTGTTAAATAGTAGATGGATATAGAAGTGAATCCTAAAAGTTAGACAAAAACATTTAGAATTCACTTCATTATATTTTTGTCTATACCAAAAAAGATAACAGAATGAACAGAGGCATCTTGATCTTCCAACATTTCCTTCTCTTTCTGTTTTTCATATAATTGTTCAACAGATTTGGTGTCCCTCCCAAACATTTGATAAAGGAATCAAATCTGGTATATTTAATAAATGTCAGATACGGAAAACAAGTGCTCACTAAGCGCCTTCAAAGCATGCACTTTATCTTCCGCTTTCATCACCAACGATACATTACTACTACTTCCGCCGTATGAAATCATCCGTACGGGAATATCTTTCAATGCATTGATGATGCGTGCCTCAAAACCGACATTTTGCCATTCCAGGTCACCAACAACACAAACAATCACCATATTCTTTTCGACTGTAATCGTTGCGTATTTCCGTAATACACCCACAATCTCGTCTATATGCTTGTCATCATCAATCGTTACGGAAACTCCGATATCGGAAGTGGTCACCATGTCCACCGGCGTATTGTAATTATAGAACGTATCAAACACGATGCTCAGAAAATGAGGTGTCGGTATCGTATGTAGCGACTTGATCTTGACATATGTGATATTGTCTTTGGCGGCAACAGCTTTGATCGCCTCTTTTTCAGCAGTGTTCGAGATCAATGTACCCTGACGCACTTGGCTGCAATGCGTTCAAGAGACGTACCGGTATGTTCTTTTCCTTGGCAGGCAGGATGCAAGTCGGATGTAGTATCTTGGCACCGAAATGTGCCAACTTAGCGGCTTCGTCGAAGTTCAACTGCCTAACAGGAGCGGTGTCATTGACAAACCGTGGGTCATTATTATGCATTCCGTCAATATCCGTCCATATCTGTATCTCTTCTGCTTGGATAGCCGCCCCAATTAGAGAGGCGGTGTAATCGCTTCCTCCTCTTTCCAAGTTGTCAATGCTGCCGTAAGCATTCCGGCAAATAAAACCTTGCGTGATATATATTTCAGCCTCCTTGTTTTGCTCCAAAAGAACATTTAGGTGTTTAGCGATATATTCCATATCCGGTTCATTGTCCACCGTAATCCGCATGAAGTTCAACGCAGGCAATAAAACTACCTTCACCCCTTGTTCTTCCAGATAACAGGCCATCAGAAAAGTCGATATCAACTCACCCTGCACCAAGATTTCCTTTTCATCGAATACGCTGAAAGGCATATTTGAGAAAAGACCAGACATGTTGAAACCGTTCGAGCATGTATTGCATGGCTTTTTCCTTGTAGACATCGCTCCGGTATAATTCTTCTATATGATTGACATAAGCCTGCTCCAAGGAAGAAAGGACCGCATTGGCTTTTTCCGGATCTTTTTTGTGAAAGCATTCAGATATCTCCACTAAAGAGTTTGTTGTCCCAGCCATAGCAGAGAGCACTACTATTTTCTGTTCCTGATCGCAAACTATTGACGCAACATTCTTGATCCGCTGGGCAGAACCGACTGAAGTACCACCAAATTTTAATACTTTCATTAGACTATCTGATTTTTGATTTTACTTTTTATACATTGAATCTGATCACGAACGTGCTACCTTTACCGACTTCGCTTTCGATACGGATCGTACCACCATGAGCTTCCACAAAGTCCTTGCTGATGGCAAGTCCCAAACCGCTACCTTGTACTTTTGTTCCTGGGACACGGAAATAGTGATCAAAAAAATACTTTCGTGGTAACGCGAATCAATGCCCTTTCCGAAGTCCTTGACATAGATCTCGACGGCTTTGTCGATCTGTCGTGCACCGATGATAATCCGTCCGTTCTCCGACGAATAACGGATGGCGTTCGATAACAGGTTGGTCACAACCCAAGCAATCTTCTCGCTGTCAACAAACAACTTGGCAATCTTTTCGGGATACTCCACTTCGATCTGACAGTTAAAACGCTCGGCCTGTACCCGGTTCGCCTTGATGGCATAGTTAATCAGTTCGATCGGTTTGGTAATCTTCGGATTCAAATAGAGCTTACCACTCTCTACCTGTGACATCTTCAACAATTCACTAGTGATCTCCAACAAACGATCGCTATTCTCCTTTATGTTCCTAGAAAGGCTCTCCTGTTCTGTATTTAGCTTTCCTACCCCTGTTATCTTCCAGTAATTTCAACTCATCATAATAGCTGATATCGGTGTCTTCAGTTCATGGGAGATCGTCGAAATAAAGGTTGTCTTTGCAATATCTTTTTCTTTAAATTCGGTCACGTTCTTCAACAGGATCACATCCCCGACATACTTACTCTAGTCCAGTCTGCCTGTTAACGTTGATCGGGATGTATTTTACTTGAAAATAGCTTTCCTTGTTGTCTGCGTAGATTTTCAACGGATCCTTATTGTCATCGGGATGTACCAACTGGCGGATCAAGCGGCGCAGCAGATCATTTTTAACGCCACTTCGGGAGCCGGCCTGCCAATAATGTTTTCCCGCGTCAAATTCAAAACAGTCAAAGCCTCGTCATTGACAAACAAAATCTTCCGTTCCTTACTCAAGCCTATGATAGGTTCTGCTATGCTGTTGATAATTGTTTCTATATATTTTTTCCCCTTGCAGGATATCTTCCAGCGAACTGTTCCTGTATTCGGCCAAGCGCTCGGCCATCTCGTTGAACAACGTAGCTATTTCCTTAAACTCCGGCTCATTCCCCAAATCGAGCCGCTTACTGTAATTGGCATTGGTGATTTCCTTGATGCCATCCGTCAATTTCCGGATCTGTACGCTGACCGAGCGTGGCAGGCGAGCCAGAAAGAGGAAGGCGATCACGATACAAGCAATTCCTACCGTCCAGATCCAAAAGAGAGACTTTCCGCTGTGTGGACAGCCACTTCATTCTTTTCATAAATGGCAGACATATTGACTGCCATAATGGTATAGATCGTCTGGCGTATCTGCCGAATCGATTCATCATCCATGTCATCCAACGCCTTTTCACAGTTCGAACTTAATCGGTTGGTTAGTACGTCTTCATCCTTCTCTGTCAGATTTGTTTTTCTGAGCTTCCAACCCGGCCTCAAAGTTTTTTCGAGCATTCGGATTTTCCCGAATGGCATCCAATGACTCAAGCATCTGACGGGAATAAAGGAGTGAATTATAATTATCCGCCAGAATATTCTGCGTGTCATCCGATACATTATGAATGTTTTTATAGCCAATCCCCCTAATAAAGTGATCAAGACAAATAAAAGCCCTATTCCATAAGTCAACTTTGTTTTTATATTCATTTTTATATAAGGATTTTTTAAGCTAATATTATCAAATCAATACCTAATTGAGCTAATTCTTCTAACATGTTCCGATAGTGAACCATAGCAAGGATAACGGAAGGGTATTTTTAAAGTCTGGTCGTCCAATACATAATGTGCTGATTTGCTTTTCTTTACAAGCCTGCACTATCGCATCCGTTATATGTGGGGATTGCACTTGAATAACTTCTCCTCCGAGTTCTGTTGCCAGCTTGAAATGGTTCAGTAAATGTCTTTGGCTTGCCAACGAAATCCGGTCCGAACTTTCCCTAGGGGTTTGTACATACAGTACAAAAACTTGGTGTTATATCGGGTAGCCAACCGCGCGACTTTCCGTATGATCTTACGAGGGGGTTTTCTCATTACTGCTGATACAGGCCATAAACCTTTCATGCCGCACGCCAAGATTCTCAGGAATGGTATTTTCCACTTTTTTTCTACCCGCAAAGCAACCTCTTTCAATGCCAATTCCCTAAGCTGAAGAATATGCTCAGCCTTAAAGAAATTATTTAATGCTGTTTGTATCTTATCGGGTTTGTATATTTTTCCGGCTTTTAACCGAGCCAGCAGTTCGTCAGCAGTAAGGTCTATGTTGACTACTTCATCAGCCTGCTCCAGTACGATATCAGGAATACGCTCCTTGACCTCAATGCCAACCACGTCCTGCACCATCTCGTTTAATCCTTCTATATGCTGAATATTGACCGCCGTAATTACACTGATACCGGCATCCAGTATATCCATAACATCCTGCCAACGTTTTTCATTCTTACTACCTTCGACATTGGTATGAGCCAATTCGTCAACGATAACAACTTCAGGATGAATACTGAGAATTGACTGTAAGTCCATCTCTTCGATCTCTTTTCCTTTATAAAATATTTTGCGGCGGGGGATGATAGGCAATCCTTCCACCAATGCCTCCGTCTCGACTCTCCCATGTGTTTCTATATAACCGATCTTGACATCGATACCGCTTTCCAGTAATTGGTGGGCATCTGATAGCATCCGATACGATTTACCTACACCGGCAATCATGCCGATGTAGATTTTAAAATTGCCACGACGAGACTTTTTCAACAAATCCAAAAAATGTTGTACACTTTGTTCTCGGTCCATGCGTATTACTATATCAAGGTCTTAAAGAAATTCCCAAGACAAGATGGGCATCCTCCATGCGAGGGTTCCAAATTGCCTGTATAAAAATGGGTAATGAGAAAGAATTCGTGATTTTGATATCTTTCGTTGCTTTCAATGCAACGTTCGTTACAGCAAATCCACTATTTACATCACCTCCATACGTAGTTATTCCCGCATCATACGGAAGAACACCACAAGTTGCATTCAGATCAACTCCCTTCACTGTGAACGGGAAGTTCAACTCTACATAAGAAGAATAGTTTTGGTTCCCATTTTCATCTTTATCTTGACCGGCAAACATGAAATTCCAAGTGATAGACAGCGGGAACTTCTCAATAGGTAAAGTGTAAGCCAAACCTGCTTCAAAATGGTGAGCTGTTTCGTGGCTCTTGAAGTTAAAATACCGGCAAGAGCCTTGTCCTGCCCACCATAAGCTAGCGACAGACAATGTAGGACCTGCCGATCCGAATGTATAAGCAGCCGTCAAATCTATTTCTTTAGCCGCAGGCATAGATGTAGAGTTTGCTCCCCTGGAAATCAGTAGACCCCCAAGCTGTCAAAGAGAAATTACCTACGTCTAAAGATAATGTCGGCTGAAAGCTGGCACCAGTCTGGTAGAAACCACGCCAAATATAGGAACTTACCAAATCTCCCTGTACAGAAAAAACTTACTTTACCATCCTCTTCCTGTGCATTAGCCAACGTAGAAGATGCCATTGAGAATACAATTGCCAAGGCTGCTACTTTTTTTTTTACGAATGATTTCATAACCTAAATCTAATTGACTTATTAAAATTTGTTATTTGTTATTTGATGCTTTATCAAGCGCAACGTTTAATTTCAACACGTTTATTTCTCTCTCCACCGAACATACCCAATAAAGGTTTCTCAACATGTGAGTTCACGATTGTCATCACCTTTTCTTCCGACCAACCACGAGCGTCCGCTACACGTTTGGCCTGTACATAAGCGCGCTTTCGGTGAGATATGGGGATCCAAACCGGAACTGCTGGCTGTGATGATTTCAGCCGGAACTTTTTCACGGGTTAGGTAAGGATGATGGACCAAGAATGTATCAATACGTTCTTCCAACAAAGGCTAAATGTTCTTCATTGGAAGGTCCCTTGTTACTACCTGCCGAACTGGATGCATCGTAACCGTCACCAGCATGGGAAGGACGGCCCCAGAAATAAATATCTTGTGTAAAATTCTGACCAACATTGGCAGCCCCCACTACTTTTCCATTCAATGTAACCAGTTCAGCATTGCCCTTATTCGGTCCTGCCACTTGGGCAAACAACCACAAAACGAAGATGTAGAAAACACTGAAGAACAAACAAAACGCAATTGTCAGTCTTAATGATTTAAAAAGATTTGATATCATAATGAATTATTATTTTATTTTCTTAACATTCCTCCTATCTTCATACAGAGGGAGGAAGGTTTTAATATTGATTTTACTTTTACATAAATAAACTTACAATCATATCTATCAACTTAATACCTATGAACGGCACTATCACACCGCCCAAACCATAAATCAGCAAGTTGCGGCGAAGCAATGCAGAAGCACCAATCGGTTTATAAGCCACACCGCGTAACGCCAGTGGGATCAGAATCGGGATAATGATTGCATTGAAGATGATCGCACTCAGGATCGCTGATTCCGGGCTATGCAAGTGCATGATGTTCATCGGGGCCAATGCCGGGATCGTAACCATGAACAGAGCCGGAACAATCGCGAAATACTTAGCCACGTCGTTAGCTATACTGAAAGTAGTCAGCGTTCCGCGAGTCATCAGCAACTGTTTACCAATTTCGACAATCTCGATCAGTTTCGTTGGATCATTATCCAAATCTACCATATTGCCGGCTTCCTTTGCAGCCTGTGTACCACTGTTCATTGCTACTCCGACATTCGCTTGAGCCAAAGCTGGAGCATCATTCGTTCCGTCACCCATCATAGCGACCAGCTTACCGTTTTCCTGCTCCTTACGGATATAGTTCATCTTGTCTTCCGGTTTGGCCTCAGCGATATAATCGTCTACACCTGCTTTTTCTGCGATATATTTTGCGGTCAATGGGTTATCACCAGTTACCATCACTGTCTTCACTCCCATTTTGCGCAAGCGTTCGAAACGTTCTTGGATACCCGGTTTGATGATATCCTGTAACTCGATCACCAATGATGAAATCATCCTGTGAAACAACCAGTGGAGTACCACCGTTGCTCGTGATCTTCTGAACTAAATCGGCAACCTCTTTTCGGGTATTTGTTACCGGCAGCCTCACTCATCTTACGAATAGCATCAAAAAGCGCCTTTACGGATACGAGTACCATTTGCCAAATCTATACCTGAACATTTTGTCTCAGCCGTAAATTTGATCATTTTCGATCCGGATGTATTCAGATCATGTACACGTACACCTTTTTCACGTCCCAGTTCTACGATTGACTTACCTTCGGCGTATCGTCAGAAAGAGAGGACAGCAAACAAGCCTGTACAAAAGAGTGTTCATCAATACCAGATACCGGATAGAACTGGGTTGCTTTACGGTTACCAATTGTAATTGTACCGGTCTTGTCGAGTAGTAAAGTATCAATATCACCAGCCGTTTCAACCGCCTTACCGGATTTGGTGATTACATTAGCAGACAACGCACGATCCATACCTGCAATACCGATAGCTGACAACAAACCACCAATCGTAGTCGGAATCAAACAAACAAACAAAGAGATAAAGGCAGCGATCGTAATCGTCGTGTTAGAATAATCAGCAAACGGTTTCAAAGGTACCGCAAACAACAACAAATACCAGTGTAAAACCTGCCAGTAGGATTGTCAAGGCAATTTCGTTCGGAGTCTTTTGGCGTGAAGCACCTTCTACCAAAGCAATCATCTTGTCCAAGAAACTTTCACCCGGTTCAGTTGTGACTTTTACTCTAATCTGATCTGACAATACTTTCGTACCACCAGTAACCGAACTCTTGTCACCGCCTGCTTCACGGATCACCGGAGCAGATTCACCCGTAATGGCGCTTTCGTCGATAGAAGCCAGGCCTTCGATGATCTCACCATCGGAAGGAATCGTATCGCCGGCTTCACAAATAAAGATGTCGCCTTTCTTCAACTGAGAAGAACTGACAGTCTCGATCTTATTACCGACACACAAACGAGCCGGAGTCTCTTCACGAGTCTTACGCAAACTGTCGGCCTGTGCTTTACCACGTGCTTCTGCAATCGCCTCTGCGAAATTTGCGAAAAGCAGCGTTGCGAACAATACAATAAATACTAACATGTTGTAACCGAAAGATCCTTGCGTCGTATCGCCTGTGGCTACTGCCCATATAGTAACGAACAACATGACGAATGTCACCACCTCTACGATAAACATGATCGGGTTACGGAACATCACCCGCGGATTTAACTTAACGAATGATTGCTTCAAACTTTCTATAACGAGCTCCTTTGGAAATAAAGAAGCAGCTTTGTTATTTCTCATCTTCTTAATCTGTCAATTAGTAAATACTAAAATATGCAGCGATCGGGCTAATGTTTGTGCAGGGAAGAATGACAATGCGGCTACGATCACGATTACGCAGAATGTCATCACACCGAATGTAACGGTATCGGTCTTCAATGTACCCGCACTTTCTGGAGTATATTTCTTGTTTGCCAATAGACCTGCGATAGCAACCTGTCCGACAATTGGTAAATAACGTTGAAATGATCAACGCCAAACCGCAAGTATAGTTCCAGAAATAGGTATTGTCACCTAATCCTTCAGAAACCGGAACCGTTGTTAGCGGAAGAAGAGGTATATTCATATAGCATTTCACTGAAACCATGAAACCGGGTTGTTCAACCAGCCACCCTCGCTCTCTACGAATTCAGGGGCATATACCCATACGTAGGAAGAATAGCCGTAAAGATCAAGATAACGAAATGGGTGAGCTAATGATACGATCGTAGCGATCTTCATTTCCCGAGCCTCAACCTTCTTACCAAGAAATTCCGGTGTACGTCCGACCATCAAACCGCTGATGAATACGGCTATAATCAAGGAATGCATAGTAGTTCATGAAACCTACGCCGACACCACCAAACCATGTATTGATCTGCATGTTCAACATCTCCACCATACCAGAAAGAGGCATTGTACTGTCGTGCATACCGTTAACGGAGCCATTAGAGGTGACAGTCGTAGTCACAGACCACAAAGCGGTTGCACCCGGACCCAGACGGGTTTCCTTACCTTCCATAGCACCGCAAGACTGGTCAATACCCATCTCGTCAATTTTCGGATTACCTGCCATCTCATAGTGAACGTTACAAATACTCCCAAAAGATAAGCAAACAGCATCACACCGTAGATCACATAACCTAACTTTTTACGTTTCAGATAAAATCCCAAAGCAAATACCAATGCCATCGGAATGATCAGAATAGACCAAGCATTCTATAATATTGGTCAGGTAAGTCGGGTTTTCCAAAGGGTGAGAAGAGTTTACACCGAAATAACCACCACCATTCGTACCTAACTGTTTAATCGGAACAATTGCAGCTGTAGGACCTTGTGAAACAGTTTGTTCAGCTCCTTCCAATGTCGGGATTGTCATTTTGGAGTCAAAGCCCATCGGCGTACCTTGTATGATCAGGATGAAACCCACGATCAGAGATCGGGAAAAGGATACGTGTACAGCTGATCACTAAATAGTGCCAGAAGTTGCCGATTGTTTTAGTTGTTTTGGCTGCCATCGACTTCATAATTCCAGCCATGGCTGCCATACCTGTTGCAGCAGTGATGAATTGGAACAACATAATGACGAACAACTGGGTAAAATATGTCAGTCCGCTTTCACCGGAATAATGCTGCAAATTACAGTTCACCATAAAACTGATACACGTATTGAACGCCAAGTCCGGACTTTGTCCGCTATTTCCATCGGGGTTCAAAGGAAGATATCCTTGCGATACCAACAGGATCATACCCCAGAAGAACCAAAATACGTTTATAATAAGCAGAGATTTCAGGAATACCTTCCAATCCATCTCTTCGTTGGGGTTGATACCCGCCAGCTTGTAAATAAATCTTTCAATCGGAGCCATGAAACGCATACAATCATTTCCCTCCTTATACACCTTGGCGATATGCTTTCCCAGCGGGTAACTGATAACCAGCAGCAGCAATATCTGCAATGCTACACCTAAAATTTCTGTATTCATCTTTT
>VOFC01003720.1_pt1 | contig 18459 bp, 23 predicted proteins | sample 5384161 | NCBI WGS metagenome assembly VOFC01 (sample SAMN12384722, study PRJNA508395) | human gut metagenome | isolation source: healthy gut B | host: Homo sapiens
CATCTGCTGCTGCACGGCATCCGGGTCCAGCCCCATGCGCTGAAGCATTTCAGCCACGGAGACCTGCTTTCCGGTGGCAAAATCGAAGCACCAGCCCCGGGAATACCCCGGATCGGTACCGCCGTCGTAGCGGAACATCACAAGGCTGACGCAGTCGCCGTACCAGTAGGCATCCCAGTTGATATAAGTATCATAAGTATCCGGGCTCCCCTCGTCCTGCTGGGGCTCGATCTCCGGGCTGTCCTCGTACTCTCGGAATTCTGCCGCATACATGGCGGCAAGCTCATAGTTGATATAAGCGGCGTCCGGGCTGTAGCACACAAGCTGCGGCACATGGATGTTCAACTTCTGTGCGCTGCCCCACTCGTACAGCTGGATGGTCTTTTCCAGCGTGAACTGCTCGGTGATGCGGTCTTTTTGTGCTGTCTGCACCGCCGTGTCTGCGGTGTCTGGGGGACAGTGCCGGAGCCTGTGGGGGCAGCGGGAGCCGCTGCGCTGCCGCACCCCGCCAGCACCACCGCCGCCGCCAGCACCGCAGCGGCAAGGCGTTTGTGTTTCATGGTCGTTCTCCTTGTTTTCTCAACCGTAGCTGCGGTTCATCTGCAGCTGGGTCTCGCCCTCGGCAAAGGGATTCTGCCCGGCGATCATGGTCAGGGTCAGGTTCTCGTTGTACAGGTCCATCTTGAACGCCGCCACAAAGTTGAGCCCCGCATCCGTAGAGATGCCCAGCACCACGCCCTCGGGCACAACGCCCAGATATGCGGCATCGCCCTGATCCATGCGGCTGTTGTCCTGCATGCCCATCTGGACGCTGCCGTCACTGGTCAGGTCCATCCAGCTCCAGCCGGTTTCGTCGGTATAGTTGTAGGAGCCGATGACGGAATAGGGGATCTCCTGCGCGCTCCACTCTGCCGACAGGGGAGCCAGCTCCAGCACAGAGCCATCCGCCCGGCGCAGGTTCACCTCGCTGCCGCAGAGTTCCAGCGCCACACCGTTGTTGGCAAAGTAGATGGGGTCCTGACAGATCATGGCGTTCCCGAACAGGAGGCAGCGCAGCACGTCCACGTACTCCACCACGCCGTCTTTGGTCAGCAGATAGACCACCGGGCGGAAGAAGCCGTCCTCCTGCTCCTCCGATGCACACATCCACATATTCATTGTAGGCGCCAAGGATGGGGTAGGTGCGCGTCTGTTCCACCCGGATGCCAATGTCGCCCCATTGGTCGGTCTTTGGCGCAGGGCTCAGGGTGATGGTGCCCTGCGTTCCCTTCAGCTGCACCTGCACACCATCGTAGGTGTCGGTCAGCACCGGGGGATCGGCGGGGGCGGCGGAGGTCAGCGGGATCTCCATATCCAGCTGCTGCCAGCCTTCTTCACAGCTGTACTTTCCACGGAGCACCAGCTGATCCTGTTCCAGCAAAAAGCAGGCACAGGTTTTCCAGCTCATTGTATTCCAGCGTGTCCATTCGCATTTGCGACAGGTTCCCGCCGCTGCGCAGGCCCTCGTAATACGCGCCCTGCGCCATCTCCCGGTCAAAGGCCTGCATGGCCTGCCGCTGCACCTGCGCCTGCACTTCGTCGGGTCCAGCCCCATCCGCCGCAGCATCTCGGCCACGGTGAGCTGCCGGCCGCTGGCAAAATCGAAGCACCAGCCGCTGTAACGCCACGGGGCGGTGCCGCCGTAGCGGCTGCGCACCACCAGACTGACGCAATCGCCGTACCACCAGGCATCCCAGCCCACACCGATCTGCGGGTACTCGCCGCCCGGCTGCCCGGCCTCCTCGTAGTTCTCATATTCCCGGAAATCCGCCGCATAGATGGCGGCAAGATCCTTGTTCAGGCTTACGGCATCCGGGCTGTCGCATTCCAGCTGCGGCACATGGACGGAAATGTACTGCACCTCTTCCTCTCCCCACACGCCCGAAACGTTCTTTTCCAGCGCGAACTGATCGGTGATGCGCTCCTTCTGGGCTGTCTGCACTGCCGTGCTTGCGGTGCTTTTGGCAGCTGCACCGGAGTTTGCGGGGGCAGCGGGGGCCGCTGCGCCGCCGCAGCCGGTCAGCCAGAGAGCCGCCGCCAGAACCACAGCAGCAAAACGTTTGTGTTTCATGGCTGTCTCCTTTTCGTCATTCATCGTTGGTGGGGTTTTCTGGCGTACGCATGATATAGGCCGCCCAGTAGGTCTTGCCCTGAACATCCGCCACGGTGATGCCGATGTCGAACACGTCCACTTCCTGAGAGTCCATGGGGCCCGGGGCATAATTGAATTTTCCTTCCAGCTCATCCATCAGGGCCTTGAACTGGGCCTGATTGGCCGGGTAGGGCCGGTCCAGATAGTAGCGTTCCTCTTTGTAATCGTCCAGCTGGATGCCATAGCAGTCGTGGTGGATGCCCCGGATAAAGGCGGTGGAGCCTCTGCCCCATCCATAGCCGCCCTCATCAAAGCCAGCCCACATTCCATCCACATAATCGCCGTTCATCCGGGCTTCCAGCCCCTCCTCTGCGGAGAAGGAAGGAGTGTCGTAGTCCACAAACATCTGCATTTCGGACTGAATGGAGTGTTCCAGACCCGCATTGTACTGCAGTTTGAAGTACTGCACCTTCCGCCGGGTCAGCTCGGCATTGATGATCTCAAAGATCTTTCTGCCGTCCCGGATCACCGGAATAGGGGGCGAATCGGGAGCCTCCGGAAGCGGAGGGCCAAGGGTGGTGATCTCCCCACTGTAAAAGGGGTCGTAGGCAGAGGGGGAGGGAGCTGCCGGAGTCCGGGATGTCCGACGCACCGGAACCGCCAAAGCCCTCGTCCTCACAGGCGCTCAGGGCCAGCATCACCGCCGATGCGCCGGAGAGCTTGAGGAACGTCCGTCGGTCGTATCGTTTCATGGGGGTGCTCCTTTCTATAAAGCCCCGGACACAGGGGAGTGTGCCCGGGGCAAAAGGGGGAAGTCTGGTTATCTTATGCCTTGTTATTTCGGAACACAACAGCGGTCATGTAGGTCTTGCCCTGAACCACCGGGCAGTAGATGCTGATGAACTCTGCCTTGGTGCTATTAGAAGTTTTCAGCAGTTTTGCTACAAAAGTCCGAACGGCAGCATCCTCGCAAGAATACTCATCTTCCAGAGCCACCACCTTCTCGGTAGACGGTTCGGAGATTCCGGCCATACCTGCCAAACTGTCCTTGCCATACTTGTTCAGTATCTTGTCCTCAAGTCCATTGAGTTCCCCAAAAATGATCTTGTGGTCAGGGTCTTTCAACGTATGCGGTGTCTCGTTGGCCTTTTCAAAAATACGCCCGTAGCACCTTATGGCGCCCACCGCATCCTGATTGAGGGTCAGCTGCTCATGGACAACCGCCTTTGCATCGTACTTTTCCTTCCAGACCTTGTTGATGGCTGCCACCAGCTCGGCTTCTTTGGACGTAGTGGGTGCGGGAGGTGCGGGAGGTGCGGGAGGTGCGTAGGGGGCTCGTCGCCGCAGGCGGCCAGTGCCATCATTGCAACGGCTGCGCCGGTAAGGGTGAGGAATGCGCGTCTGTTCAGTTCTTTCATGGGGTGCTCCTTTCAATACAGTATATTATAGATTACGGTTCGGGATTTGCGGGAAGTCCGTGCATCCCTGCCCCGGTTCAGTGCTGTGAATAGTTTACCATTACCGCCACCGCATAGGTCTTGCCCTTAATGGTGGGGCAGTAGAGCCCGATCATCCACTGCTCGGGATGCGGACTCACCAGTCCAGGCCCGGCCAGATACCGCACAAACTCCCTGACCTCGCTCTGACTATGAGGATACAGTTTCGTTAATTGCATACCGTCATGGGTGCTGTTAGAAACTCCCCCAGTCCCCCCGATAGCTTCCGCTTCCATATTTTTTTTATCGATTTCCGCTATCATTTCAGCCTCACGGTCTTTGTAGTCGTAGAATACATCATCAGGCAGGTTCCATTTGCGGAAATCCTCCTCGTCCACTTCAGGATCATAGGTTTCAAAGGGGCTGGCTGTAAACTTTGCGAGGTCGGCAGCCTCCTGACAGTAGACCACAGACTTGCAGATATCAAGTTTGGGATTGGGGGCTACTTGTTTGTTGACTTCATACCAGACCTCGTTGATGGCTTTGAACAGGGCCAGCTCTTTGCTCTCAGAGGCCGGAGGTGCGGGAGGCGCGGGAGGTACGGAGGACCCGCCGCCGCAGCCTGCCAGCGAGAGCGCCACAACGGCTGCGCCGGAGAGGGTGAGGAATTCGCGTCTGTTCATCTTTTTCATGGGGTGCTCCTTTCTGTTAGTCCCCCCTGTTTTTCGGGGGGCTTTGTGGGGCGTGGGGTTCTCGGTACTTGCAGTCCGCTCCATCTTATGCTATCCTTATGAATAGAATCCGCAGTTGCCCGTCGACACGTTTTGTGCACAGCGACAGGCTTTCTGCACCGGTGCGAGACCTCTTCTGTTTGTACTGTACCATACCCGGAAAAAATTGCCCCCCAGAAAAGCCGTTTTTGGGGGCAATTTGAAAATAAATTTTGGGGATTTTGGGCCTTCCCCGCAAAGAATCCCCCCAAAAAGCCCAAAATTGGGGGGATTTGGGGCGGCTGCCCGCCAAGGCAGGCAGCCGCGGCCCTTCTTTTGCCGGTTTTCCCCTTGGCTGCAAAATGCGGAAAGGAATCACGAAGATGGAACGAAGGACATTTTTGAAGCTTGCGGCAGTTCTCCCCGGTCTGGCTCTTGCGGGCTGCGGCGGCAGCAAGACCCTGCTCTCTGCCAAGGACCCCACCATGCTCAGCATCTGGCATGTGTACGGCGAACAGGCAGACTCGCCCATGAACCGCCTGCTCACCGAGTTCAACGACACCGTGGGCAGGGAGAAGGGCATTCTGCTCAATGTGACCAACATGACCAACAGCGCCGCCATCGGTGGCCAGCTGCAGGATGCCAAGGCCGGGAAACCCGGCGCGCTGGATCTGCCGGACCTGTTCTCGGCCCACCCCTCGGATGCCAGCGCACTGGGCATTGAGACCCTTGTGGACTGGAACGACTGGTTCACCGCCGAGGACATGGCGGCCTATGTGCCCGGCTTTGTGCAGGACGGCATCATTGAGGGGCGGCAGGTGGTGTTCCCGGTGTCCAAATCCACCCAGCTCATCTTCCTCAACGGCTCCCAGTACGCCCGATTTGCGGCGGATACCGGGGCACAGCTTTCCACCCTTGCCACATGGGACGGCTTTTTTGAGATGGCCGCCGCTTACCGGCAGTGGTCGCAGGGCAAGCCCTTCTGCGCGCTGGACTACCCCTTGCGTCTGGTGGAGCTGAACGCGCTGGAACAGGGCAGCGGCGAACTATACAAGGACTGCTGGTACGACCTGACCAATGAAGCTTTCCGTACCTCGTGGATGGAGTTTGCCCGGGGGCTGGTGCAGGGCGATATTCTAATCTCGGACCTGTACTCCAACACGCAGGTGATGACCGGCGAAACGCTGGCGGGCCTTGGCAGCTCCGCGGCCATCCTCTATTATAATGATTTCGTCACCTACCCGGACAACACCACCGAGCCCACCGACCTGCTGCTGGCTCCCCTGCCCCACGCCGCCGGGACCACCACGCCCCTGATGCCGCAGGCCGGTGTGGGCCTGTGCGCCGTTAAGACCACCGACCAGAAGGCCGAAGCCGCCGCTGTGTTCCTGCGCTGGTTCACCGAGCAGCAGCGCAATCTGGAATTTGCCGCCGACACCGGATATATGCCGGTGTCCAGCGCCGCCTTTGATGCCATTGCGGACTATCCGTTCGAGCAGCAGAGCTACCAGCGGCTGTACGATGTTTACAACGAGATGCGTCTCCAGAACACCCCCCTGTCCGAGCCGGGCATCGTGGGGTACTACGCCAAGGCAAAGGCCTTGTACGACAGCCTGCGCCAGCGCCAGAAGGACTACCCCCAGCGGCTTGCCAACGGCGAAACGCTGGAAGCCCTGACTGAGGAGACTTGGCAGCTGCTGTGTGACAATGCCTGAACCCGCAGCACAGCCAAAAAGGGGGAACTTTGATGCACTTTTTGCCCGGCACCGTGAGAATATCCGCCAGAGCTCCATGAGTTCCCGGCTGCTGTGGCCCTGCCTGCTGCTGGCTGCGCTGCTGCTGTTGACCTTTGGCGCGGCGCTGTTCCTGTTTGCCAGCCTGCACAACACCAAAAAAGGACACCACCCGCAGCCTGGAGATCCAGTATTCGGTGTTCCAGAACGATATGGAGCGCTATTTTGACCAGCTGGCGGTCATGGGTGTGAACCTCTCTGAGGATATGGGCGCTCTGGTGGACCGGCAGCTTGCCAGCCGGGGGATGACCTTTGACCAGCTGAACGACTCCCCCGAGGTGCTGAACGCGCTGGAGGAGGAGATGATCGAGCCGCTCTGCCGCAGCCTGCGCCGGACCAGCTGCTCCGGTGTTTTTGTGCTGCTGGATGCCACCGTCAACACCCGCATGGAGGGGGCCGGGTACTCCCGCGCCGGGCTCTATGTGCAGAAAGGCGGTGCCGACACCCCCACCGTGCCCCTGCTGCTCTACCGCGGCAGCGCCGATGTGGGCAAGACCCACAGCGTGATGCCCCACCGCAAATGGCGCATGGAATTCCAGACCGACCAGTTTCCGGACTACGACCGCTGGATGACCCCCAGCAGCACCCCGCTGTACCAGGCTTATACGCTGACGGAGCGGTTCAGCCTCCCCGGCACCTCGGAGGAGGTGCAACTGTTTGCTGCCCCTGCGGGCCGCGACGGCACCATGTACGGGCTGTGCGGCTTTGAGATCAGCCAGAGCTTTTTTCAAGCAGAACTTTGCCCAGCCCACCGGCTTTGACCACCTGATCTGCCTGCTTGCCCAGGCAGACAGCGGGCTGAACGCCAGCGCCGCCCTCAGCAGCGGCACCACCGGCGGCTACTTCCACGCCCCCGGGACGTGCTGGGGCTGCGCAGCATGGGCGGCAGCCTGACCCAATTGATCGGCTCCGACAGCGCCTATGCAGGCATCTCGGAGCTTTGCCGCCTGAGCGAGAACCAGTCCTACCGGCTGGCCGTCTGCATCCCCATGACGGACTACCGCAGGCTGATCTTTTCCGGCAACCTGCAAATGCTGCTGATCGGCCTGTTCATCCCTTTTTTGTGGTGTTCTGCTGCATGTACTTCCACCAGCACATCCTCTCGCCTGCGTTCCGGCAGTTTGAGGAGGACCGGCGGGAGTCCCGGCGGCGGATGGACGAGCTGCAGATGGAGCGCCAGCAGATGCAGACAGAGCTTTCCCGGCTGGCGGACGTGTGCCGCAACGAATCCGTCCCCGATGCCTTCCAGACCTTTCTGGAGGGCATCCCCAACCTGACAAAAACCGAGCGCCGCATCTTTGACGGCTATGTGGCCGGGCTGCGCTCCCGGGAGATCGTGGAGCAGCTGGACATCAAGGACAGCACCCTGCGCTTCCACAACAAGAACATCTACGAAAAGCTGGGGGTCAGCTCCCTCAAGCAGCTGCAGCAGTTTGCCGCGATCCTGAATTCCGGCGGCAACAGCGCCCCCGACTCCGCCCCGGACGAAAGCGGCCCGAAGAAGGCCCGCTGAACCGCGCTCCCGCGCCCCAGCTTTCGCTGAAAAGATGCAAAAAGAGTCGCCGCACCTCACACAGGTGCAGCGGCTCTTTTATATTGATTCTAAGTTCCGGACGCTCCGGGGACGCTTCCGGCAGCTTAGTACAGCTTTGCGTAAACAGGGATGTGGGGATCCACCATCAACAGGTGGAGGCCCTCATGGCCGTCCTCCACCTGTGCCGCCAGTTTCAGCACATCTACCACATTGGTGACCTTCTTGGCAAGGTTCGCTCCGACATATTCACGCATCATCTCGAAGATCTCACACCGCAGGGGCATGGTGTCCACCATTCTGCCGTTCTCCCTGCATGGATTTCCCCCCCCTCTCGGCGGCGTTTCCAGGCTCTCCCTTGCGGGGTCATCGCCGGGTATCCCATGCAGACGGTCATGCGGTTTTCAAGGTGCGGTGCTGGATCTGGCAATAAAAAATCGCCACACAACAACCTGAACCCAACCATCCCTTCCGGGATGGCCTTGGTTCGGGTTCGTTATGTAGCGATAAGAAAGTCAAAAACTTGCGCCGACTCCTTCGGGAGCCGAGCTGGAACTCTAAGATAAATATGTTATATTAAATTGTTGGGATAGATTACCACAAAAATCGAGCCGTGTCAACGTGAACTTGTCGGGGCAAGGCCCCTCCATCTTGCTGCGCAAGACCGTTCTGCCGCTTAAAAGCCCCACTGGGGCTTTCATTGCTCTGCTGCGCTACGCGAACGCGAACTTTTGAGAACGCGTCACTTTCGGCAGCTTGCAAGAAAAGGCGAGGAAAACTTTGGCAAAAAGAGAGAGGGCTGGACGACGCCTACCCTCTTGACAAAAAGTAATCTGGCTATCCGGTTTTTAAGAATCGTCCATTCTTTAAAGAATTGTCCATAGACAAATCTGCAAGCAGCCTGTAAAATACTTTGCAGGTAGTCAAAGCTAACCTCGAACCACTTGAGAAGGTAATTTCTATATGAAAAAGACACGACTGACGATCATTCTATTGATGATTCTAACGCTTGTTTCTGCAATTATTACGCTTTGCATGGGAGCAGTCCGCATTCCGGTACAAGATACACTATCGATCCTGCTTCGGCACCTGTTCGGGACAGACACAGGCACCTCGGTATCTTTGGCATTTGAACAGATCGTCTGGCAGATCCGAATGCCCCGAATTATTCTGGGCTTTCTGGCCGGAAGCGGGCTGGCGCTCTGTGGCTGCGTGATGCAGGCAGTTGTCCAAAACCCAATGGCAGACCCATATATTCTTGGTGTGTCGGCAGGCGCAACGCTGGGAGCCACTGGTTCGCTCTTTCTGGGGCTGGGCGTGATTTCCGGCTTCTGGGCTGTAGGAGCAGGCGGTGCCTGCTTCCTCGTATTGGCTCTCTCATCGGCGGATGGCAAAACCACCTCAGTCAAACTGATTCTCTCCGGCATGATTGTCAATGCACTGCTGACAGCATTTTCCAACTTTATCATTGCGGTAGCAGGCGATTCGGACGGTATGATGTCCATCAAGTTCTGGACGATGGGCTCCCTGACCCGCGCCGGATGGAAAAACATCGGCCTTATCACACTGATTGTGCTGGCGGCAGCAGTCTTTTTCCGGACGCAGGCGCAGACGCTGGACGGCCTGATGTTGGGCGAGGAAGCAGCTTCCACCATCGGCATCAACACCTTCCGGTGTCGGTTGGTTTACCTGCTGGTGCTCTCGGTGCTGACCGGTGCACTTGTATCGGTTTGCGGCACTATCGGATTTGTTGGGCTCATCATCCCGCATGTTTCCCGCGCCATTGCCGGCACAGCCCACCGAAAACTACTGCCGATTGCGGCATTATCCGGCGGACTGTTCATGCTCTGGGTAGATGCCATCGCCCGCAGTCTGATTCCCAACACCGAGCTGCCTGTGGGCATCTTCACCGCCTTGATGGGTGCGCCGTTCTTCGTCTATGTGATGGTGCGTAAAAAATATGGATTTGGAGGCAATTGAATGAGACTGGATGCGAAAGATGTAAACATTTCGATTTCCGGCAAACCAATTGTACAGCATCTCTCCATTGAGGTGCCGGACCGGAAATTCTCAGCCTTGCTGGGTGCCAACGGCAGCGGCAAGACCACTCTACTCCGCTCCATCTACCGCACACAAAAGATGGACAGCGGCATCGTTCGTCTGGATGACGAGGACATCACACACTTTTCCGGCAAAAAGCTGGCGCGGAACATGGCGGTGATGGGACAATTCAACCAGATCAATTTTGACTATACCGTGCTGGACATCGCCCTGATTAGCTTTGGAAGCACTGGACAAGGTTGGTATGAAAAACTACCGTGACCGTAACTTTCAGTCTCTCTCGGGCGGCGAAAAGCAGCGAGTGGTTCTGGCCCGCGCGCTGACCCAGTCGCCCAAGATCCTGATCCTAGACGAACCGACAAATCATCTGGATATCCGTTATCGGTTAGAAATCCTTTCAATCATCAAAGATTTGCAGATCACGGTCCTGGCAGCGCTGCACGATCTGAGCCTTGCAGCACAATTCTGCGACCACCTCTATCTGATGAAACAAGGCGAAATTGTAACGCAGGGCCAGCCTCAAGCGGTGATAACCCCCGAAAATCTGCGCCGAATCTTTGATGTAGAAGCCTGTGTGTACCCCAGCCCGATCAACGGAAAACTGATGATTCAATATCTATAACAAAAACGCGGGAGTACCCCGCAGAAAGAGGAACCTTTATGAAAAAAAAACCCTGAGTGTTGCTGCCGCGGCACTGGCAGCCGTCATGCTGACCACTGGCTGTGGTCAGACCGCATCTTTGTGGCATCGTCTGCTGCCGCCTCCTCTGAGATTGCTTCGTCTGTTGCCGAGAGCACCGTCTCCGCCGAAGAGACCTCTTACCCCCTGACCCTGCAGATTTATGACGCTGATGGCAATGCTGTGGATATGACCTACGATCATGCCCCCGAAAAGGTGCTGTCCACCCAGTTGTCCATGACCGAGCTGCTCATTAAGCTGGGGCTCAAGGACAAAATTGTCGGTGTGTTCGATAATGACAACGCCCTGAAAGGCGACATCGCCGATGAAGTTGCTTCGCTGAACAGCCTTGGCGATAAGAAGTCTGTTTCAAGGAGACTATCCTTGCCACCGAGCCGGATCTGATCCTTGGCAAGGGTCCTCTGATGTTCACCGAAAGCAGCATTGGCACCGTCCAATCCTATCAGGAACTGGGCATTCCCGTCTATACCGAGTTGGCCAGTGCTTCCACTGACCAGGCTCTGGACAACATCGTAGAAGATGTGCGGAACATTGGCGAGATTTTCAACGTGCAGGAGACTGCAAACGCTTACGCTGACGAGCTGCAGGAGAGAATCGACGCGCTGATGGACAAGGTCAGCGGCCAGAGTGGAGAGCCCCTGAAGGTTCTGTTCATGGCTGGCTACGCCGATGGCACCTTCGTGGCCTTCAATTCCAAGATGAGCAGTTGTATGCTGAATGCCCTGAACGCTGAAAATGTTCTGGACAAGGGCGGCAACGGCCTGACGCTGGAGAATCTGGTCTCCATGAACCCGGATATCATCGTCTACGTCCGCGCAGACCGCTTTGGTTCCACCGATGCCGACGCGGTGGATCAGCTGACCTCCAACGCCGTCGTGCAGGAGGTTCCCGCCATCGCCAACCAGAAGGTCATCGAGATGGATTATGATGACGTAATGGACTACGGTGCACGGGTCATCGATTCTGCTGAGACCCTGTACAACTTCATGTACAGTGCATCTTAACGGAACCTGAAATCAAAAATTTCGGTTATGGCAGAATACGGGTGGGCGGAAAGCCCATCCGTTTTTTGTAAATGCGGCTGAAATAACAGGCATCTCGGTAGCCGACCTCATGAGCGGCCTGTGTCACAGTGTAGTCGCCGGAACGCAAAAGCTCAGTGGCTATTCGGACACGATAATTGATGAGGTAATCGATGGGGCGGATGTTTTTGTACTTATAAAAGAGATAGCTGACATGTCCAGCTTTCTCATTGACCTGCTCGGCCAGTGCGTCCAGCGTCAGCGGCTCTGCATAGTGCTCTGCGATGAAATCCAGCAGGATGCTCATGATTTGGCTTTCATTGTAAGTTTCCTCGGGCTGAAGATCTGCAAAAATCTGGGCGAAGAACTCTTCTGTCAGCTTTTCTTGCTGGTACTGGCTGCGGATGTCAGCGTCCGGGTGGAGCTTTAGGATCTGCTCCAGAATGGAAAAGGTCTGTTCCGGATTTTTTGAGCTTGTGGGGGAGAACAGCAAAGGCCGGTCGTTTTCGTAGTACATATTGATGTAGTGGAAATCCTGCTCGCCCAAGGCCGAAATGGTCAGGGTCTTGTCGGGACATCCGTGCAGGAATAGTCCTCGCTTGGCAATGAAGGGTTCGTGCTCAAATGAGAAGATGGCCCGACCCGACACCGGAACAATCAGTGCACTTTTCAGGGTGCGGTAGCTATTACTCTCACCAGCGTGCAGGGTAAAGCTGCGGAAGCCGACAGACTCGATTCGGCCCTGATTGTATTCCTGAAATAAAATTTCCAGCGGATTAGGAAGCGCGGATATTTGATTCATTGGGAGCTCCTTTGTGCAAAAGCGGTTAGTTAATGCTAATATAGCACAAAAATGCTACCGTTTGTCTATGTGGGGAGCACCCCACACTGCGTAATAATTGACAAAAAAGGGTGGTTATGGATGGAAATTCTAAATCTCGGTTCACATCGAATTGAAGTCCGGTTCCCGGAAAAGGGACTGCGCAAAGGCAAAAATCCTGCAATCCTACTCAACGATGGGGAACTGATTGAGCAGTTGAATCTGCGCACGGAACGAGCAGTGTTGGTGGGGGTATACCCCAATAACAGACTTTCAGAGTATACCCCGTGGCCAGAACCGGCTTTTCGACCGGGCACACCGGATTTTGGCGGGCAGCTAGGACAATATCATCGAGAACTGAACAACGAAATTCTCCCGGCGCTTATAGACGAATACGCCCTTGACACGGAAAAACTGGCGTATGGCGGCTATTCGCTGGGCGGTCTGGCTGCAACCATGAGTCTCTGGGAAACAGATGCCTTTGCTGCAGTATTTTCCCTCTGTGGGTCGTTCTGGTATCCGGGTGTTGCCGATTTCATAGAGGAACATGTCCCCAAAAACTACTCCGCACAGGTTTATCTGCAAAATGGTATCCGGGAGGGCGAAGGCCACAACAACCGTCTGTGTGATGCCTATAGCTACGCCCAACGAGTCCACACTGCCCTGCAAGCGACATGTGGAGCTAAAACTGTGCTGGATGACTACGGCCATCATGACCGGCAAAGTGAGCGTCTTAACGCTGCACTGCGTTGGGTGGAACGTGTGCTATGAATCATTGGCGTAAATTTTGGCGTATGCTGAATCAAGGTGCATTTTATAATCACCAGCGACGAGCTGATTTAACCGCAGGGAACGCCGATTGGTAGCATAAAATCCTTATATGAAACAAAAAGCGGCAGCTACGTTGTTTTTGCAACATAGCTGCCGTATCTTCGTTTTGGGAGTTCGGTGTACCTACTACACCAATCCACCTATTCACTTGTTACACCACACCGCTTTGTAAGGCTCCTTTTCGGGAAAACGTCCCAAAATTGGTGTAGTTGTGGTGTAGTACCGCAGATGTCGCTTGAAATCCGTTCAAAATTTCATCGTATCTGCGTTTTAATTTTGCATTTTACTGCTCAATCGGCTTCATCGTGGGGACGTGGCAAGATTCAGCCCTGTTTTCGTCCAACAGGCTCCAACAGCATCCACGAAATCGGGAGATTTCGGTGGGAACAATCCAACAAGCTCCAACACTGTCCACGAAAGTTGTACACGGTTCTGGTCAAGACCCCATTTTCGGGGGTTCTGACGGTGACAAGGACGGCTTTCAGGGCAGACAGTTGGACGTAGATATCCGTGATGTGCTTCATTGCCCAACAGAGGAGAACATCTCGGTTATTCTGCATCCGATCTTACCTTATGAGCAGTGCGCTCTGCAAAGTAGTCATGGATGCCTTCTTCTTTTCTTGGGTCGCTTCTGCGTACACATCCATTGTGGTGGTGATGTCTGCATGACCCATGATTTCCTGAATGACTTTCAAATTGGTTTCGTTTTCGCAGAAGCGGGTGCAGAACGTATGCCGGAGATGATGGCAGCTAAAGTTGGGCAGAAGAATCGGGTCACGATTTTCTGCATCAGCCTTGGCTGCTTCTTCCTTATTATAATCTGCGCAGATTGCATGAATCGTGCGATTGATCATTCCCGGCAGATAGACCTTGCCTTCCCCGTACAGAACACAAATCCAGAATAGCCATCAATTTCATCCGTGGAGAATCCAATCACCTTTTGATACTGATATTCTTCCAGAAATGCGTTGAACACATCATCCAGCATCGGGATGATACGGATGCCTGCACTGGTTTTAGGGGAGTTGACATGATTCGTGCAGGAGCCATCTTCCTGAACGCGATAGACCAGATTGTGATTGATACTGATCGTTCGATTCTTGAAGTCAATGTCCTGCCACCGCAGACCCAATACTTCGCCAATGCGACAGCCAGTACCCAGCATTACTGTAAACAGTGGATACCATCCGCGATACTCTTCGCTATTGGCGATGTAATTGGTGAATGCTTTCTGTTCAGGAATGGTGAGCGCATGACGCTTTTTCTTTTTCCCAACTATGGCTTTTCTTGATTTCGGTCATAACGCCCTCCGTAGGATTCAAACGCAGCAGTCCATCACGGACAGCCATTGTAAAGGTCGGATGCAGGAGAGTGTTCACAATCTCCATGCTGTTTGGCTTAAAACCTTTCTCCATAATCAGGGAGTAGTAGAACTTCTTCACATCCGTATATTTGATCTTGCTGATGCGTCGTTTCCCGAAATCGACCCGGACATAGTGGTTGTACATATATTTGTAGTTTGTCAGGGTGGATTGCTTCAGGTCGTACTTCTGGGAAATGTACTCGTCAAACAGTTCGTTCAACGTAATGCGCTCTGCACGGTCGGGGTCAAGACCATCTTCGATTGCTCTGCGAATTTTGACCTCTTTTTTCTTAGTTCGCTCAACTCCTTTGCATAGACCGCTTTTTGCTCACCGCGAATCGTAGTATAGCGAAACACATAGCGACCATCTTTACGCTGGGATTCGCCTTTTTTCAAAGCGTATCCACGGGAATCTTTTCTTGCTTTTGTTGCCATTCTTCTCACCTCATTTTCAGATTAGAGGAAAACAGCCATATCCTGATGGACTGCATCAGAGTTTTTGCAATCACTTTTTGCTGTCCTGCTCCAAGGATACTCTATGTTCTCCATCATTGCAAGGATGTCGGATTCTGGGAACAAAAAATCGCCGTTTCAAATGAAACGGCGACCCGGTATGGAATATTTACTTTTTGAATCTTTTCAATCAGGCACTCATGCTTCTTCGTGGTTTTGTCGTAGTTGATGCCTACCAGCAGCAGGTTTCCCTGATAGTCCTTCAAGGCATCCCCATAGTTCTTGTTCTTGATTTGAGCCAATGCGCCGGATGCGCTCTTGTCCCATTTCAGTTCGATCACCACAGCGGGCTTATCCTGATGCAGCCTGCGGGGAATAAAGCACACATCCGCAAAGCCTTTGCCTGCGGGCAGTTCACGCACCAGCGTGTAATACTCCCGCGCAAAATAGAACGCCAGATTGATGGTGCAGCTCAGAGAGTTTTCATCGTTGTATTGCAGGATAGAAACTTCTTCGTGTGCCTTATCGATACCGGCTGCCACAGCATCCGCATCCATTGCCCACAATGCTTCAAGCAGCTTGCGGGATGCGTCAACGGAATCCATGACACCTTTCCAGTTCATTGTGCTGATGGCGTTGACATACTCCTGCGAAACTTCCTTGTTGGGAATCGTCACGGTTTCGCTGGAACTATCGTAGGTCAGATAACCCAGATGCACCAGCAGCGTCAGCACATCGTCTTTGCAGGAGAAAGTGGTCATATCATTGCTGAACGTGCCGGTGTTGACCTTCACACGCTCACCAGCCAGCATTCTGACTACGGAATCCTGCAAACCATCCATATCCATCTGGATGTAAATTTTCAGGGCTTCGTAGGTTTCGGTCTGGTTCCAGTAGGTGCCGAACTTGTGCCGTAGCATGGCTTCCACAACTGATTTTGGGCTGTACATGGAATAATGCACATCACCGGACTGCCGGTGTGCAATCAGGTCATAGCCATCGTACCATGCTCTGGCTTCCTCAAAGTTCATCTGATACTTGTCGCAGAGAGCAGCCACTTCCTGTTCGGTAAAACCAAAGTATTCTGCCAGATCACCGGGGTCAGTCATAGAATATTCAGTGAACATATTCAGCGCAGAATGGGAGCCATACTTTTTAATCGGAAGGATGCCCGTCATATAGGCCAGCGCAACATAATCCTTATCCTTGAGCCATGCCCGCAGGAAGTCGAGATACTTTTTCTGCGCATCCTGATCCTGTTGATATTCGCGGAACAGGCAGTCCCATTCGTCAATCAGGATCACGAACGACCGTTTCGTTTTTGCGTAGATGTCCTTCATCACCTGAATGAGATTGCTCTCATCCCGAAAACGCACTTTCTGAAAATGGTCGGTCAGGTCAAAGACCAGATACTTTTGCAGCATGGTCAGCATTTCATCCATGCTGTGGGTCATGCTCAGAAATTCCTGCATATTGACCTTGAGGACATCGTACTGGTTCCGATGCTGCTGATAAGAACCCGTCTTGCTGATTTTCAGAGGGTCAAACAGGGATGCGGTGTCTTCGCCGCGGTCGTAGTAGGCTGCAAGCATATCCGCAGCCATCGACTTACCGAAGCGTCTGGGGCGGCTGACGCAGATGAACTTCTGCCGGGTGTTGATAACAGCGTTTGTCTTTTCAATCAGCCCGGACTTATCCACATAGATCTCAGAGTTCAGGCTTTCCTGAAAGCCCTTGCTGCCCGGATTCAGATAGCTGCCCATGCAGGCACCTCCCATCGTGCGAATGTTATTATGTTCATTATACTCTAATCTGCCCGGAATCACAAGAACAGGTAACAGGGTTTTATGTAAGACCTCCGGCGGTGCGCCGGAGGTGCAAAATGCTCACATACGGAAGGTGTCCAGATACTCATCAAAAATGTCCAGATTCACCAGCACCACGCGGCGAATCTTGTAAATTGCTCCTGCTTCCTTTGCGAGCTGTTCAAATGTATGCAGACCCATCGAGTAGAGTTCTGCACCCTCCTGATAGCGGACAAAACGCTTCTTGCCCGACTTGACCATGGGTTCCAGTTCCTTGATTTCAGTTCTTGCAAATGCCATATTGTACCTCTTTTCTATTATGAGTGATTGCTTTCCAGATGCCATTGAATGCCATCCTGCTCCAAGGATATCCAGATTTCTCCATGATTGCAAGGATGCCAAAATTGCGAATTTACTATTTGTGAGTTCTGCATCTGTTATGCTGTTTTGGAATCGTTTTTGACCAAATTCTCCTGATCCAGTGCCAGACTGCATTTCAGAGCTTTCTCAATTTGCGCCATTTCCCAGTCGCTTGTCAGCCCCATGAAATTGTTGATGCGTTCTTTATCAATGGTGAAAAGCTGCTCCAACAGGACAACTGACGGACGATTGAACGCTGGATTCTTATCAATAAGAACATGGGTTGGCTGATTTGGCTTTTTGGAAATCTTAGAGGTCACTGCGGCTACAATGACAGTCGGCGAAAATTTGTTTCCTGTATTATTTTGAATAACAATAACAGGACGTTTACCGCCCTGCTCTGAACCATAGTGCGGGTCTAAATCGGCAAAATAGATTTCTCCGCGACGGAATCAAGCCCCGAAATTTTTGTTACATAAACGATAACAATCAAGCGCGGAACTTCCAAAAACTTGCTGTTGATGACCATTTCGTGATGAACAAGTTTAATCATAGGCAAATTCTCCTTCCAATTTTACGATATAATCCTTTGCTTTCTGCAAAAGTCCAACGACTTTCTGACGGATTTTTGGGTTTTTGAGGAATTCCGGGTAGTGCTCAAAGCAGACATCCAGCCGATAGATCATGCTGTCTGCTGCCGATGACACTTCGCTGAGCATTCCTTCGGCATCGGCCACCTGTTCGACGGATTCCATTTTTGTAGATAGTGTGCGAATCGTCTGCAATGCAGTCTGTTTTTGCTTTGGCTGAATGATCGGTTCAGTAGGGACTTCAATGACTGGTGGCTCTGCTTGTACTTCACATGGAGCGGTAGAAGTAGTGGACTTTTCAACTTTCTTTGATTTGGATGTTGATTTACTGCTGGACTTTTTTGGTTCTTTAGGTTTGCAGATTTTTTCGACAAGTGCCGGACGATCTTCGGGCGGTGCGCGAGCAACGGATGCAATCTCGGCAGCTGTTGGTTTTACCTCGCCGGAAAGGACTTTCTGGCGGGTACCGGGAACTGCTTCTTCGGCGGCATCTACGCCTTTGGCGAATTTTTCCGCCCGAATAACGGTATTTCGAGCGATGCCATTTTCGGAAGCAATTCGTTCACAGGTTCGACTTGCTTTTTGGCTGTTACCATTTTGGTAACAGCCACTTTTCTTTGATGAAGTGTATTGGTTGCCACGGTTGAAATCGGATTGCTTTTCTGCTTCATACTGCTTTCCAATAAGGTAGTTCTTTTGTTCAACCGTAAGATTGCGACGTCCCAACTGGTTTTTACAGATCCAGACGATGGCTTCATAACGGTCTGCAAACTCTTTTTCGTGGACAGTGTACGGGATGTCGGGATGCTTCTGAAGAATTGCGTAACGGTTATGACCGTCAATAATCAGTCCA